>OLNF01000167.1_pt1 | contig 52473 bp, 50 predicted proteins | sample 1673061 | NCBI WGS metagenome assembly OLNF01 (sample SAMEA3136751, study PRJEB25190) | human gut metagenome
TGATTATCAATAGTGTTTTGTTTTTTATTTAAAATTTTTTGATATCTATATTTTATATAAGCTTTTGCTGTTTCAAAATAATTATATTTCATTAACGCGTTTTCAACAATATCTTGAATTTCAGCAACGTTAATACTTCTTCTTATTTTATTACATTCGTTAAAAACATAATTTGAAACTTTATTAATATCATCTGGAAGTAATTCGTTAGTAGATTTATTTGCTTTTTCTATTCCCACTTTAATTTTAATGATATCAAATTCTTTTTCTTTTCCATCTTTTTTAATTACTAACATATTAATCTCCTATCTATTCATTTTCTGGATATAACCAAGGTGATGAACCAGCTAAATCATCAATAGTATCATTATTCTCTATCATATCAAGGATTTGAAGTGCTTGTAATCCAGTATATCCATCATCTAAAAGTTCATCTATTTGTGTGTTTCTATTATAAGATTTTCCATGTATCATCATAAATCTAAAATATACTCCTTTAATATATTTAATGTTTGATTATCTAATTTATCGTCAATAATATAATCAGATATAGCTTGTTTTTTATCCACAATCTGTGCAACTCGCTCGTCAATAGTATCTTCACAAATAAGGTTATAAATAAACACCGGTCTTTTTGTTCCTATTCTATAAATTCGATCACACGCTTGAGCAAATTGAGCTGCTGTAAATGGTGTATCAACAAATATCATATAAGAAGCGGAGTTTAAAGTAACACCTGTGCCCATTTTTTGATGAGTTGCAATTATTAATTTTTTAGCTGGATCTTTTTGAAAAATATCAATCGCTTCATCAATTTCTTGTTGTTTAGAGTCGCCTGTGCAAATCAATGGTTTATAGTCTTTTAATAATTCCGCTAAATATTTAACCGATTCCTTAAATGTTGAAAATATAACAACTTTTTCACCTCGACTAATTAAATCATTAGTTAATTCTATACATCGCTCTAATTTACTTGATTTAATATTATTTGTGGTTAAAATTTGAGGGCAAGCTGTTGCTTGACGTAATCGAGTTACTAATGATAATAAATTAGATGTGTTTAAATTGATCTTATTACACTCCTCTTTAACCCCATGTTTAACATCTTGATAAAACTTCCTATGTTCATCTGATAATGTGATGATTTCTCTAATAATTGTTTTTTCAGGTAAATCTTTTAATACTTCTTCTTTTGTTCGTCTTAAGGAATTAAGTTCAATTTCTTCTTTTAAAATATCTAGATTTTTATACCCAATTATTTCATGACCTCCAAAACCACCAAACTCACAATATTGCCTTTTATAAATAGTTAAGTTTGATTTATCAATATCCAACCATTTAAGCGGTAAATAAGCATTTACTGGAGCGTTTGTTAATAAAGTACCTGTTGCCGCAATTTTATATTTTCCTTTTAATTTAAGAAAATTTGAACCTTGTTGACTTTGTTTATTAGAACATTTATGAACTTCATCAACAACAATCATATCAATATCATTTGATCCATAATTAATAGCTTCAACAAAATCATCATCTCGTAAAGTTTCTATATTAACTATAATAAAAAATTCATCAATATTATTAATCATCTGATTTATACGGTCTTTAATTGTTGAATAAGTTAATGTTCCTTTTTTATTTATTTTTTCACCTATAACAATAAAAGATTCATTTGAGTGTAATTTTATTTCTTTTTTCCAATTTCCTCTTAAGGTTGCTATTCCACAAATAATTAAACAATGTTTTATTTTTCCTTGATATTTTAACTCTTCGGCAATATGAATGATTGAAGCGGTTTTACCTAAACCCATATCATCTAAAAGTAACCATTTATCATGAGTTAATCCAAATTTAATTGCTTCTTCTTGATGTTTATAAGGTTTTAATTTATATGTATTTTCCCTTAAGCTCACAACTGTTTCTTTAGAAGTTGATAATTTATATAGAGTTAATTTAACATCGTTGAGAACACTTAAATTATCAACTAGATAAGCTAATTTATTAATTGGAACTTCCCATTCTTTTGTTTTCTTATTATAATTGTAAACATCAATGTTTAATTTTATTAAAGAAACGATACGTTCATCAAAATCAAAAGACACGAAAAGAGATGTTAATCCAGATAATTTCTCACATGGTCTCTCTTTTATCCATATCATAATCTAAAATAAACTCTCTTTATCGTCATCAATAACAATTTGATAATCATCACTAAAATCGTAATTGTTATCATATATTGTTTCGCCTTTAATATTAAGTTTAGCTTGAAACTCACATCCACAATGTTCACATTCCCAGTTTTCTGTTAATTCCGGTTCTTCACCATTACCTAAGAAAATTATTTTTCCATTATCATCTCTAATAATATCTGTTGATTTTCCTAAAAGATCTTCTGGATAAAAAATTTCAGAAGCTAAATATTCATAACCACATTTTGGACATCTTATAATAACATGTTTATTTAAATCGTTTATCATATTTTATCCTCCTTCATCAATATATTATACAATATTATAGCTTTAAAAAGAGGATTTTTCAACTAATCCTCTTTATATTATCGACTGTTTATATCACCAATTATAAGTGTTCGTTCATCATTATTAATGGTCAATCCAGTTACTAGATGAATAAGTGCGTCGGTGTTGAGGTTTCCCTGTTTTAATATTTGGAGTGAATATTTACTATAAGTGTTTGTTGCATCATCAGCTGGAATGGTTGGTGAAAAATAAACTCCAATAAATGATGAATTATTATCTAATATATTATCTATAAATTTAGATACAGTATTAGTTTCATCATATCCAGCAACACGTTGCGTTTCGTTATTAACATATATTGTTGCAAATAAATCTCCAGTGCTATCTAAACCATTTATATCATCAATCTCAAAATATCTTCCATCAATAACAAATTTAAATGGTGCTGAAAATGTTTCACTAATGATAAAACTTGAATTATTTTTTTGATATAAAGATCTTATTGTTTCAGTTAAATTCTTTTCTGATAATAAATATGATTGTGAATAATTTTCTGATCTTCCAGCGGCTGGAAATGTTTTTATATTTTCACTTTTAATATACTTAATATAATCTGCCATAAATTAATCTCCTTTTACTTAGCGTTAGCGACGCTCAATTGCCATATAACAATCAGCCCTTCATTTTCGGCTAATTTTTTATTATCATCAAATAAAACAATCATTGAGTAATTATCAGCAATTTGTTGACCTTTGGTTACTTTTGTATCAGCTTCAGGTGCGTATTTATCACAATATAAAGCTAAACCATCGATACCTGTTGTTTGATAATCATTCATATGAGATAAATAAAAGTTATATTCAATATATGGAGCTTTATCTCCTCCGAGACTTAATGATAAGTTAAAAGCTGAGATATTTGTACATACTCCAGTAGTAGCATAATTATAGATATTTTCTGTGTTTGTTTTTAAAATTGGAGTGATATAATTAGGTTTTAATTCTGTAGCATAAGCACCAGCTAAACATGAGAGTAAAAAATCAAATAAAGCGTTTGTTCCATTGTTGTGTTGAACTTTAGTTGATGTAACTTTACCATTTTTAACTGTTTTTAAAATGACTTTACCTGAGTATACAATTGGTTTAGTTTCTGTAATTTTTAGTTCTTTAGCTTTTTTCTTTCCCATAACTAATCACCACCTTTTTCTGATTTATGAGTTCCATCTAATACACTGTATCTAAGATCTCCGGCTTTTACATTTAAGTCAATTGAGTTATCTGGAACAACATTAGTTGTTTTAATTTTATCTGTATCTGATCTATTTATTTGATTATTATTTATTTTATTATTTGGATCTATTGAATCAACTCGATATTTTTCGTTTATATATAAATAACCATAATCATTATTTGCTGTTACAGCATCGTGCATCGTATATATAACTCCGGCTGGAATAATATAATCTAATATATCCTCGAACAATTTTAATTCTGGATTTGAGCTCATCTCTGGAACATATATATCGATATGTTTAATATTACTAATAGTTGAATCAAGCACGACTATTGATGCTTTTTCTTTAATGTTTTCAATATTTAATATTGTTTTTGCTAATTTTTCAATAGCGGCTTTTGTGCCTTTATTTTTAATTAAATCAATAAAAATACTACATATAACATTTAAATCGTCAACACGATAATCAGTTTTATTTTCAAAACCTAAAGTTCTACATAATAGTTCAATAAGTTTTGAATCTGTGTGATTATTTATTGGAAAATTTTCCATTAGATCGATATTTGTTTTAACATAATTAATTATCACATCATATATACGACCGAATAATTGAAAATCCCTTGATTCTTTATAATATACATGAGGAACTAAATTTTCTGTTTTTATCATAATTTTGAGCTCCCCACGATATTAAATTCCGAAACACCTTCGGTAAAATCGATTTTTGCTAATGTTAATTGATTATATATATTGTTTGTATCGAAGAATGAATATAATGGATTATATGATGATATTATTTTTGAATTATTTCTTTTTCCTAACCAATCAAATTTATTATCAGTTATAGTATTATGAATAATAGTTTCTATATTCGCATCTAAATCTGCGAGATATTTATATAAAGCAAGTTGTTTTGGTTTACTAATATAGATAACATTTCCAGATTGTTTTAAAGATTCAAAAGCCTTACCATCAATAACTATAGGTTCTATAATATTTTCAGCGTTCTTTTTTGATTTATATAATTTAGTTGTTCTAGCTAATGAATTAAAAATGGAATAATATAATCCATCAGTAATAGGATTAATTGTGAGTGATGTAAAATCTGCTAAATCCGAACTGTTAACAACATATTCGTCTCTGAAATTAATAACAATTTTATTTTCTGATTTTAATTTATATATAAGTGCTTCCACGGTATTAGCTGCTGGAGCTGTTTCTACATTTTGATAACATATAGCTGAATAAAAGTATTCATGTAAATAATTTCCAGCGCTATCCATACTAATTTTCATATCGGTATCATCAACATCATATTGAACACTTTGTAAAACACCTAAATTATTATAGATATCTACAGCTGGATATAATTGAATCAAATTATTTGGTGTATCTGGTATAGCTGTAAGATCTTTGATTGAAATATTTGCTTTAGATTCTTCTGATTCGCTTGCTTTATCAGCGTAAATAACAACAATTTGTTGATTATCTAAACATTTTTGAGCTGAATCTTTACTTGCTGTTAATGATAATACGCTTCGTACTAATGGTTCTTCAGTTAATTCAATTCCATTATTTAAATATTCAACACTATTTACTTTAAGAGATGTACATTTACCCCAATTCATATTAACATCATCTGTAACATTTATCGTTGAATTAACAAAATTTGAAATAACTGATTCTCTAATAATAATTGATCTATTAATATTTTCCCATTTGAATGATTTAGCAAAAGTTCCAACATCATCATCAGCAATACTAGTTTCTAATAATGATTCTAAAGTAATAGATGTATTATTTGTTTTATCAAAATGAATTGTTTTAACGTTGGTTTCTTCTCCAGAAGCTAATTTTTCAATCACGATTTTAGTGCCGGCTTGTAAAATATTTAATGACGTTGCGTCATCATTTGGATAAATAAAATATTCACCTTCTTCTAAAACATAATAGAATTCATTAGCGTTGTGTGGATTTTCGGTTAAAATTAAACTTCCTTTTTCATTTTCAATGGTATATGATGTACCTGTATCGGTAGTGTTTTTTACTATTTTTGGTTTTATATACCAAAATACATCGTTGTTACGTTTAATAGTGACTTGATTTTTTGTAACAATATCGATTTCTTCGGATGTTCCAATTCCAAATAATGGTGTAATATTTTCATGACCTTGATATGTTGGATATGAATTAGCTGTTAAATTATCGTCTTTAATTGTTTTTCTTTGATCCCAAATAACAAATTTACTCGCTGATTTTGAAGCTACTTCAGCTGAAGTTAATATTTTAGCGGATTTATTTGTATTAACGATATCAAATGTTGGTTTAATGATATCACCATTTTTATAAGTTACAAATTGATCGTTACCTTCCGAATCAGTATATTCTAAATAAAGAATATCATTTTCTTTTAATCTATAAATTTGATTTTTCTTAATAACAATTGATTGTGTTATGGTACCATCTGAAAAAGCGTAATATATTCCAGCTGGATATATAATATCTGTTTTAAATGAATCTTTTAATAATTGAATAGCTTCATTTTCTTTTAATGTAACATCAATATTTTTTGCTGGTACAAAGTTACAATAAATTCCAGCGATATAATTAATTTCTGAATAGCTTTTTTGCAAATAATCAAAATCAAACTTATCTAAATCACCATATACAGGTAAATTTCCAGCTAATATGTTATCAGAAATAATATAAGATAATTTTCCATCTGTTATTGGTTGATATAAAACCGGTACCTTAACTCCTTGATTTTTTAAATAATAAGTTATATCAGGGTCAACTAAATTTACATTTTTAATTCTTGTATCAGCGTTTTGAATACATTGAACTAATGAATCATAAGGTATTTCTTCACCAAAATCTAATTTAGAAGCGTTAAAATTATTATATAAAGCGTTCTTAACATTTGTTATTATATCCTTTTGTTCAGATATATTTACTTTATATCTAGTTGAAATATTTACTTTTAATCCATATCGTGCTTCAATAAAATTTAATTTACCATCTTCTGGAGTTACAATGTTGTGAGTAATACTTTTAACATCATCAATTATGGATTCGATATTTGAAATATCACTGTTTGATAAGTTAGCGTAAGTTCTGTTATAAGCTGTTACATTGTTCATAGCTGAATTAACAGCTGATGTTCCATGGATAATTAAATCATAAAATCCATTGTCTTTAATTAAACTATTTTTATAATAAGAAGCACCACCGATATCTCTAATGAACATTTTTTTAGAATATTCTGGATCAGTACGTAAATCGGTTACATGAACTTGAGAAACAACTCTAGATCCTAATTCATCTTCATAAAGGTTTAAATAGTTTGAATAATCTTTACATGAAACTAAAGTGTTAAATGTTCCAATTGTTTTCTTAAAATTAACATAAGCTTCATTAATTGATTCTGGATTTTTACCGTCGGTACTCACGCTATTAGATAAAGCGTAGGAATCATCAGGAATACTTATTGATAAAGGTTCATCAGAATCAGCACCGGCTGTTATTTTAACAGATGATAATTTTGTTAATTTTCCATTTGAAATTTTTCCATTAACTCCAGTTGATATAATATATGATATTTGAAGTCCGTCACCGATTAAATCAGCGATATCTTTTGGAAATTCAATATAAGGAAAACCTTTATTAGAATCATATCCAAATTTAAAAACTTTGCTTCCTAAATCTTGATCATTTAGATTATTTACTCTACTCCATTTTAAAACGTTGGATTCTAACATTGAAACATCTCTATTAATAAATATACCATTTTCAGCTACTTCAACATCTGGAAAATAAACTCTATTTTGATCATCAAGGTTATAAAGTTGAATTAAATTTTTTGATGTATTATTATCATCACCTAAAACGGTTAAATCTTTTAATTCTCCTTGAATTGCTAATTTATTAGTTTGTACTCTATTGTTTGGATCAATATTGAGGTCTTGTAATAAAGTATAGATAATACCATCATCTGTTTCTAATTTAGTATCAAAAGCTTTTATACAGAATTTTGATAAATTTGTTATATCAAGTGATGATGAATCTTCTGTTTTTTCTTTATTCAATTCACCTAAATATCTAAAACTAATAAGTGTTGTTGCTGATTTATAATAGCCCATGTTATAACCCAACATTTCCGTTAAACGTCTCACTGATGTTTCTTGAGTTGCTGATGTTATAAATTGTTCTAGAGTATTTTTATCAATATTATAATTTAATTTATCTCCAACTAAAGCTAAAGCTTTTAATAAAACAATTCCAGGGTCGGATTCATTAGTTGTTTCAGGATCCCATTTATTGGTAATATTTTTTACTACATCTAATAACTCTGGATATATTTGACCAAAATCTTTATTAGTATAACTAATATTTTGTATCTCTAAATCTTTATTTGTGATCATTATTGTTTACCCTCCATATCTAATAATACTAAATTATAGGTGTTAAGTTGAAAATCTTTTTGATTTCTTGCTTTTATACTAATATATAATTTATAATTATCAGGTTCTATTGTGATATCTTTTCTTTTAATTATTAATTGAGGCATAAAAATTGATATTTGCTCAAATATTTCATCTATTAATATATCTCTAAGAACTAAATTATTTTGTTCGAACATATATCTTTTTAAGCGTATCCCGAAAAATGGATCAAAAGTAAATTCACCTTTTTCACTATTTAATAAAAGTTTTAAATTTTGAAGAGTTGCGGCTTCATCACTTACTGTTTGTACATAATTATGACTTATCATGTTTGGAAATTTAATTGATTTCATAAGCACTCTCCTCTATATAATTTAGCAATATGTTAATAATGTTTAATAACAATTTTAGTTGATTATTTTGATTTCATCTCGGCTAATTTGTTTTTTAATTCTGAAATTTCGTTTGTAAGCGCGTCAAGTTTTGTTTGAACATTAAAATAAGTATCGTTATCATATATAATATTAGAAGCGGAAAGTCTATTTTCAATAAAGTTATTTAATGTATTATATATATTTTTTATATCAATATCTCCAATCATAGTATTTTCAGATAATTTTGTTGAGTCTAATGTTTCTTGAGATCTAGATTTTATTGTTGTTGTTATATCACTTATTTTTTCTGTACCTGTATATAATTTAGATAAAATAACTGGACGACTAAAATTGTTCTCCTCAAATCCAACATAAACAACGTCACCGACTTTTAATGTGTTTTCTATTCCAGAGATACATAGCGCAGTAGCGGGGAGCGTAGCATCACTCGCGTCCAAATTTGCTTTTCGGAATAATGGAACATATATAATATAATGATTATCATCTGTAGTATATAATCTTTTTATGATTGCTTTTGTTATCATACATTAATCTCCTCTAATAAAATATACAGCACCTATATATCAAATAAAATTATAAATAAAATATGTAATTTTATACAATATTTTTTGTTTAAAAATCATGGTTTTTATAAAAGTTCTTTAAAATTATTGTGGTCACCATCAACTCGAACTAAATTTAATGTTGTAGAACAGCCCGCTCCTGATATTGTATCAACCTGTTTTGTTATTAGATATATACCACTTGATATATGAGCTTTTCCAAAAAATAAGACTGATAATTTTATTTTACTCATTAATATAGTTGGTCTTAACACACCTTTTAATGTTAATGTTGCTGATATAGGGAAAGATGTTACATTTTTCCACCAATTTAAATCATTTGAGTATGTTATTTGTTGATCATTATTTGATGTGATATTTGGAGAATAAATAGTTTGTTCGTTACCATTATCATCGATACGGGTTATATATTCGTTGGTGTTTAATTCTTTATTATAGTTGTATAAAATAGAAAAATTTTCATTATTATCTATTTGAAAAGCTGTTACAATATTATCAGATGGATATCCAATATCAATATCATACATATCTAAAGCACTCGCTGAATTAGCTGCGTCAACAATTTTAAAATAACAACCATCAAACTCTCCTGATGTATCATCAACTACAATCATTTGATATAAACTTTTTGTTTGATTATTTCTCATGTTACTTACTAAATATTTTATATAATCCAAAATATTTATATTTTCTTTAGGTTCAAGTTCAACGCTTAAATCATCTGATGGAATTAAATTATACGAATCAACTTTAGCTATATTTCTCATTCCAGAAAAAATATCCTGTAATCCATATTTAGAGTTTAATTTTAAAAGTTTCTTAATAATAACACTAGGTTGATGCCTTCCGGTAAATTCCGGTGAAACAAAATTATAAGAACTCGCTGTTGATAATTTACCTACACTCGTCGCTAAAATTGTATAAGTTATTTTAGCTGATTTATTATCAAATTGATTAGTAATTTTATTGATCATCGCTTTTTCAGTTTTATATAAAAATTTAGGAGCTGATAAATCACCATAACTAAATGTTATTGTTCTTGATTTACTCACACTAGAAAATACTTTTTCAAAAAAATTAGGATCATTAGTTTGTGTTATCGCGTAATCTATTTGCAACATGTATTGATTAAATTGACCATTAAGCTTAACCACCTGTATACTTTTTATATAATTAGGATATTGAAATAATTTATATCTATATGATCCATCGGCTGTTTTTTGAACACCGGAAGTCTCACTGAAAACACCAAAAGTGTAATCACCAATGGTAACTTTTATAAATGGTGTTTCAACACGAGTTGGATTAGCTAATAAATTTATATTCATAATCTATTCTCCATAATATATTTGAGTTAAAGTTGGTATTTTCAATGATTCATATTTTTCAGTTATATCAATAAAAGGGTCTTTTATTCCATTGAAATCCGCTATTATCCAATAAAAATCAGGACGACCATAATAATTTAAAGCTAATAAATCTAAAGTATCATAATCTCTTAATTTATGAACAACATAAGTGATATTTTTATTTAAGTTTTGAGTTACACCATAAATATATTTTTCATCTAAAGTGTTATAATAATAAGGAAATTTGGAATATCTAGATATATATGAATAATTTTTTGTTGATCTATTTTTTAAAACATCCATTGTATTTTACCTCCTTATTATTTTATATCTCTATAGCTTTTTGAGATATTTCTAAAGCTTCCAACTTTTTGAATACTTACAGCATCCATTGGATCAACTTCCGAAACTTTAAATGATATATTTACCTGTGCATATTTATTGTTAACTAATAATGGTTTTTGATAATCAACTGTTATACCTCCATTAACAACACCCTTAATAAACAGCTCATTTCCAAATCTAACCGCAACCATTGGTGGTTCAACTTCTTTTGTTACTCCATGATAATTAGGTAAAGCAACAGCTTGAAGCGTTCTGATAACCCAATCAACATAATCCTCTCGATCTTCCAATAATAATCCTTTAACATGTTCGTTTGCTTCATCCATCATATCTCTATGGAGTTGTACTGATATTTGAACTTCTCTAGGACCAGAATTTTCATAGCTATAAACTGGAGCTGAACGAGATAAAGCAGTTGTGGAGTTAAATGTTGATCCTAATGAATCAGATATTTGATCAGGCCATTGTGGAAGATACACATACGTTCCATCACCTGTATTTTTTCCATCAGGTAAATGAAAAATATAGATATAGTTATCACCAGTTAATGTTTTTGAAAATCGATCTGGATAAATTTCTTCGGAATTAAAATTATAAAAATCTCTATCTTTACTCATAATTAGTTACCTCTCGTTTCATCATCTAAACAATACTCAATATCTTTATCGACGTAACCTAATAAATCAGTATCATCTAATATAGGTTTATTTGCTTTTTTAAAACAATCTAAAAATCTTAATCTATATTCAATGTTTATTTTATCGTTAAGTTTAAATAATCCAGATTTAACATCCTTTTTTTGTTGATCAGATCCATATCTAGTAAATAATTTATATTTAGCGTCGATAACATTTTTAGATATTTTTTCATCTGATGTTATAGTGTTTTCAATTAAATATTCGATAAGCCTTGGACTAAATGGTTCGGAATAATTTTTATAATTATTTTTTAATAAATATAAATTATTAATATAATTATTTAGATTAACATCATTAACATCATCATAATTAGCTTGAATATAAATAGATTTAGAATCAATAATGGTATTGATATCTTTTTTATTCTCAGCTATATCAACAATATTTTTATATGTGCTTCCTCTATAATCACCCTCTAAAACGACTATTTTATTATTGTTATTTAAAGGTACACGTAAAATTAATTTATAATTTTCTTCCATAAAATATTTATTTTTTACCGCTTTTGTACTTAATTTAAATGGATTATTAAATTCAGATGTTTTTCTAATTATACTATTTTTGTTTTTTTCAGCAGCAAAATATTTTTGAATTGATTTTAAATCATCCTCAAATCCTAAATAATAATCATAATTAGTACCGGTAAAAGCAATTGTGTATGTTTGATTATATTTTACTGGAATACTTATATATTTATATTTAGTATCTGTAAAAGTTATATCAGCGTAACAATTATATAAACTCATTAAATTTATATTATTATAATCACGTAAAAATCTTAAATAATTTCCTAAATATACATGAGTACGAGAATCATAAAGTCCATTAAATAAATTCATTTTACCGGTTATGTTTAGATATTCATGATTGTATGAATAAGATTTTTCTTTTTCTATTTTACCATTATTTATCCAAACTAAATAACTACTATTATTTTTATAGTTTTTAATTAAAGCAACACTTGATAAATTTTTATAATAATCAATTGCTTCATCAGTTGTTTTAAATAATTTACATTTTGGAAGGTTAAAAGAATGTAATAATTGTTTTATATAACCAACAGCAATTGTTTCTTCATTAAATTTATACATTATTTATCCTCCTTTTATTAATTAGGCATTCCAGGTATAATTGATTGATTTGAAACATTTATTCCATAATCAATTTTAATTCCTGAATCACTAATAACTTTTTTAAGTAACTCTAATATATCTGATGAATTAGATCGGATATCAGCTAATAAATCTCTATTTGTTAATGTATTTTTATCTGGATCAATCACACTTATTGTTGTTGCGGTATAATCTTTAGATATAGTTCCTGTAAAAGTGCTAGATCCCCAGTTTTTTTGTGAAACATTATACCCAGCTATAGAAGCGAGCATTTTATTAATAGCTGTTATTTTTGGATCAAATACTGATAATAAATATTCATGGATATTGTTTAAAGTGATATCAGTTGCTTCCCTTTTTTGTTGTTCAATAGTTTTTTGTTTTTGATCATTTGCACTAGTTATTGTTTGATTATAATAATCATCTCCAGAGGTATTTCCCATATAATCTGATGTAGATAATTGCTCTAATAAATTTTTTCTTCTATTTAATTTACCACCACGTTTTACCGATTTTGCTTTATTTCCACCTATACCTAATCTACTAAGCATATTGCTTGGATTAAAAGAATTATTTACCCCTGTTATTATTGTACCAATATTTCCTAAAGTACTAGTTCCAACAATACCAGCTCTCATTAAATTCGTTACCGTTGTATTTAAATCAATCATATTTCCCATAATACTAGTTGTTGGTAACGAAATTCCTCCAGTTAAATCTTCAATTGCAGATGTTATTTGCCATAAAGCATATTTTGCTTGATTTGAAGCTATATCTGTTCCAATACTATAATTAACATTATCATATAAATTTTGAAGTTTACCAGCAACTGATATACGGGAATCTAATTGACCCATTTGATAATATAATTCACTAATTGAATCGGTATAACCCATAGAAGCTTTAGTAATATCGCTAATTGATGATGTTAAATTTTTAGCTGCTTTTAAATCTGAAACGGTCATACCAAAAACTTCAGCGTATTGTGATTTAACAACTTTATTATCACTATTAGCTATTTCTTCTAAATATTCAACCATTGATTTTAATAATGAATTGGTAGCAGAAGCGGTTAATCCACTAGTCATTATATCACCATATGATAAATTAGCTTTGTTCATTGCCATAACCATAAGATTTTGCATTGCTGCGTCACTAGATAAAGCTGAAATATTTCCTGATCCTAAATAACCTAAAGCTTGTGAAATTTTACTAATAGCTGTATCACTAAAACCAACACTATATAAAGAACCCAACCATTTTTGAATTTGATATTCAACACCGACAGCTTCTTCTGCGCTTAATTGAGATGTTGCTTCAAATAAATTTTGTGAAACGGTATCAAAAGCGTTGTTGAGATAACTATTATCTGAAAAATAACTATTTAAAAAATTAGTTAATCCAGCTTCCATACCTAAACGAGCCGCTGTGGAATCGGCTTGTTGTACCCTTATAACTCTTAATAAATTAGAATCAAAAGCGTCAAAAGTGCTTGCTATATTTTCGCTAACAGTTGCTAAAAAAGCTCTTTGTTCAATATTATTTGCAATACCAGCTTCAGTTGCTTTAACAACATTATCCATCACTGATTGAAGCTTTACATAAGCGTTTGAACCAGCTGCTGCTTTTAATGTTTTTTCAATATTAGTTGTTCCAGATAAACCATTCCATGAACTTCCAGAACCTTGTAATCTAGTATTTATTTTTTCTTGATAAGTACCATATGTTTGAATAGTATTATCAAACATTTGTTTTAACCCATTAATTAAGTTATTAGCAACAGCTGAAGCGGTCTTTTTAGAAAAAATAGCTTCCTTTACTCCTTTAACAGATAATGTTTTCGTAGCTTCCATTATCTCGTATTCAGAAGCACCGTCTTTTCGCATTTCAGCTGCTTGTTTCTTATTTAAAGCTTTAACTTCTTTTGCTACTTTTGCTTTTGATTTTTTACCATCTTTAAGTTCTTTTTCTAAATATTTTCTTTTTATATTATACTCTTCTTTAATATCTGAAATTCTCGTTTCATGAGTCTCTAATTCAATTTTTTGCTTTTGAATAAAAATATAATCATTAAGAGCCTTATTTATTTTTTTCTCAGCTTCAGCTTGTTTTAAACCTTGTTTTGCGTATTTGTTAAGTAACTGTTCTTTATAATCATTTACAGATTTAATAGTATCAGATTCAAATTTTTTTAAATCAGCTATAGATTGTTTTGTTAATTTTGTTACTGAGGTTAAAGCGTTTATTTGTTCATTTTTTAATTGTTTTTCGTGATTAACACGATCTTGGAAAAGTGTATTATCGTTTGCTTGAAGTTGTCTTCCAAAATCTTGATCATTACCTCTTTTTGGTTCTTGCATATTTTAACCTCCGTTACTATCTTATAATTTAGCAAATTAACGTTTTTTTGCTTTTATTTTATCTAATTCTTCTTTTTGTTTTTTGTTATCTTCAACAATTATTTCAATCATTCGATCACGTTCTCTAATTGAGATGTTCATTAAATCTGTATATGATGTATTTATTGTTTTACTTATTATAAAACATTCATCGATTATTTGCTGAAATCTGTAAACACCATAAGGCATTTCTCCATCATCAGTTTTAATCAATTGTTGTGGGTCTGAAAAACTCATTTGTGACGCGAAACGATGTGATCATATCAAAACCACAATTGTTGCAATGTACCGATAAGGTAGCACCCAGACCTACTTTCTCATCTAATTTATCTAATTTTTGAATAATTGCGTTATAATCTCTTGCTACTAATCTGTTGCAAAAAGTTTCTTTATCAACAACGCTCATCTTAACACCATCAACAGTTTTAATTGCATAGACTAATTGATATAATAAATGCCAATCAATTTCTGACATGGTTTTATTTTCTTTTTTATATTGTTTAGCAACTCTATTTACTTCTTTTTCAATATTATCTAACATTCGAGGTGTTGTAATATTTAATTCAATAACCTTTTTACTTACAGGTAAAGTTAAAGTTAATTCCGTTGTTTTATCAAAATCAGTTAATTCTTGTAATTTTAAATCATCTAAATTAACAATATGTTCGTCATAATCATTGCAAATAGGGCAACGGCATTCAATTTTATATTCTGTACCATAGCTAACAATTCTTAATTTATGAAGTAAAAATTGATAATCACCTAAACACATATCATAAGCTGATATTCCAGGTTTTTCAACTAAACATGAATCAATAATTTCTGCCATGTTTCTATAAATAGTTCCATCGGTAACTGGAGCTAATCTTTTCATTTCATCTCTAACAGTCATTGATCTAATTTTAATTTCTGGATTAATATCTTGATCATATAAAAGTCCATGAGATGGTAATGTATAGCGTTCAGCAATTGTATAGTCTTCATTATTCATGTTCTTCATCTCCTTCTCTTATGTCTTTAATGATCATTCTTCTAATTAAGAACGAAACTGTTGTGCACTCCTCTTCGGCTTTTTTCTTTAATATAGTATAAAAGTCTTTTGGAATTTGTACACTGATAATAAGTTTATCTGTATCCATTTTAATATCCTCCATTAATGTTATACATATAATTTAGCAATAGTTTATTAAATTTTAATAAAAAATAAAAAGCCAGCTCTTCACTGGCTTCCGGTATAATAACCGATTATGGAGGATATATAATAACAGTCAAATAAGACTGATATTATCAATTTTTCTATTCTACTTCTAGAATAGCTCGATCGTAACGAATAGTTGCTTGAACTCTTTGTAAATCATCAGATTCTTTATCGTAATCATTTTCTGAGATACCTTTAATCCAACAACCAATAAGTTTCCATGAACGAACTTTAACATGATCAGATGTATATTCGATTAAGGTACAATTTTTCTTATAATTAATAGCTCTACCACCTTGATCATTTAAAACATTGTAAGCAAGATTTTGCCAAGCTTCCAACACAGCTTTTGAATTAGCACCAATCATATCATCAACTTCAAGAGTTCCTTCAGAGTATGTAGGTGTTCCAGCATACCAAACAGATGAGTTACCTTTTCTGATTTCAATTTCATTTAATTCATAATGAGGTACTGGAGCTTTATTGACTGTTAATCTTATAACTTCTTGCCCATCAGTGATATAATCAGATTCTTGAGCGAATGCTTGTTCAACACCTGGCTTTAATAAACGTGTTAAATCTTCAACAATAAATTCGAAGAAATTTTTCTTAGCAGGTTGATAAGCTCTATGAGTGCTACCTAAATGATAAGCGCTTAATCCATCATTAATATTTGCCATAATTTTTTATCTCCTTTATCCTATTCATTTACTGTTAAAGAATCAGTAAGTTCAATTGTTAACTCAAAGTCTTCAACAGCTTCAACTGGAATAATTTGTAAACGAGCTGCAATTTTTGCTCTATCTTTTGTTTCTTCTCTAAACCATCTATATCCAGCAATTCCATATGAATGAACCATTTCTTCTAATAATGAATTTACTTCAGCTTGGAAATTAACCCAAAGAACATCAGAATTTTGTTCAAATTGATATTTTCTTGCTGCTTTATATAATTGTTTCTTTAAATCACAAAGAAGAATTCTAATATTTGCGAACGAAGAAGCAGTTAATCCTTTATCATCAGCTTGAGAAACATAAGCTGTTCTATTTCCCCAAATTCTAACACCCCAAGGATTCATATTTACAACTGGATTAATAGCTACTTCACCTTCTTTTTTTCCATCAGGTTGCATACCATCTATATCACTTTCGGACATAAAATCAACTGTAATTTTATCTTTATCACCTGGAATTAAACCACGTTTAGAACCAGCAATAGATAACCATTCTGGATTTGTTTTTATTGAATTTAAATAAGCTAAGATATAAGCTTTACCAGCATCAATTTCTTCGTTATCAACTTTTAAATTTTTAGCATAAAAAGATAAAACATATTTTCCAGGTATATTCTTTACATCTGGAAAATCCTTGTTAGAATCTGAAGTATCTATTTTCTTTAAAAGATTTAATTCATCGTCTTCATATTTTAATGTGTTATCTGTTGATAAACTTTTTGTGTATACAACAGCACAATCACGACGATATTTTGCTATTTCAATAGCGTTACTAAGATCAGATGTAGTAGCTTTATCTGTAGTTGAACTTTCACCTTGTTTAGCTAATAAAAATTTAACATCAAATTGATTACGATCTTTTAAATAGTCTTTAGCGGCTGAATAACTTTTTGCTACAATGACTTTACCTCCAAGCTCAATGACTTTTTTAATAAACTTAGTATTAGTATTTGTTGTATCAAGTTCAGTAGGAATTTTAGTTTCATCTTCAATTAATACTAATTTTTTCTCTGTATCAATATAGTTAGAATCAACCAAGAAAATTACATTGCTATTTGAAAATAATTCTTGATTATTGGTTTTATCAATTTCTCTTATTCTAATTTTTGGCATGAATAATATTCTCCTTTAATAAATATAATTATTTTAATTATTTATCATATAATTTAGCGTTAAATAATTTTTACTCTTCAATTATTTGATTTTTATCTTTTACTTCCGTTTTAATATCACCAATTGATACATTATCAACATATGGAATACTAAATAAATAAGCACCAACAATATCAAATTTAATAGTCCAGCGAGTGAATTGACCTGAGAATAATCGTTCACCGATATCACTATTATCTTGAATTGTGTTTTGCATTAATATTGTTGCTACATGTTTAAAATTTTGACCATTATATGGAAGTTCAATAACAATTTGTGGATTATTAACGAGTTTGAATACAAATTCTCTTAATAATTCATCTCCTTCATCATAATGACGCGTGTATATATCCATTTGATAAGTTAAATAAATTGGAATACCATTTAATTGTAAAGTATGTTTTCCATCTGATTCCAACATTAAACCATCAAAAGAAACTGGGCACATTGTTCGTTGTTTTAGTTCAATTGATGTATCTCTAGATAAAGCTATTAATGGAAGTTGTAATGGTTTATCATCACGTTCATCCGCTTCAATAGTAAATAGCTTTTTTGTTTCATCAGGTTTTAAAATTTGTATCGATCTATTTTTATCTTTTGGAAGCCACGAATTTATCTTTTTTGCAACGGCTTCGTCATAATATCTTATTGCCATAAACTCATATACCTCCTAAACAATCTATTGTTAATTCTATAGCTTTATTTATCATTTTAGATATACAACCACTTCCTGGAATATCTCTATTTCCATATTCTATCAGTTTGATTAATGATTTTAATGTGGTATCATTTATTTTTTCATTAATTATTTCAACTGATAATAAATCTGGATCTACTTTAATAATATTTATATTATTAATTAATTTAACTACTATATAACTAATAGAAACATTATAATTATCCTTTATATATTTAATTGATCTATTAGGTAAAACAACCATATAGCTACATAATCGTAAATAATATTTTAGATAATTGATAACTAATTTTTCTGATGTTGTTGTTTTTATATATTTTATCATATATTAATATCTAGTTAAATATTTGATTAATTAACTTAGCTAAATCTGAAGCTTTTAAATTAATACCAATATTTTGTGATAAGTTTTTTGTTAATTGATCAAGTTGTGGTTGAAGTTTTTGTTTTAACGCTTGCTTTTGATTTGTTGATAAATATATTGAGTTTTTATTATTAGTTTGTTCATTTCCAGCACTATCCGATTGTTGTGTTCTTCCATATATATCGGTTGATGATTCTTGAATATTTTCATTTAACCATTTAATATTTTGTTCAATAGTATCACAATTTATTAATTGATCAGTTATTAATGATTTACTTTCAGCTATTTCTAATTGATCTAAAAATCTATTTTCATCATCAGCTGTTTTGTTGGAAGTCATAAGTTTTATTAAAGCGTCGGTAAAAAATATAGCTTTTATTAATAATAATTTATCTGTGGATAACTCAGTGCTATTTCTATCATTATCTTTAAATATTCCCACAACATATTTATTTTTAATATCACGATCTATAGTTATATCTAATAACCAATTATAACATTTTATCAAATAAACATAATCAGCTGAATTATTTTTATATAAACTATTATTTAAAAGAATTTGAATTTGTTCATTTTGCGGGCAAGTAAAAGCTAATTGTTTACTATTAATAACATCTCGTGCTACTAAATTATGTAGTTGATTATATAAATTGATTAATGGACTAATTGATTTATTCGTTTTAATAAATTCATATAGAAACATAAAAAATGGATTTGTTTTTTCTAGTCCAAAATATTTAATCTCTAAATATAATGTATATGAATTAACATCAATAAATTTTTTCCAATTATCAACATCATCAGTTGCTAATCCAATTGTTGGTAAATAATCCAACCATTTTTGAATCAATTCTTTTTTACTTTTATAATCATCAAAATAATCTAAAGTTATTTTTTTATTTTGTTGGTTATCAATTTGTTGTTGATTATTTTGGTCTTTTGGATTCATAATAATTTATCCTCCTTATCATCATTTAACAACATAAAATCTGATCCATTATTATCTTGAGGTGTTTCTAATAATAAGTTCATATCATTATCTTTATGTTGAATTTGAGCTCGATCAAAAGTGTTTTCATATACCGGAGCAATTTCACATAAAATACTAGCTGGATAAACACCAATACTTTCCATACCAATAACCTTAAATACTCGACCTTTTGCGTGATCTAAACCACTTGGAACAATAAATAAAGCACCTATTTGTAAATTTTTTAAATCATATGGAACTTCGATAATTGATGAATTTTCTTGCAACTCAGCTACCCAACCCATCTTTTTCATTGTTTTTTGATTTGGATGTTCGGTAAATAAGCAACCAACAAGTTCAGGTGGATAAAAAGATCCATCAAGTTCTCCAAATCCATCCCAGGTTTTGTTTTCCATTGGAGCTCTATAGATAACTTGGATACCTATGAGTTTACATGTTTGTTTAAAATATAAACGATTTAATTTTATATTGTTACCATTTAATAAAACACCAACGTCTTTTTTATCCATAAATATCCTCCTCTCTATTTATTATTTTTCAATTCCTTCAATTAATACTTGATTTCCATCAACTTCTTTATTATAATTATATTCAAATGATTCAAATATTAACTCTTTATTCTTAATGTTTCCCTTAAGTTTAAAAGCGTTTTTTTGTTCCGTTAATATTTTATTATAACCTTCAAATACAATTGAATCGCTTTGGTTCTCTTTTGCTGTGAATAAGAATTCAACAAGTTTTTCTTTTCCAGATTTTGAAACCAATTTTCCTTCTATTTTAATTGAATTTCTTCCTGTTTGTTCTATATTAGTTGTGGTAAAGTGATCAATATTTTCATATAATTTTGTTAAATAAGGGTTAATTAATTTTTCAAAAGATTCTTCTTTAATATTATCCACATCACTTATAGTAACATAATTATCATCAACTTCAGGTAATTGTTCAGATTCTGATTCTTCAGATTCCGGTTCTTCTGTGTTTATTTCAACATTATCGTCAGTGGTAATAGTTTCTTCAGGTTTTTCATCTTCAGGCTTTTCATCTTCAACATCTTCATCTTTTTCATCATTTTTTACTGCAACTTGACCAATATATAAGAATCCATTTTTAGCACCACAGTGAGGGCAATCCATATCTAAATTATAAACATCTGAATTTTCATCTTTTACTAAATCATTTACATCTTTAAATATTGATGTTTTACAATTTTTACATTGAAGAATTGCGTCTCCAACATGTGGTTGAAATTCATCATTTTTTGATTTAATAGAAGGATCAACAACAAATAATTCTTCTTGAGATTCTTCACCAACTTTTTTATAAGCTTGTGCGTCAATAATATCATTTTCATCTTTTAGATTAAATGATTTAGCTTCTGTTAATTTAGTTGATTCAAGTTCTTCATTTTGTAATATATCATCAACTATTTCACCAATTGATCTTTTATCTGTGATTTCTTCGTTTAAATTTTCATCAACAGATTCTTGACTATCCATCAATATTTCAGTTTTATCATCGCAAATCTCAACTAAACAAACTTGATCATAATTATTTGAAGCTATTAAATCACCATATTTTATTCTTGCTTCTTCCTCAGTATCAAAATCATCAATAAAATCTTCTTTACCATTAAGATCTCTTGTATAAATTCTTAAAGCACAACCGTCTAAAGATTCTTTAATATCTTCTTTATTAGTTTCTTCAGCTGCTTTTTTAGCTTTATACTCTGCAAGTTTATTTGTATATTTAGCTAATTCATTGGTAATATCTTCATATTCATCACATTTTTCTGCTAATGCATCATTTTGTTTTCTTTCATATTCTTCTTTAGCTTCAGTGCTTAAATCTGGACTTAAATCAGCTATTTCTTGTTGTGTCTCTTTTATTAATTGCATATAGCGATCAATAGCAGCTTCAAGTGTTTTCTTTCTCGTTAAAGCTTTAAGATATCTATTATACATAAGATCGTCATCGTAATCATATTCATTTGCATTTAATCTTTTAAATTTTATTTCAATATTATTAGCAATTTCTTTTAACATTTTATATTTTAAAACATTAAAGTTGATATAACTATTTTTTTCTGAATAATCATTACGACGTATAGTATCATATGTTATTTGAGCATCTTTTAACTTATTTAAAATCCAATTAAGGTTATCTAAATCATTAGTTGTTGGTGATTCAATAGCATTAACATACGATTTTCTTTGTAAATATCTACGACGGGTATCGTTAAGATAGTCTTTATTGTCACGTACCGCTCTATTGTGATATAGCTTATGATCTCCAGAATCTTCTATTGATTTTTCATCATCATAATATCCATTAAGATAATCTAAAGCTTTATTTATTGCTTTTTTCTTAAGTTGACTATCACCCCATACATCTGCATTTTTACCGATTAGCTTTCTTAACTCAGCTTTTTTTGGTTTGTCTAGAAAAGGATCAGGTCTAGTTATTATGTGTTCATCTTCATCAGTAACATAAATTTTATCAGCTGCTTCAACTAATTTATTATAAGAATGCGCTGAAATTTCATTTATACCGTATATAGGAGAATTTTTATGTACTAGAGTAGGTAATGATCTTGGAGAAGTAATAAGTTCATCAGCTTTATTCCACATGATAACAACATATTTATCGTTATTTAATTTAAATAATAATCTTAATTTATATTTTTTATCCTTATATTCCTTGATGATATCTTTTCTATCTTTATCAGTAATATCGTCATAATTTGAATTTGCAAAATCAATGCTTACGTTTTTTCTTTTCATTGCTGTTGGAAAAATGAGTTGACGACGCGTATCAGCATCAATATTAGTTTCACCTTTATTTCTTTTCATACTGATCATACCGTTATCAGTATTTCTATAAGCAATTGCTAAATCTTTAGGTAAATTTTCATCTAAAGATTGTGATTTTGCTTCAGTTAAATCTTTGCCTTTTACATTAAATTTATCTCCATCAGCTGTAACTACTTTCCATACTGATTGTTCAAAATTATTATAATAATTTAATAAAGTTATTATTTGAACAGGTTTATTATCAAAGTTAAATATTTTACCTGCGTATTTATCAGCTAAATCATCGAAGTCTAAATTTTCTGAATCTTCTTCTTTTTTTAAATCTTCTGTTAATTGCTTTTTATTTGATTTCATTTCATTTTCAATTTCATCTAATGTTTTAAAAGCGTTTTGTATAAAGAATTTATCCATTTCTTTTTCTCCTTATTAATTAATCTATAGGGTACATGAAGTTCATATTATCAACTAATTTTTGTCTTATATCTTGAGCTTCTTGATTTCCTTCCTGTAGTAATGTTTGCCCGTCTAATTGCCACAACGCGTTCGATTGTGTTGCAAATGATCTTATTCGACCAAGTGCTATTTTTGTTAAAGCCATACTTAATCGTGCAATTTGATCCGTCCAATAATCATCTTCTATTTCTTCAACTGATTGATAAATTGGAATATATTCAATTGTTATATTTTTTGGAACATCATAAGCGGCGTTAATATATAATTTTTTACCTTGTTTATCTTCTTTAAATGATAAATCTGTTGATACTGTATTCCTCATTTGTAATAATGTATTATAAGATAAAAAATTTTGAATATAGTTATCAAGGTTATACATACTTCCACCATTTGAGAAAATCATCCATTGTTGCATATACATCGGATCATTTGGAATTGGATCATTTGAAGCTGAGGTGTTTCCAGTGTATCCATCTGTTCTATATATTTTAACAATTGAACTATGTTTAAATCCTTCTAGGTCGATACAGCTTGCAAACGGTACTGTAATAAGTTTTGGTATATCAATGTAACGTTGGATTTCTCTAAAAGCTTTATTTACAATTGACGCAATAGTTTCATCATTTATTTCTAATTCTAATAATCCACCGGTCAATTCAAGTTTTATTTCATCTATGTAATCTTGTAATTTCATATGGTCGATAACACCGCACCTTTCTCTCTATATAATTTAGCAATTAAAAGAAAAAGAGTGTTTGTTTTTTAACACTCTTCGCAATTAAGTGATTCTAATGATAAATCTTTTTCTATTTCTTTTCTTTTAAGCTCTTTTAAATTATCTAAATATCCTAAATTTCTAAATTCTTTAAATACTAAATTACCTAATCCATATTCTCCATCTTTAGCAATAGAATTTTTTCTTAAATCATACACATCTTCAATAAAGTCATCTATTTTATCCACATCAGTAACATTTTCAATTATATCAAAATATTGTGATTCCCATTTATTAAAAAGTTTATCAAAAGCTTTAGTATCTAATTCAGGAATATTTTCTTGAACTGGATGTTTTATCCAACCATTATATATTGAATAAATACCGTTTGATTTTCCAGTCGGTTTATCCATTTCAACATAAATTTCAGCTGGAATACCTTTTATTGTTAAATCATAATTACTATTGAAAATACTTCTATAAGCACTGTATAAAAGTGGATATAAATCATCTGGACATTTTAATTCATCAGAGTTTGCTATTAAATGTATATCTAAATCGCTATCTTTTGTATAATTATAACTCACATTAGATCCGACTAAAACAATATCTTCTAAATAAAATTTAATTTTATCTTCTTTTAATCCATTAATAAATTGTTCAGCTATTTTTTCAATCGCTTCTTTAACATCAGGTTTTAATTCATCATTTTCAAATAATAATGGATTTAAGTCATCATGTTTTTCAATATCTTCGGTTAAATTTATATCTAAATCATCGTCTAAGTCATAAAAATCGATCATCTCCTGCATCAATTTATTAAATTTATCAAATGATAATGGTACATTCGCATATTTACCGAATTTTTTATCGAATTCTTTATCTTTTTCTGTTTCTTCTTCATCAGCAAAAATATCTTCAGTTAATTCTTCGTTGTTTTCCATAGATAACTCCTCCTCAATATTATTACAATTTTCAAGACTAATAATATCTTCCTCTAAAGCTTCTTCGTCACCATCATCACATACAGGGCAATATCCACCATCGGTTAATCGGGTTCCACAATTAGGGCAATATTTAATTTCAACTTGAGGTTTAGTTGAGTTTACTTTTGGTGTTTTCATATCTAAATTATCAGATGTTAAATATTTTGGATCAAGATGAAAAGCTGTATCAACTACCCAACCGTCTTCCTGTTTAAATTGATATATTAATTGATTTAAAGCCTGTTTTGCGGATACAGCGTAGGTGTTTCCAGACCATTTTTCTCTATAAATATTATCGAATTTATAAACAGGTCCTGTATAATAATATTTAATTTTATCTTTTTTTATTTCATGTAACATTTGTTCATTATTTTTAACCATAATCTCACCTCATAATTTAGTTTAAAAATTGCTTAAGATAATTATCTAAATTATCACGCATTTTCTTTCTAGCTTCCGCTCCAATAGTTCTATAAGTATTATTTATTAACTTTAGATAATAGACTAGTAACAACATCATCTAATTCTCCATTTGTGTGAATAATAAATTGATGATGAAGAATATCTGAATAATTTTTTTGATTAGTTACCCCGCTTCCAAAATCATTTGATACTAATGAAAAGTTATTACATATATTATCAGTAACAGGTAACTTAAAATCATCAGGATTAAAATTAGGAATTTCTGAATTATATTTAGCTGATAAGGTTGCTAAAACACTTTTTCTAAAGATAATTGAAGCTAATTGACTTTTTGATAATATTTTTGAACTAATAACATTAGCTTCAGTTAATAATAATTTCATTGGTAATATTAAATTTTCTTTAAGTTCACCTTCAGCGTCAACCTTATGTATACCTGTTGCAAATTCAGTATAAGAAATATCATCATCTTCAATATTTAGATCTTTATACATATTTATTTTAGATCTTCCCTTAACAGTGATAATATATGTTTTATTATAAAAACCAAACTCACTAAAATAAACATCATATAAATCATTTAAATCTAAAATAGCAGCTGCTAACTCAGCTTGATCATCGAATAAAGCAGCAACATCAGGTTCATTATATTCTAACTCTTCGTATAACCAATCAGAAAAATAGCTAAGACTATAACCATAGCTTTTATTAAAATATGATTTTAACACGGATATAAATCTATTTAATTGATATTCATCCATAACTATTTCTCCTTATATTGAAAATACTTCTTTTAATTTTTTACCATTAACATTTCTATAAAGTTGTTTACTTATACTATTATCTCTAAATAATAACCAAACACCACCATCAACTGTTACACTCGGGCAATAACCTCCAGAATCAGGATCGCTATCAGTCATAATAACAACATTATTTGGTTTTCTTTTCTTTATATCCTCAACAAGGGTAATAGCATCTAATGTTCCACCTTCTACTCTCGCAGCAGCAGCATCTGTATGAATATTAACAGCAAAATAATAAATTTCTAATTTTAATTTATGTTGTTTAACATAATAATTTAATGATTCAATAGCTGCTAATCCTTTTTGTACATCATCTTCACTCCAGGAACCTGATTGGTCAAAATATACAACGAGAAGCGGAATATTTTTAGTTTCAACTCTCGCTTTACCTCTTAATACAATTCCAGTTTCTTCTGGATATCGTTTATTAGGTCTTTTCCAAGAAGATAAACGTTTGTATGATAATTCATCTCTCATGAATTTATCAATTGATGCTTTAAAAGCGTTTAACCCACCGCTTCTAGTTTTAAGTCCTCTTGAATTTTTTTGTGCTTCTTTTTTTCTTTTTTGCACTTCACGATCGTTTAAAACAGCGTTTTCTGTTTCATCTTGAATTTTACGTTCTATATTTATATCATGTAAAGCGTCTTGAATTCTTTTTAAACGAGCTTGCTCTTTACTTGATAATTCATCACCATCAGCTAAATCTTTTGCTTTATCAGCTAATTCAGAAGCTTTATCAGCTAATTTTTGTTGTTTATTAGCTTCGTCAAAATCACCTTCAGCTTCAGCTTGATCGGCTTTTTGTTCAGCTTCGTCTTTATATTCATTAGCTTTTCTATAAGCGTCTTCCGCTTTTCTTAAATCGCTTTCTGGATCACCTGTATCACCAATTTGAGGTTGATGTTGTTCCTTATTATCTGTTGATTGATTTATCTTTCTTGATGGACTTTTACTTGCTGATGAATTTTGTTCTCCAGATGTTTCATCATTATTTTTTGAATCTGATGAATTAGAATTTGAATCATCATTGGTTTCATCAGTTTCATCGTTTTCATCATTTTCATTAGAATCTTGATCCGAGTTGTTTTCAGAGCTTGAATTTTTGTTGCTATTTAGATCACCATGAAATTTTCTCTTTTTCAATAAACCATCCGGATCATCAAAATCATTTTCATTTTGTTTTGGTTGGTTATTACCTGATGTTGGAACTAATAGATCTGGATCAATTTTCAACTCTTTATCTATTTGTGATTTTTGTCTTCTTTTTAAAATAGCTTTAATTGAGTCAACAGCTGCTTGCCTTTGTTCTCCGCTAAGAGAAGTTAATTTCTTTTTAATTTCTGCTATATCCATATAATTATTCTTCTCCTAATTCTTTTAATATATCTTGAAGTTCTTCTGTACTTATATCATCATAATCTAAAGCTTCAATAGTATCATTATAAGCTTTAGTATAATCAGAAGAATGTTGTTCTTTACTCACTTTAATTTTATTTTGAAGATCATTTTTTATATCATTTTTATTTTTATTCATTTCTTGAGTTAAACGATCATACATCTCTTCAGCTGTTAATCCTACCCAATCAGGATGATCAATTTCAGTAACTAATCCGCTTAATTTTTGCCCATTAATTCTAATATTTCTAACGTTAAGTTTATCCCTTGATGTATAACCGCGGTTTGAAATTTCATAGTCTCCAGCTATATTCATATTTTGATGTTGTTGCAGAGATCGGCTATTATAATTATCTGTACCAACGTGCTGTTCAAATCTTTTAGCGTGGTTTAAATATTCATGTAAAATTTCATGACGAACAATAACGCTTACTTGCTCTAAATCTAATCCATCATTAAGGGTTATAACACCTTTACTTGGAGTCATATACCCAATAACTGAAGGATCTTTTGTTAAATGAATATCAAAGTCTTGAATAAGGTAAGAATAAGTTGGATATCCTTCTTTAGCTAAAATGTTTCTTATTTGCTGTTTAGCTATGAATTCTCTTTTAGTCATTGACATTTTTTATCCTCCTTATTCATTTATTAATTAATTTTTAATCTATCTTTCATACGTTGGATTTTATCTTGTTTTGAATTAAAGACTGGAGATTCAGAAGCAGAATCAAAAACTGAGTTTGCTTTATCATCAACATCTTTATAATCTTTTAAAATTTCTTCAATTGTTTGTTTCTTTAAACTGTTACAATGTTTATTCCAATTATCAATAAATTTATCTTTTTTACCTTCAGATGTTTCTAAGCAATTAGTAAATGATCTGTTGTTTAAATATAATCCATTTCCTTTATGATCATATTTTGCTGATTTAACTTGTTCAATATCATCTTCATCATCCATACTAAATCTTGGATCTAATAATAATTTTTCAGCAATAGCTAATTGACCAGCAAAAGTGTTGTAAGCTTCTGGATCATTATATTGTTGAGCTAATTTCATATTTTTATTTAAGGTATTACGTAAATAACCAAGTAAATTTTTAGGATCAGCTGGAACGTTAACAACCATAACTCTACCTAATTCAGCTGCGTCAAGTTCATCAACATTATAATCAGCGTCTGATGGATTGATAGCTGCGATTGTAAATAAGAAATTAGGTAAATATCTAGCACCACCTTTGACTCTTGGATCTGGAATTTCATGGTCTTGAATTAATGTTAATAATGTACCACGTACTGTTGATGGAGCTCTATTCCATTCATCTAGGAATAAAACAGAATTTGGAACTGTTTCTAATTCATCAAATTGTGTTGAAGCTAATTTAGAAGCAACACCATCTTTTGTGTTTGCGGCGATAACACCACCTAAATCAGTATCATCCATAGTTGAAGCTAAAACTTTAACTAAATTAATATTATTTTTTCTAGCCCAAGCCATAATTCTTGATGTTTTACCTGTTCCAGCACCTCCGATGAATAAAGCATTTTGGAAGCTTCTTCCACCATATTTTTGTTGCCTTCTATTAATTCTTAATAATGTATCTAAAGTATCTTCAATAACACCTTGACCTGAATACACGGTATCATCACCTAAAATATTATCAGCTTTATCAACAGCGTCGGCTATTGTTTTATTAGCTAATGTTACGTTATTATTATCTTCGGTTAATATTTTTTTAATCATTTTTATTTTCTCCTTCAATCCACTCTTTTAATTGGTCAACAGCAACATTAAATCTACATGATGTTCTATTTAAAGCATCATTACCTGCCCACTCTTTTACTGTATTGTAATATTCAAGTGTTCTTTGTTTCTTTCTTTCCCATTCAGGAACAACTTCTTCGTTAATTGATTCATTCATTCCTTCTAAAACAGAATCTAATAAATCCATATTTAAAGGTTCTGGATGAGTAGCGTAATGATTTAATTCAGCTAACTGACTTCCTAATTCTGAATCACCAAAATCTTCAACGTCTTCATCTAAACTTTCGTCAATAAAATCTTTATCTGGATATTCTTTATCAAATGGAATTTCAGTCGTAGCATCGATCAATTCATCAATGTGCTCTTGTTCTTCGCCTTTGATATGATCAATAGTGTCTAAGATGCTGTCTTTATGATCAATTGGAGTATCGATAATTTGAGCTTTAGCGTCGTCATATCCATTGATAGCCTCGATTTCGTCTGCGACTAAATCGTTTAACATTGTATGAACTTCAAGTTTAGCTGCTTCTGGATCAACTGGTAATTCATCGTCTTTTTTGTCTTCTATTAAATTTTCATTGATAAAATCTTTATCTGGATAAGCAATATAAACAATGTTACAATTTTTATATTTATTTTTAAATTCTTTTGTTTGAGTGTTGATATCAGTACATTTAATAGGTTGATCAAGAGCAAAGAATTTTTCATCTGAATTTGTATATCCATAAATAAATGGTTTATTTTCTTTTTTAGCGTATTTTAGAGCATTGTTAAACGCACCAATTCGATCACCTTCAGGTTTTGCATATTTAGCGTGAGTATCTTCAATTAAAGGTTCATCGATAATTTCTTCATCTTCTTCATCAAAATATTCAGGGTAATCATCTTCCCATGCTTCATCATCTTCAAAACCATTTTCTTGAGCTAATTCTTCTTCAGGAGTATCTAATTTTTGTTCTGGAAGATCAAAATCATAATCAAGTTGTGTTTTCATAAAATATCTAGTCTCCTTTTTGTATTTTCATATATAATTTAGCAATTTAAAATATTAAATATCTTCATATTCATAATAATCATCTTTTTCAGAGTCGCTAATCCAGTAATTAAAAGATATCAAAAATTCATTTTTTGCTTTATCTAAACAATATTCTTTAAGTTTAGCGATTAGTTCAGGTTCATAATTAGGTAAATAATCCCAACAATTATATAAAACTTCAAATTGATCGTAATGATCAAACTCAGGATTATCTCCATTAAATAATCTATATATAATAAATAAACTATTTATATCATTAACCTTATATTTATCAGCTAAAAGTTGTAAAAAGTAATTAACATCATTATTATCTAGATAATATTCGTAAGAACATTTTATCATTCCTTCTCCAGGAATAAAGTCATTATATAATATTGATAAATATTTATTTTCATCCGTAAATTTTTTTGCTAATATTTTTTCTATTTCTTGAGATGATGAATTAATAGGTAAATAAAAGTCGGTATCAGGCATATTTTCAATTCTCCTTTTTATTATCATTATAATTATAACATACTATTTTATCATTTTCAATAGTTAATATATTTACTCCATAAGTTAATGCGGTGCAAGCATCTAAAGCGATTAAATTTTTAGATACATATATTGGATTATTTCTTTGACTATGATAATCATTATCTAAAACATTAAAGAAATCTGAGGTATGCCAATGTCCGCAAACGAGTATTTTATTATTTTTTATTTCCTCATCAAACAATCCATCCTTAAATTTCTTCCAGGGGCATCCCCAAGATGCTTCATTCGCATACTCTTCAGAACCGCATTCTCTCCAATTAGGATTATATTTATTCAAATTAGGAAATAAATCATTATAGTTAATCGGGATAAAAGAATGAACAAATATATAATTATTTAATTCATAATAATCAACCCATTCATCGGATTTAAGCCATTTTTCAGCTTCGTCTAATAATCCAGCTCTATTTAAATCGCAAAAAGTATCATATGTTCCGTTGCTGTAATCATATGGAGCAAAAGCACAATTTTTAATCAAATCTAATAATAAGTATTCATGGTTACCTCTAATAAGTATTCGACGATTTTTAGGTAAAGCTCTTATCCATTTAAACACTTTAACAGCATCTGGACCTCGATCAAATAAATCTCCACAAACTATTAAAATATGATTATCATTATTTATATCAAATCCAGCTCTATTTAACCCCTCAATAAAAGGTTTATAAAAGCTGTGTATATCTGATGTAACAAAATATTTTTTCATTTTTATTCCTTTCTTATTTTTTCATTATAATATATCTCACCAAAATAGGAAGCGTTACCCTCAAACCAAGCGGCGTCATAATCGGATTTTAATTTTCCAAATCTACTCATCCAATATCTAATAGCTGATGGAATAGCGACTAGAAAAATTACTAGAGGACCTAAAACAGCATTTTGAAAAGTATGACCGCATTCATGTTGTTTAGTATGTAAAGTCCATGATTCGCCCATTTTATCGGCTAAAAGAAAATTTTTACCTAATTCGACTCCACCCCAATTATCTCCAATCATTATAAAATAAGCTGGACCAAATTTTCCAGATTCGATGATTTTTCTTCTGAGAAATATTTTAATAAATCCAATAACTAACCATCCAACTAAAGTCATTATTATACCCCATGTATAATTAAGAATATAATATAACCACATATGTTTCATTAAAAATTTATCACATTTTAACATAAATTTAAACATAAACTTACCGTAAGCTGTTCTATTTTCTTGATATTTATCCATAACAATTCACCTCACTAAATTTAGCTTATCTATATGATTTATAATAATAAGATTCTAAAAAACCTCTTATTATATATTATATACAATATGATAAGAGGTTGTAACATTATTTAATTATTTGTATTGTAAACGTTCTTTTATTTTTGCACTAAATATTTTTTGAACTCTGAGTTTTTGACCATGATCTAATAGAATTTTAGTATTATCGCTATTTAATAACATTGCAATAAACCATGGTGGAAGCACAATAGTTCCAGAATTATCGCTATCTATTTCAGTGATATCAATATAATCTAGTTTACTCCATGTAGACCATTTGAATACTGGAATAACGGTATTACTTAAGCTTAAGGTCTTTATATTTAATTCAGAAACATTTATATTTGAGCTATTATCTAAAATTACATTATCTATAGTAAAATCTTTTGAGATAGGAAAATTAAACTGTTTTAGATCTCCAACGTCATCAACAATTAATAATGTATTTATATGACCACCATCTAATCCACTGTCTGCATCAAACAGCGCATTAAACAACTTACACAATAAAACATCATCATTAACTGTTAATCGATCTAATTGAATATTTTTAAGGTCTGAATAACCATACCAAAAAGAAAAATAACTATCAGGATAATGATCCCAACCACCTTTCCAGTCAACCATATTGATATCTTTAACATTTTTTTCTATACAATAAGCAAAATAATATCCTGGAGGAACTATATCACTTTTTTTTCTGAGATCCTCTAAAGAAAAATTATCCTGTAAAATTTTAAATACTGCATAGCAAAATACTTCTTCATCTACACTAGCAACTACCTTATCTTGGTATTGAGCAAAAAACTTCATAAATTCTGATATGTTATTAGACTCAATAACATCATTTACAAAATCATCGTCATCAAATATATTCTCTATAAAATCATTTACTTTTCGTTTAAAATCAGCATTCATAAACATCTTCTCCTTTCAAGTCTATATAACGTCTTCTTCCGATAACTCATTTAAACATTTAATTAGATCTTTTATATAAGTGTTTAAAATATTTTTAATCTCATCTTTACTTAAATTCGGTGTTATGTTATCACATTTTTTATAATACAAAATTCTATTAATTGGTGGTTCATTATCAACAGTGATTCTAACAGGAAGAGCAGAATAGTCATTATTCATACTATTGAATACGTTAATAACTGAGTTATCAAACAAATAATCGTTGCTAATAGCTATACGTTCAATCGATACACCTTTTCTAAGGTTAAGCGTCATCTCAACATAAATTTGTGCTAGTCCATTACTTAAAACTGCGTTAAATATTGCTGCAATAATTGGATTTTTACGAGGACCGAATGGAAAGTCCGGATCAGTTTCTACTTTACATTCATCGATAATTTTAGCAATTCCAGTTAATTCATGTAAAGCTGAAAAATAATTATCAATAAAAACTTTTTGCTTATCTTTTGCTTTTTGCTTTTTTGCATCTTTAGCTTTTTGTTCATCTGAAATAAGAACATTTCCATCTAATCTTTTCTTAACATATTCAGGCACTTTATTATCTGGATAATTAAGTAAATACTCAACAGAACTTTTAAGACCATAAACTGGAATACTTCCATCTTTACTTATTCTAACCAATTCGATACCACCTCGGCCTTTACCAACTGATAATTGATCAATTTTTAGGTCTGGTGCTTTATCTTTATAAATATCATAAAATTGTTTTGCATCTTCCTTGGTTAAAAAACATAATGGTCGTTGATTTAAAAAATAATTTTTTGTGAGGTTAAATCCAAGTTCTGGAAATTTTAAATTTTTATCCATAACAAAAGAAAAACTTAAATATACACTACTAGCGGTGTATCTAGAATAACCATTATCTGAATTTTTTATTCTCCACAATACCGTTGGTTTAATAAGATCAGGATATGTAATATTAGCTTCATCAGCTTCTAATAATAATTTTGAATAATTCATCTAAATCTCCTATTTTTAAAATTAAATAACATCAGATTCAATCACATCTTCAATTATTTGTGATATCTTAGAAAGATAATATTCAATTGTTTTTTTAATATCATCTTTAGATGTTTTCGAGGTTATATTTGGAATTTTTTGATATCGAAAAAAGCTAAAGTACTGACTTAATAGATCAGAATGCAGGGAAACAGGAATGGTGTCACCTGGATTAAAATAGCGCTCGATATATAAAGAACTTTGAGTAAATAACTTAGCTAAATCAGCAGGATCAATATCAGGATAAGCCTCAGAAATTGAATATACATCCCACTCTAAAAATTTAATTACTCCATCAGGCTTATTGTTAAAACGTAACTTTATAGGTAAACGCTTATTAGCTATGGTTATATGGAGGTAAGCACTAGAATATTGTTCACTAATCTCAGCAGAGGGATCGATCTCTATTAAAGCATTAAGAAAATTTTCCATAATAGCTTCAGCTTTTTTCTCTATATTTTCCTCTTTATTCTTTTTAGCTAAATAATCATCAGATACAACTTCATCAGCTGCTAATCTATCTAGAATGTAATCAGGACTTTTTTGAACATCTATAGCATCAACTGAAGTGTAAACTGGAATAGATGATGATATATCGATTCTAACAACTTTTTTACCGCCTACTCCTCTACCTAAAGCTGGAGAAAAGTCAAGATCATACTGATTAGCAAAATCTTGAGCATCTTCTTTTGATAAAAAATATAATGCTCTACTATTCACAGAAGCGCTAGTGACTAGCTTAAAACCTAAATTAGCATATGTTAAACGTTTATTTTTCACAAATAAAAAACCTAAATAAGAATACCCAGTATATTTATCTCGTCTTAAAACATAATAAGTAGCGTTTCTTAATACAACAGGATATTCAATATCAGCTTGAGCAGCTTCTGATAATAGTTGTGAGTAATTCATTTAGGTTCTCCTTTTATATTTATAACAATTAATTTAGCAATTAATTAAGGTATGGTTGATATTCATAGTTACCAAAATAAGCTATATATGGATAACTATTTTTAGAGGCTTTATATTGCCACCATTTGTTTTTCTCAGACCAATTAAACACTAAAATATCTCCATCTTTATCTTCCTCTATAGATAAAGGTAAAGTATCAAAATAACGCTTTTCTGGAAAATTACATTTAGCACTTTGAATAATTAATTTACCTGATTTATATCCAATTACAGTAAAAGGATATTTAACCATATCAACCCAACAATTACCTGTTTTTTGTTGAATATATAATTTTGTTCCAATATCATATAATTTTTTATTCATAAATATATCACTCCTTACATTTATATTATATACGATTAACGGAGATAAATCAACTATAAAAAAAGAATAAAGTGTTAATTTATTCTTTTTATCTGTTAAATTTTTTCATCATATAATTCATGTAAAATAGTCGTTACATCTTTATCAGTACAACTCTCAACAATATCCTCAGTACCTTCATAAGCTAATCTGATAAACTCAAATAATTTGTTTTTAGCTTTTTCAATTTTATCTTTAAACGTAATCAAATCTTGAAAACCAGTTGATGATTTATCAGCAATATTAACCATACTAAAAATATCATTTTCAAAATTACCGGTAATAATACGTTCTAATACTCCGGTAATATTACTTTTTTTATTCCATAATACATCAATCATATTATTAATATATTTAATTGAAAGTTTTAGCGTTATGGATAATTTATCAGAAACATTAATCGATAAATCTGGATCTATTGCTTTTAATGTAGACTCTGTATGTCCAAATTCAAAATCACGATTAACATCATCAAGACTTTTATGTAAAGTAGGTTCTTCAATGGAATGAAGCCGATAAGATAACTTATATTTTATATCAAAAAGTAAATTATCATCATCAGGTTTTACATCAATAAGTGTATAAACACCTTCACCGTATGTATCAGTTTTATCGAAGCCCAAAAATTTTGCTAAAGGATTATCATAAAAAATATAAAACTTTTTATACCTTCCAATTAATTTTTTAAAAGCGTTAACTAGATAATCAGTGCTGGAAGTATCAGTTTTAGAAACGAATTCTCCATTTTGATTATATTCATCAGGTTGAACTCCAGCAGGAAGCTCGAATCCACTAGCATACATATTATAGCTTGGATCTATTAATTTTAAAATTTTTTGTGTTTTTGCTTTATAAATAGTATAATTTGAAGCATTTACACCGGCTACGGAATTAATATAGTTTTGTGCTTCATTTTTAGTTAAAAATCTAATATATTTTGTATCAGCGTTTGCATGAGTTGCATTTATTACACCGGTTGAATAAGTACCATTGTTTTTAAATCGTGCTATTAAAATACCATCATCTTTATAAGGATTATTCAAAGCAAATTGTTTAAATTCATTATCTATAATTCCATATCCATAAGCGTTAACATATTCATCATTCATCTGTTTTTACCTCATCTTTATCAATAAATTTAACAAAAAATCAACTAATTTCTTTCCCATAAATATTTTTTACTCCCAGCTCCCCAAATTCTATAATCAACTTTATCTTTTATATTTTTATAATTTGAATATTGCCTTTTAAAACATTTTCCTTTTATTATATATGTTAAATCAGGTCCAGTGCTTCCAATAAATTTCATTCCTAATTCTTCATATGATTTTCCATTAAACTTATTAAAATCACAATAACTAAATACCGATGTTGGATTATAGTCTTTTACAAAATGTTTAAATAATTTACTCACTCCTCCAATCACAACATTATTTGATCCAGGGCAACCTCTAATTATTTCCCAATCTGTATCTAATCCTTTTTTTCTTTTACTAAAACTCATAAGTTGAACCAATTCATTTTTATAAAAAAGACCATATGTAACTTTAGCGTTTCGATGATTTTGTAAATGTACTTTATCGTTTAGTAATCGAGCTTCTTTATTTCTAATAATTTTTATTTCGCAGTTTCTTGCGTAAATTCTCTCAGTAACTTTACCGCAAGCTATTCTAAGTAATTGTTTTATTTTTTCTTGCTGATTAATATCATCCCATTCATATTGATAAATATGGATAAGTCTATAACCTAATTTCTCAGCTAATAGACTTTTATTTAAATGATAATTTTTAGCTTTAAAAAGATCACTGTGCCAATAGGTTCCATCGAATTCGATAATTAGATTATTATCAGGCAAATAAATATCAGCTTCTTCTTTATTCAATATTTTAATATTAGTTTGGATATTTTGTACTCCAATATTTTTTAAATAATCAATTATTTCATCCTCATAATGAGATCTTCCTTCAAATTGGTAATTAATATATCCTTGAAGCTCTAAACGAATTACCCAATTTTGAATAACATAATAAGGAGCGTTAAAAAGCTTTGTGAGATCATAGTAATTTAATGATTTCCCAGCTAAATATTCAATTGATTTATCTCTATTTGAAATTAATTCTTTAAAATCATCAGAATAGCCTTTTTCTATAAATAAGCGATCAGTGTTTTCTTTTTTCAACCCTGGAAGTTTAAACCCATTATCAACACCATATTTTTCAAGCATTGTTTCTTTATATTTATCTCGACCGTTATAATATGGATCACCATGATTTGCTATTTTAGTTTCTTGATTCTTTTTCATATTATTATATGTTTCAGAACCATATTTTTCTAATTTTGTTTTTCGTCTTTTTTCTATTATAATATTTTTATTTAATTTATTAGCTGAACTTATTTTAGTTTTAACTATAGTTGATTTGCTTGGATTATCCACTCCATATTTTAATATATTAGTTCTTTTGCGGCATTCTTTAATAAGTTCTTTTGATTTAACAATATTAAATTCTTTTATATATTTTGTAAAAGACGAATGTGAAATAGCTAATTCTTTTTCAATTTCTGTTGGACTTAAATTTTTTACTATATATAAATCAAACAAAGTATCTTTTGAAATTTGAATTTTTTTATTCATAACATCAACCCCTTATATTATTATATACAATAAATTTAGCATAATCAACTATATATTTTGAATAAATAAAAAACTCCTTTTGATGTTATCTCGAGGAGTTAAAAGTTAAACTTTTATGTTAATTAACCACCAATGACTTTGTTTTCAACTTGAAGCTTAATAGGTTCTTTAACAATTTTACCACCAACAACGAGTTGTTCGTTAAGAGCTTTTAAGTCATACATAGTTGAGAAACCTTGACTCATTCCACCGTCAGCATAACCAACCAGTTGTGTTGGAATTATTGGCATATATGGAGCATAAACTGCAGCAGAAGTGCTTAAATCGTTACCATTGATACCTAAGAACCATTCACCAGCACCTAATGAAGGTGAAACAAATACTTTTAATCCGTTTAATGTACCAGCCATAAATGGACCTGCAACGTTGGATAAGCTTGAAGCTTTGAATCCTGGAACGAAAGCAAGAACTGGAAGTACATCAGAAGCTGCTAACATGTAAGAAGGCATAAATTTTTGTGTTTTATTGTAAACTGCAACTTTAGCGTTTTCAATACATTCAATGAATGATTCATAGTGATCACGTTTTGAAACACCAACTGGTAATTCTTTATTGAATGTTGCACCTTCAACCATTTGTTTACGACCCATATCAGCTAAGAAATGAATAATTTCTTCATCAATTTCGAATGCGAGTTCAGCACAAGCTTTTTCAGCAAGTTCTTTACCCATATCAAAGCCGTAATCTGTTTTAGCTTGGAAAGCTGCGATTTGTGAGTAATAAATTGCAACTCTTCTTGCTTTTGCAACTAATGGTAAGTTTTCCATTTCAACGTTAACGATTGGAAGATCATTTTGAGGAATCTTAACGTTATCATAAACGTATCTAGCTTTAGCAAATTCACCAGCTGTGATTGTAAATTTACCGTCAACTAATTCTTTTTGTTCAATTTCACCAGTTGATTTGATGAATTCAACTTTTCCTTCAACAGGTGTCCAAGCAGGAATAAATTCAGTAGCTTCTGCAGCAATAGCTTCAACAATAGGAGCTCCTGTGTAACGCATGTTGTCTTCGTTACGAGCTTTGATGCTCCATGGATCAGCGATTACTTGACCTTGTTTAATTCCGCCTTTATTTGAACCGTAAGTATATTTTGCATAAGTAATTACACCACTGTAAGAAGTCATTGGTTTAACAATAACTAAATCTTCAGCGATTAATGATGGAAATACAACGTTTGTAATACTTAAACAGAATTTTTTATAATCACCCATATCAGCACGTTGTGTACCAATTGAATTTTCAAAAGCTTCTGTTAAGCAACGATTAACGTTATTTAATACAACAGCAGTTGTAACTTTGTTGTTATAGCTCATTGCACGACCTTCGTGTGTTTTGCTATATACTGATTCAGCAACGCTTAATTTCTTTGCGTATGCCTCTAATAATGTTTTTTTCATTTTTAAACTTTCTCCTATTTTTTACTAATTTATTTTTTCAAACCAGCTAAGTCTAATAAATAATCATCGACTTCATCATCATATTGACTATCTATAGTATGAAGTGGATCTCTCGATCTATCTTCTCTAATTCTAACTTTTGCTTTTCCTGGTTTATCGAATGCAAATGGAAGTCTGCTAATGTTAAGAGAATAATCTTGTAACTCTTCGCATAATTTATCAACATCATCTAATGTATAAGATTCATCTAATTTATTTAAGATTTCATTCTTATTAATTCCTAAAGCTATTGCTCTTCGTTCAATATATCGATCAGCTGTTTCATGAGCTAAAGATTTATATTTTTCGATTAACTTTTTAGCTTTAATTATTTTTTCATTAGCTTCTGTTAATTTCCTGTTAGAATTTTGTTTTGTTGTTTCTAAAGATTCTTTTAATTTTTTAATTTCATCTGAATTTTCAGTTGCTTTATTTGTTAAAGTTTCTTTTGATTCAGTTAATTTAGAAATTCTAGTTTCTTGTAATTCAACTTGTTTTTTTGTTTTTTCTAATTGTTCTTTTAATGATTTATTTTCATCAATTAAACCATTAGTTTTACTCTCAGAAGATTTTAATTCAAGTGCTTTTTTACCAGCGCTTGCTGCAATTGATTTAAATCGATCTAATTCTTCATTTAACTTACTTACTTTAGTACCACTAACTGCTTTTTCAGATTGAAGATTTTTAATCTCATCTTTTAAATTTGCGTTTTCTTTAAGTAATGTTTGAAGTTGTTCTATTAATTCATCTGATTCGGTATCATCGACTTCAGGTTCATCTTTTTGAACTTCTCCATCCTTTATATCATCAACAGATTGCTCATCTGTATCAGAACAATTTGGACAAACAATTTCATGAAATAAATCAATGAAATGTTTTTCTTCTTCTCCTTCACCATCTAATTCAAGGCCTTCACCTTTTAAGAATGTATGAAGAAGATCTAATAATTTAGCGTCGGATATTTCACATGCGTTTGTATCTTTTTCTAACTCTATATCATCAATTGTTTCAGGTTCTAATAGATTGTTTTTAAGTTCAATATCTGGAAGTTCTTTTGTTTCTTCAGGTTTTGGATCATCAGCAACTATTTCACCTGTTTCTTCGTTTTTAGCGATAAATTCTTCAGGTTGTTCTTCTTTATCGTCTTTTTTATCTTCATCTAATTTATTATTTTGTAAAGCTTTTAAACGAGCTGGAATAACAACATCTCTATTACATTGATCGCAACATTTTCCATCAGCAACCGGTGCTGCATTATTTCCATATCCAACAATTGGTTTTCCGCAAATAACACAATTTTGTTTTTCTTTAGCTTCATCTAATCTGATACCTAAATTATTTAAAGTTTCAGTCATAACTTTTTTATCACTATCAGATGATTGATCAATTGATTCTTTAAGTAATTTTTTGTAATCAACTTTTTTAGTATCCATTGATTCTGTAACTAAAGTCATTCTCGCTGATTCAACAGCTGGAAGTAATACAATATCAAAACCTTTAAAATCATAGGAATCTGGATCAACTTCATCTGTATATTCATCAACATCGCCCATTCCTCTTGAGCTAACGCCTAATTTGAAACCTGCTTTTGCTAATGTGTATACAATTCGTCCACATGGAGTGTTGAGAATGTTAAATTTTCCATAATATTTTCCATCTGTAGGATTCTTAACAGGCAATTCAGGCATAATAACTGCGACTTTTTCTGTGCAGGTATCATCACGATCAACTGGATGATCTAATTCACCAACAATACCCCCGTTTTTGAATTGTTCCATAACAAATGGATTATGAATAACATTTTCCCAAAGTTTTTCGGTATAGAGACGTCCGTTTCTTGTTGGATTTTTATAATCAGCAACAGGTCCTTCTAAAATACCTAATATTGATCCGCCTTTATTATCGAATTTAACTTTATCATTTAAGCTTAACACTTCTTTTTGAGCTTGCATGTTTTAATTCTCCTTCCGTATCTAACTTGAATAGAAAAATTAGTAATTATAATTATTACTCATATAATTTAGCTATTGAAAAATAAAAAAGCCTCAAATTTATGAGGCTCTAAATATTTTATTTGATTGCTTCAAATAATTTTAAATCAGCTTTAATAAGGGATAATATTAATCTACATTTTTCAATATCATATGTTCTATAATAATTATTTAAAACCCTCGTTACTTCTTCAACTCTAGAAAATTTATAAAATAGTTCTTTATTATCTAATTTTCGTGCAAATAGTAACACTTGAAGATTATAAGCCGCTAATGTTGTTAATATTTCATCTAAATCGGTTAAATCTTCTTTTACTATATTAATATATAAATCAGATTTTTTATGATTATAATTTGATCTTAATCTCTCATAAAAAGAAGCAACATCTATTTCTCTTTTATTATTGATAAATTTAATTGTTTCAATTGGTATATCTTTTGTTTTATATAGAGTTGAAATATATTTAGAAACATCTTCTCCATTATCTTGAAGCTCGGTAAGCAATAATAATATATCATTTTTCTTTATCATATTTCATCTCCTCCTTATAAATTAACTGTACCATCAACACCTAATTCATCAAAGCTTGGAAGATTATCATCTGATGATTCAGAAGGTTGTTCAGTTGGTGTGTTTTCAATTGGTTGTTCTTCTGTTGATGTTTCACGTTCTGGAGCAACCGGTTCTTCAATTGTTTCTTCTCCAAAATTATCAGTTGGTTCATTTTCTGATCCAAAATCTTCAAATCCACCTGTTCCATAATTTTCAGTTGATGTTTCATCTTCTTTTTCTTCAGGTTGATCTTCTTTTTCTTGCTTTTCAATTTCTTCTTCTAAAATGTTAACAATATCTTGATCATTTAAACACTCACTTAATAATGATTTTAATATTTTTAATTTAGATGAAGTTGTTTGAACATCACCTAATGTGTTCATAATATCTGAAATGTTTCTTAAAGTGTTGGATAAATCTTGTTTTCTATCAATTTCTTCTTGAGTAACTGGAGCTTGCATTTTTATTTTAAACCTTCCAATGTATCTTGGATATCCAGCATCAATAAGGATAAGGTTAACCATATCTTGAACCATATCACAAATACATGATTGTTCCCTTTTTACAGCTTTTCCAAATCGTGATGAATATTGAGCTAAAGATTGACCACCACTAAATCCACCGGCGTCATCAACCCATCCAAAATATTGCTTTGGAATTTTTAACCCACCAAATAATTTATTATTATACCAATCTAAATCTGTTAATTGTTTTGGATCAACCTCTCCACCAATTTGATTGATGGTTAAAGCACCTTTTCCGTTTCTAGTTGGAATAATAATTGTGTTTTCAAGTGGTCCAGGATTGGTGAATTCGCTCATGTTTTTTCCAACATCGATTGATATTTTATTTTCAATTAATGTTTTAACTCTAGATGTTACATTTTGAACTTGATTAGCGGGCATATCTCCAACTTCCATTTGGATTGCTCGAACAACTGATGATCTAGTTAATCTATTTAATAATACAGAATTTTCAAGTAAAGATAATTGCCTCCATACTTTAAATAAATCATTTAAGATACCGGTACCACGTCTCACTTGGAATGTTTCAGCGTTTATTTTATTATCATAATCATCATCAGTAAAGAAAATATCTAATTCTTCTTCCGCTCTTGATGTTGAACCTTCTAAACAAGCGTGAACAAATTCAGTTGGTGCGTAAATATCTACATCTTTTTTCTGTAAATTATATTTTGTGTAATATGTTGCTGTGTTTTGATTTGTAAAGTCTTTTTGAACATTTACCCCAGCTTTAACATAACCCATTGATTTACCAAATTTTGTTAACTCGAACATCTCGTTTGGATTTTTAATCATCTCAACTGTAAAAGCGTAATGGTCATTATCTCTAGAAATATTTAAATTAACATCTTCCTTGAGATCTTGTTTCTTATTAGCTGATCCAAATAAACGACTATTAGCAAAATCACTCGCTCTTAATAATCTTAAATAAACATCTCCATATTTTGTTAAATTATAAGCCCAGGAAAAAGCTTGTTTATCAACATTTATCTTTTTTAAAATATAATTAACATAATTTGCTACATCAGCGTCGTTTGATTCAGCCCAAATAATTTCACCTTTACTATTTGGTTGTGTGATATCTTCAGCGTATGTTTCAATAGCGGCGGCAATAGTTGCGTCTTGAGCCATGGTGTCAATTAACTCATACTCTGTTTCTCTAGTTTGTGCTGTTGCTGAAAAAGCTTCAAAAACAGATGTATCTAAATTAGAATTTTGAGCTGCTGTTAAAATAGCGTCCTCTAATGCTTTATTTACATCAATGTTTGTTTGAGGTGGTTCTAGAGGTACTTGTTTTATTTTTGTGTTTGCTTGAATTTTTTGATTATTATCTTCCATTTTTATCTTTTCTCCTTTTACCATATTAATGTATCGTCTATAATCATTGGTTCTGTAATTTTTGTTTCTTCCTGTTTAGTTGGTGGTCTTAAAGGATTTTGTTTTCTAAGTTCATTTTCAAAATCAACCATCATCTGTGAATAATTGTTTCCGATATTATTATTTGAGATTATTTGATTGCTTTGAATAAAAGCTTGATAATCCTCTCCATAATTATATCCAAATTCATCAGCTGTTTGAGAAGCGTTCCATAAAGCTCCGCAAAGTGCATCGGCCGCATCTTTCGACCCTTGAGTACCATTTTCCGGGTGGTTGATGTGCCCATCTGATTCTCGCTCAAGACCTAAAATTTCTTCGGTTAAAAAGTCACACTCTTTATAAACTTCAAGTCTTCGATCATATATTGTAGCTTTAAAATAAGCGTATGGTAAACATTGTTTAGTTTGCGAATCTAATCGGTCAACTGAAATAACTTTTGTATTAAATCCATCGCCTATTAATTGCTGTTGAATTTGAGCTGATTGGAAAGTATCACTAGATACTCCTTTAATATTAAATCCTTTTTCTCTCAACCATCTGATAAACACTCTATTTTTATCAAACGATATTTCATAACCTTTTGGTGCTTTTACACTTACGTTAAACGCTACTCGGTAAAATAATTCTCTAGAGCTTTCTTCTCCTTCAATTTTAGGAATTTTACCTAATACATAAACTCCAGCTATACCTGTTTTATCTCCTTTTTTGGACATATCTAGATGTATATATAAAGGTTTTTGTTTAACATCATCAGGTACTTTTGATAAATCAAAGAAATCATAATATTGAGTTTTATCATCTTTAGCGGTACCAACTTCGATTATTTCTCGAGTAAATGGATTTTCATATCGTGCTGTTTTTATTTCATTCCATCGAACCCCACTTATATATTTAGTTGAAGAAGCTGTTGCAATACCAGCGATATCGGTTAAAGCTCCATCAATATTATCTTCAAAGTTTTCTCTATATCCTATAGGTACCTGTAATAAAGAATACCCTTTTGCCCTATACTCATCGATTAAATCTTTATTAGCGTTTATTGGTAATAGTTCATTTGCTAAAAATTTATTTCCAATAGCAACATAAAATTTTTGTTCACTATCTTTTCTACTATCAACGACCCATTGCGGTTCATCAACAATAAGTGTGGTTCTTGATTCATTTCTTTTTTTAGTGTTAATATAATCTTCAAGGAATGATTGCTCACTATTTTTAGATGACGCGATAATATTTAATGTTGGTAAATATGTTCCTCTTAAAAATCTAGATTTCATACGAGCGTCAATTTGTGAAATAAGTTGCTTTTGTTTCTTTTTTAATTTTTCAACATCAGAGGTTAACCCGAAATTTACTTCATCCGTAAAGTTGGCAAAAACGGCTCGACCAATAACCTGATTGTTACTTGACGCTGTTATTACTTCGAGGTGTTTATCTGGAATATATGTGAGGTTACTCACCCCGTTCATACTTCCATGACTCATAAACCAACTACTTGATAAAATCATTTGATTCATTTTATCTAAAGCAACACCTTTAGCGTTTTCTAAAGTTATGTTCATCAACGATATAGTTATTTTATCAATCGGTTGTAACCCATAAAATAAATAAGGATCTTTTAAACATAATAATCTATACAACAGATATAATAAGCAAATAACAGCTATTGTTGATTTACCTAAACCAATAGCTCCAGTAAATACTATTGTGTTATATTTAGTTGTGATATTTGTTGGAAATATATCCTGTAAACAATTTTCCCAATATGGAAATACTGTGAACCTTCCATCTTGATCATATAAAGCGTTTCCTAAATATTTTTTATCATGTAAAAATGTTTTTATATCAACTGGAATTTCTTCGTAATCTTGGTATATTAAAGAATTGAAAAGATCGCTCTTCCCATCTTCTTCATATTGTTTTAATATCTCTAAGGCTACTTTTCTTTCTTCTTCATTTAAGCCTTCTAATTTCTTTTCAATGTTTTTATCCAAGTTATTACTCCTGATTCTTTATTATCTAGTCTATACTGATAATTTTTCGCATAATTTAGCGATGGTTATTATTTCATGATAAATTCATGTTCTGTTTCTAATAATAATTCTTTTTTATCTATATATAATATATCACAGAATATTAATGATAATATCAGTTTTACTTTAATAATTTTATTTTTAATCATATTTTATCATCCTATTTATATATTATACAATAAAAATAAAAAAAAGAGGCTTTTTTGCCTCTTTGTGCTTTTTTATTAGCAAAAAACAGCACCTTTTGACTTATAGATAAAGCTTTCGATTTGAGTGGAAATGTAATCTGTTAAATCACCAAAGTTTTCTTCAATGAATTTTTTCATATCAACTGATAATTTACTCTTGACTAACTCAATACATTCTTTTTTGATTCTTTCAGCTGCTTCTTTATCGAATTTACCAGCTTTCTTCAATTCGTTAACTGTTGTTTGAGTTAAAGCATCTACACAGCTTGAAATTAATTCTGTAAATTTGGTCGTAAATGTTTTTAATTTTTGATCTTTTATTTTAGAATTTAACCACGAAATTACTAATGTTGTTAACCATGATAATAATCCAGTAATGATCGTTCCAAGCGCGCCCCATAAAATCGTCCAAAATTGATCCATATATTTATATCTCCTTTATTCTGTATATATTATATACAATAATTTTTATAATTTTTTTTATTATTAATTTTATATTTTTTATTAGCGGCATCATATAAAATTATTTACTACCAACATCAATTAAAATTATTAATAAAATTATGTAATTTTATACAATATTTTTGAGTCAAAATCCAATGTTTTTGATAAAAAATATTATTCTTCTGTTTTTTCTTGTTTTGATGGAGGTGGAACATCAGGTAAAGCTAATACCTTTTCTTTATAAGCGTCCATAACACCATTTTTTCCTAAACTATGATAAGCTTGATATAATTGATAAAATCTATGTTTATCATATTGTGATAACCATTTTTGATTTTCAGCTTTATCAACTAACACTTGAAGATCAGCTCTGTTACTAGCTTGAACACCAACTTTTAATTTTTTAATATCATCTATCACTTCTGCTAATTCATTTTCTATCGGGTCTATTTTTTCGCTAATTGCTTGAATAAAGATTTGTTTATAATGTTCATCTTTAGCTTGTTCAATAGCTTCTTGTTCTTTATCTTCTTGTTCATTTTTCTTGCTTGCTCTATGTTTTACTCGTTCGTTGATATAAATTGATATACCACATAATCCGAATAAACTTGCAATAGCACTAATAGCTGCAGCTATAATTTGTAACCATTCAGGCATTTTTTCTACCTCACTTATCTAAAATAAGAACTGGCGTGAAGGCTATCCTCAATACCTAAATTCAGTTCAATTAATTTAGCTACGATTTAATAGTTGTAACTAATTTTTTTATTTAACATAATTTTTTAAAATAAAAGTAAATTTTTTATTATATTTATATGTTAATTATTTAGATATAATTTATATTCTTTTAAATCCCTTAATCTCACAACTGTTTTTATTTAATATAATAATTTATACATATAACAGAAAACAATTTAGAATTAAAAGAAAAACAGACTGTATTATTCAGCCTGTTCTTTATTATCAGCGTTTCTAGTTAACCCTAAATCCAATTTAACTTGATTTGGATCATCAGGTTTTTCTTTTTTACTTCCGCCGAAATTTCTCATATTATTAATTCTAACATCAGATCTAAATCTAGTGCGGTCTCGTCCATATTGATTAGATAATTTAATTTCATCAGGATTATTTGATAAATCATCATCAGTATCAAGTAAATTAAGTTGAACCGCTTTTTGATAAGGTATTCCAAATAATTTAGGGAATATTAAATCAGCGTATTTTCTCTCAAAATGATCCTTCATATAATGAATATAATTGTTAATAACAGAACAAATTTTCATCAACCAATCAACGTTACCTAAAACTAAATTAACATGTTTACATCCAGCGCCTTTTGTATCACCTGGATTGGTGATATTTGACGCTCTTATTTCTGGATCACCGCTATTATAACCATCTCTAGTTGCGTGATACTGTTGCCTGAATTTCCAATCAGGGCACGAACATGAAACAAAAACATTTCCTGAATTAAAAACTCTCTGTAAAGCAATTAAAACACATTTAAACTCTAATGTATTATTATTTCGTTTTATTTGATCTTGAATTTCTCTTAACACACCGTTGTATCTAATAGTAACAACATAATCATCTGTTTCACCTTTAACATTTATACCAACTTTTAATTCATCATCCTTAAAAAATTTGTTCATATCAATTTTATTATATTGATCAACTCGGGTAGCTATTTTGGATTTATTTCTTCTCTCCCATCTATTTCTTCCTTTTGATTGGTCTTTATAATTATCTGAACGTTTTGATTTTTGGATAAGTTGAGTTCGATTCATCTCTAATAATAGATTTTCTAATAGTTTTTGTGATGTATAATATAATTTTATTCTAGAGATAATATATTTAGTATTTTTTGGATCATATTCAGCAAAACGATCTATATCATTTAGATAATTTCCAGCTATATTTATTTCAATATTATTTTTATCATAAGCAAAATCATACAACCAATCTTCTAATTTATCATATTGAACTGGAGTTAAATTATTAATATCTTCTTTACTTGGAATTTCACAAAAATTTTCTTGATCTCCATTTAACCTTATACAACCTAATAATGATAATAAAGGACTTCCATCTAACTTACCGGCTTCGACGTCTTTTATACGATCATATATTTCTATTATTTCTGAGTCACTTAAGTTAAATTCGGTTTTAAAAATTTCTTTTTCTTCATCTGAAAAATTATCATAATCAAGTTCTCCAACATATCCAAAAAAAGAATTAAAGATACTATTATCTATATAATAATGTGGTTTTCCATCAGGAGTTCCAATAAAAGTTCCATCAGGAAGTAAAAATGATCGTTTGATTGGAGAATCATTTGCTTGGAATCGTGTTTTTAAAAATCTAAATAAATTATTTTTCCAATTATCATTTATTGATTCTGATAAATTTTCTGATAATGGTTCAACAGGTAAATCAGTAAATTTTTTAAAAATATCAATATCAGTTGATTTACAAAGTATTTTAATTATATAATTATTTAAATCAGTAATTGGTGTTTCGCAAATTTCTTCAGCTTTTGAGTTCTCAGAAAAACGAGCGAATTTTGGACCATTAACATTATTTTTATTATCTGATACAGGTATTAATTTATAATGATTTTGTAACTTATTTTTATCTAAAACAAATATAACTGGATGATCCCCTAATAACATATTTTTAGCAAAATTTAAATTTCGGGTAAAACTGATACTAGGTTTTTTACTCACCATTATATTATAATAGTTTTTAGCAAAAGGTTGTAACTTATTATCATTTAATATATTGATTGCGTTTCTTAAAGTTGTTCCATGATATAATAATTGAATATTTGAGCTTTCAGTTAAATTTGGTCTAATTTCTTTATGTTTAGCCCAGCTCATCGGAATAGCGTTCTTAACATTAACTTTAACATTTTTATTATATTGACCGATAAGATAAAAATCGTTTAAATCAAAAGGATTATATTTATCAAAAGATGTATCATTCTCGTTACATTTCATTTGAACATCAATAGTTTTTACTCCAGCGTTCATTAAAGCGAAAACTCTATGACGACCTTCATGACCAACAACATAAGCGATATCATTATTATCCTTAAATGAAACTATTAAAAATATAGGTTGATGTAATTCTTTATTTAATTCATCAATATCAAGCTTTTTAAGTTCTATACCTCCTAATTGATCACCAACTTTAAAAGAATCAGCGCCTCCTTTAGTGGTTAAATCTAAATAATCTTTAGTTGATAATTTTATTTTATAACTATTTGCGTAATTATCAATAGATTTAGCTTCGGAATCCCACCAAATATAATCTTCAGAATCTTCAGGCCAATATGCGTGATCATCTTTTATATCATATAATTTTTTAGGTGTTGGATATGATTCGTTTAATGCTGGATCAAAAGCGTTTTTCTTTATATTATTTTTAATTATTTGAGTTAACTTATAACCATCCCAATTACCAACAACTTCATCGATAACATCTGCTTCCTCACAAGCACCTTCATATAAGCTAAATATTTTATAAAAATAAGCTTGAGCTAAAGGATGAATACTACATTCAATTTTACAATAATCAAAAGTGTTTAAAAATCTATCTATTATATACTCTAATTTATCATATTGAATTTTATTAGGTTCTTTATAAATTCTTACACAAACATCATCTAAATGTGTTGATGAAAACTCAGGTAATCCTAAATCACGATAAGGAGATTCTTCTCCATGATATTCATCAACATATATTATTGAACCATCTTCATCAATATACCCAGCTGATAATTCATTATTGTTAAAATCATTAGCAATTGTATATTCTTTTAATAAATTCATCGGATCTCCTCCTATATATAATTTAGCAAAATAAGCTATTTAGATAAAATAAAAAGCGTCTTTATCAATATTGACGCCTTTTATTTTTATTGTTCTAATTCGTTGATTAATTTACGAGCTTCAATTCTTTTATTTAAAACATCTGAATATTTTTTTCTTAATTCTGTTACTAAATTTTCATCACCGCTTATTTGAGCTTCGGATATTTTAGCAATAACATAATCTGTATCGTATAAATATTTTTTCATATTATAAACTGTTTTTCTAGCTTCGAATTCTTTTTTTCTTTTCAAATAATCTTCATCTGGATTTTCTAAAAAACTTTTTAAATAATAATTTGTATCAAATCCTTGAGCAAATAAATTATCATCCATTTCAATATATGTATCATCTTCTTTATAAGTACACCATACATATATATTTTTATTTTCATCACATTGTTTATAAAACATATTATTTTCCTCCTTATAATTATAAATATACTTTAAAAGACCTTATATCACCTATATTTTTACCCCAGAGATAGTATGTTTGACCTGCTGGTACTATAACGGTTAAACTTATATAAGAATTTCCGTGATATCCATTGTCATTACCTGCTACTATTATAGTCTCCTTATCAGTATGAGACGTATTACTCGTTGATACCCTCAATTCTCCTGGATTTTGACCTGTATTTCCTTTTTCAAATCCGAAAATATGATATGCACATCCATTAGTTCCACTTGAAAGTGTATAGCTACTAACGGATAATGTACTACTTGTTAATGCTGCTATTCCTTGGCTTCCAACCCACCAACTTTTTAGATCAGAGTTCGATGGAATTGTGTACATATCTGTACTTGTATATCCACATCCTGGATAAGCTATAAGTTCCCCTTGCGAGGTAGTTATTTTTGGTGTTATATTATTAATTACAAGATTATGTGGATCTATAGTTATATTTGTTTGATCACTTGGAAATTCTAAAGTAAAATTAGATAATGTACCATTGATACGCATAAATGGATCAGCACCATCATATAATAAATTTTGACTTAATGTGATATCAAAAAATTTTTCACCGAAGTAAACAAAATCAGTATACTCATATCCACCGATATCTGCAACACCCATATTTACACAATTATCACTGACAGTTAAATATGTATTAGTTCCATTTGATCCATTAAATATTTTTAATAATCCTATACCATTATGGTCTGTTATTCCAATTTTACCATTAACAGATGTCGACGCAGCTAAATAATTAGTTAATGATATACATGGACTTTTACGATCTAGAAAATCACTGGTTTCAAGAGATATTATATTATTTGTTGCTGTAGTGCTAAAAGATGCTGGAAGTTTACACTCTACGCTACCACCTGACGCAGATAATCTTATATTATATCCTGATTTCATAATTAATGTTGACTGAGAATTTAACTTGATTCCACCAGTATTATTAGATAATTCGATCAAACCGTCACAAACATTAGCAAATGTATTTTCCGAGCCAATAAATACAGGCCCATTACTTTTTATATTAACTGAATTAGTACCTTGTATAGTTGTAATATTTGATGAAAGAGTAGCTGATGTAGTACCGATTAAATTTATATAATTAGCACCATCACTCGCTGCATTCACTATTAAATTACCATTTACAGATAAACCTGATGTTGTTAATCCAGCGATACTAGGTGTTGCTGTACTAGGTAAGTCTATATCATAAATTTCAGTTGATCCAGAAAGCTTTATTGAATCAATTTTTGTATTTGCCATTTTATTTTTT
>OLNF01000176.1_pt1 | contig 51513 bp, 46 predicted proteins | sample 1673061 | NCBI WGS metagenome assembly OLNF01 (sample SAMEA3136751, study PRJEB25190) | human gut metagenome
AGGGGGGGATGCGATACCCGGGGGGGCGCTTTGCCTCGGCGCTGCCTGCACGGGGTGCATCCGCCGCTGATCACGGAGGAGATTCGGCGGGAGCGCTTTGCCTCGGCGCTACCTGCACGGGGTGCATCCGTTCCCGTACTTCGCCGTACAGGCGGAAAAAACGCTTTGCCTCGGCGCTGCCTGCACGGGGTGCATCTGGCGGCACGCTCGCGGTAATAGGCGGACTTGTTCTTTGCCTCGGCGCTGCCTGCACGGGGTGCATCCGTCCATATCCATCGCGGCCAGCAAGTGTATTACGCTTTGCCTCGGCGCTGCCTGCACGGGGTGCATCATACCCGCCTACCTGTCCGGGCGCGTCCCGGAGCCTTTGCCTCGGCGCTGCCTGCACGGGGTGCATCGCTACGGCTGTCGGCGCGATCACGGACGAGCGCGACTTTGCCTCGGCGCTGCCTGCACGGGGTGCATCCCGTCGTGCTCGGTTCCCCCGATCAAAACGCTATCTTTGCCTCGGCGCTGCCTGCACGGGGTGCATCCATGATCTCGCGCAGATGTTCCCAGTTGCGGGCCTTTGCCTCGGCGCTGCCTGCACGGGGTGCATCGGCAAAAGCCGACAAATTGCGGCACACCATTTTGTAGCATACGCCGTGAGTCGGTAGATAGCTTTTCAGAAATCAATAACAAGGATTCCTGCGCTGACTATTTTCCCGCGCTCTTCTGCTGCCAAGGCGATCTACATCACCATTATCGGCAGCCCCGGACGGACAATCGACCGGTTTTGCGGTGCGAACAGCACCGTCTTTTTCTGTTCATATTATCTTCGCACTATCGAAGACTTCTTTGAATTCCCATGCTGGAGAGTGTTTTTGGCACTGTGGATAAACGCTGTATCGCGCGATGGTGGTATTGCACAAACTGTGGGTAATCTTGCTGAAGCAGTGCAGAATCGAAATTCCCTGCTTTGGGGTCGTAATGCTGCAATAAGAACGCAGAATATAAGTCTCGCTGTATTCTTTCACCATCCGGCATATTGTTCCACCGCTGCGACAGCGGCTTTGATGTATATTCGCCCGATTGGTGATTGTATTGACTGGCTCTAAGTGAGGTTGGCACCTTCATCACGCCAGGCAATCCAAGTGAATTGCATTTCTGTTCCAAAATACCAATCAAAGTGGCCGGTGCCTTATTGGCGACTGACTTGCCAAATCTTTTCTTTCTTTTTATCCTTCCTGTTTTCTCGGATATCGCGGTTTCTTTTGCCCGATGGGTAAGAGATGGCCACGCCATGTCTTCCACATAAAAGCAATCTCCCAGAGCAAGCAGATGGTTGGCCAGTTCTATATGCTGCCGCTTGCGTATTTCTGCCTGACAATGCTGCAGATACCGCAGCTCCCGCTGCGTCCTTCGATATCGGTTGGATTTGTTATGTGTCAGCTTCACCCCACGCCGAATCGTGCCGTTATCAGCATAATTGTCCGGGTTCGTAGCGCGTCTGCTTCGATCCAGCTTTCGCTGTAGACGCCGTTTCATTTGCTCGATATTTTGTACCTGATCAGCCAATTCCACCAGGTCTGCTGCACCGCAAGCAGAATATGCAAGCGTCTGCGGTCCAATATCTAATCCAACCGCACCCCGACCGATAGAATGCCGACGTTTTCCGCTCTCCGGATCACGCTTGATTGCAGGTTTTCCCTCGAGCGAAAGTTGGGCATACCAGCAATCCTTTCTTTTTCCGGGCTTCCTTAGCAAGCGAACGTATTTGACGCGGCGGCCTAACATTTCGGTTTCGTATGCGTTGTCCGGAGAGCGTTTTAACGGCAGTTTAAGGCCTTTCCACTCGATATACGTTTTGCGGAAAATAATTTCAACGCCGCCGCTTTTTCCGGTTACCGAATATCCGTGCAATGAATGTATGTCATCCTTTTTCTTATAATGGACTTTCTTACCTTCCTTGTGAAAGAGCATTTTTTCAAAGGCAGCCCAAACCTGAGGAGCGATTCCGTGAACCGCAACGCTGGAGCCGATGTTGTCATTGAAATGCTTATAGTAATATTTTATATCAGCCTTAAAGCCATATTCTGAAAATCCAATTGTGTTTAAGAGCTTGTTCCGATCATTATATAAAGATTTCAACCGCGCTTTATCGTTTTGGTTCTTCCAATTCAGTGCTTCAATCTGTTTCTGAATCTGTCTATATGGTTGAGAATTTTCTATATTTCGAAGTTTTTTCAATTCTGCGTGAACCATGGTGTTGTAGATTTGCCGTGCGATCTCAAACCGTTTGGCAAGGCGGTCTTCCTGCCACTTTTCCAATTTGAGAGGTAAAGTGAGGCAGCAAGTATCGGTATTGCTTTTTTTCACAGGAATCCCTCCTTTCAATATGATGATTATACACCGCAAGCGCTTTCAAAGCAAGAAAGAGCTGCCAATTTCGTTTTTCAGTTCGCCTGTAATCATTTATTCTCTCTCCCTGTTCCAAGTGTAAGAAGTATACCGTCCGCCACTGAGCTTTGTGATCTCGCCGGATTTCAGCAGCTCTGCCAGCGCGCGCTGAACGGTGATCTGACTGATATCCGGGCATTTGGCCATGATTTCACTTTTGGTAATCTTGCCGAGGTGGTTTTTGATGATCTCGCGCACCCGGGCGGGCTTGGAAAGCCCCTTGGTGGTCAGCAGTTCGACCCAGCTCTCAAAATCCCGGTACCTTCTTTTCTGCAAATAGCCGTCGAAGGTCTTGTCTCAATTCTCTTCGCTCGGGGTTCAGGACAAGCCCGAATTTTTCCTCCGTAATGGCAGGAATGAGATCAATCACAGCCGTATTCTCCGCGTACAGCGTATTGGCGGGTATGCTGTCGTCCAGGAGCAATCCAAAAATGTGCTGAGAAGTTTCGTGGAAGGAGTCGTGGCTTGCCGCAAATGTATTTTTTTCAATGTCCCGGTGGTAAAAATGCTTTCCGTACTGCGGCGATAAAAGGAATTCCGGCCCTCTGGGGTCAAAGCCGTATTCTTCCTCCATCTCGGCCTTCCCAAAATATCGCTGGAGGTACGGTAATTCCTGGCAGACCCTTTCGATAGTCTCTTTCTCATGTTCTGTTATGTCCGGTGCGCAGTACAGTGAGACTTCAATCGTGTAGGACAGCGCAACAACACGCGTATGCTCCGTTCGATTCTCCGGAAGGCTGGCAGAAATCCCCGCCTCGTTCAGATGCCGGACGATATCCGGCAAATCGCTTTTCCCAAAAAACGGCGTCATACCATGATCTGTTGTAATGAGGATCGTCAGATTCCGGCATTGCTCCGTTTCTCTGCTGCACTGCACAATATCCAAAAGGCACTGACCGATCTGGTTCAGCCGCTCCATGATATCCCGCTGCCGCTGAAAAAAATCCGCTCTCTTGGGGTATATTTCATAGCTGTTGTTATGGCCCAGAGAGTCGATATCGTCGATATAGACCGCCGTAAAATCCGGGAGCGTTTCAAAACCAAAGGTCTGATCGCCGGATGCGACAGGTTTCCCCTGAATCATATCCTTCAGGATAGCTAACCGCTGAAACGCATTGCTCTTTTCCTGCGGACACTTGATATAAGCCCGATCTTTTACTCCCTCCATGCAAGGATTGTTTTCCAGCATAAACTGATGAATGGATGCTACCGTTTTCCCGCTTCGCAGGAAAAGCTGTGCAACATTCTCTGCGTCGCAGGTTCTACGGTGCTTTATAACGCAGGCGTTTTCCCAGTCGTAGTGCTGATAAAAATTATGAGTCCGGTTGCTCCATGCGCCGCAGAGGATCGCGCTTTGCATCGGATTCGTGATCGAGACGATCCCGCTGCGCAGTTGTGTAAACAACAGACCCTTTTGCACCAGTTTTGAGAACGGTCCGTCCGGAAAATAACGTTGGAGCTGCTCCAGATAAGAGTACGAGAATCCATCAATATTGATATATAGTAATTTATTATCCATGTCAAATACCATCCAGAAAAAACAGGCTGGTCGGCAAAATCAACTCCGGATTCTTGCCTCCGTAGCCGCAAATATCATAGGTTTTCTTTACATCTGCGTCTTTCATCCATATATTTCCGTGGTTGCGAATAAGATAGCTGTCACAGTCTTGCAGCGACTCTATATCCTGACAATTAAACTTCCCCATCATGCCGATTTTTCCATTTTCGCACAATGGCGCAAGGGAATCCGCCACATTCTGAGGGCGCCACGACCCGCAATACTCTGTAACCAGCCGTTTTTGCGGCTTCCATGCAAGGTACCCCCATCGGCTCCCGTCAGACAGCAAAAGCACCTCGTGCCCCGCACTCTTTAGAATATAAAAGATCCTGTCAAGCGGGCGCCGTACTCCGTTGCCGTATACTTCCCACAAATCATGCAGGAGCGCTTTGTCCCCCTCGTTTGCCGTCTGTACGCGAAGGGGAGCGTTGCTTCTCGGGCAAAACCAGTATTCCGGATATGTCATGGCCTTGGCAAAGCCAAAATGCTCATATCTCTCGCGCTTTCCGCAAAGCGTGACGATATCATAGTTCGGAAAAACCGCCTCCTGAAGCCGGGTGAACAAGGCCGTCATGATTCCCTGCCCCCGGTAGGCCGGTGCTGTGCAGACCGTGCCGATGCTCAGGCATTTATAATTCTGAAATATGCAGGGATAGACCGACAGCATCCCGGCAATCTCGCCGTTTTTTCGGTAGGTATAGGTTTCCCCGCCGTCGGGAAACCCGTAAATTTTCGGCTGAAACTGCCGGAAGTCCAGGCCAAATTGGCAATTTGCAAACGCCACCGCCTCCGCCAAACCTTCGGCAGTTTCCAACATGATCCGATCCATAATCACCCCAAATAACTGGTATCCTGCACCACAACGGTTCCGGCCAAACGATCACGCAGGCTTTTCCCGTCTTTTGACAGCAGGAGCATGAACAAACTAACGATTCCGGGAAGTACCAAGAGAGTCTCCAACAGCGTTCTTCCCACAAATTCCCGCAGAACCAGCCTGCTCGGCGACATTTCTTCTAGGCTTATCGCATCCAGCAGGCTGAGCCGGAAAAGCAGCTTTCCCACGGTTTTCCCGTTTCCCAAAACGGCAGGAAGAATACAAAAATAGAGGCTCTGACAAAACAGCCATTTTAGAAGAAAAGCCGTCGCCATCTTGAAGATCGATTCCGCAAGCCGATCCAGCGCGCCCTCCGTCAGGGGATCCAACGACTCCAGCAGCGTATCCACGCGCCCCAAATCCTTCATGGTCATCAGATACCACAGCAGGAAAACAAGGATGGCATCGGCGATAAACGCCGCCAGGCGCCTGTGCTTGGGGGCAATCAGTTTTTCATCTGCCATGGGTCACAGCCTCTGCATCCATTGGGAAACGTCTTTCGCCGCCCCGTTTTCCCTTCGGGATTCCTCGGCCAGCAGCGCCATGGCATGGGATTCCAGCGACTGCTCCAGCGTTGAGGAAAAGGGCGCGCCGTGAAGATAGCTCTCCATAAAATCCCGGACAAACGCACTGTCGCCGCCGCCGTGCCCGCGTTCTCGGACGTCCAGCTCGATCACGTTCGTCTCGTCCGTGCGGAAATCCGTGGTTTCGATCAGATACGGCTTTTCAATCGCGCGGATCTCGCCGAACTGGCACATCACCTTCAGCGAGCGGTTGACCTTGGCAGTAAATGCCGAAAGGTTAAACGTCGCGGTCACGCCGTTGTCAAAGCGGATGGCCGTGGCCTGGTGATCCGCCACGTTGTTGTCGCAGGCATACACGCAGCGGCCATAGGGCGAGTTGCCCAGGCTTTCGCGCACCTTGTCCACGCTGGACAGGTCAAACACCACGGATCTGATCTTCCCGCTGCCGTACAGCCTGGGCGCAGAATAGGCGCAAGCATCCTTTTGCGGGCAGTCCACGCACATGGGCGCCATGGTATCGGGATCATAGCGCTCCCGCCGGAACACGGACAGGCCGCCGACTGAGGCAATGCTCTGGCACGACGCGCCGCCCAGCAGGTACAGCAGGATGTCCATATCATGGCAGCTTTTTGTCAGCGTCAGCGGGCCGCTGGTCTGCTCGTTGTTCCACGGGCCGCGCACATAGCTGTGGGCGAAATGGTAATAGCCGATGTTTTCGTTGTGCTGAATGGACACCACCGGGCCGAATTGCCCGCTGGCGATGATCTGCCGGAGCCTTTCAAAGAAGGGCGAATGGCGAAGCACATGGCACACCGCCACCATTTGCCCGGGGAAGGCCCTGGACAGGCCGGCAACCTCCCGCAGCTCGTCCAGCGTGGTGGCGACCGGCTTTTCCAGGATCAGATCATAGCCCTTTTCCAGCAGCCCCCGAATATCCCGCAGGTGCAGCTTATCCTGCGTTGCGATAATGGCAACGTCGGAAAGCCGGGGCTGCGCCATCATGTCAAGGTCGGTATCAAAGATCTGCCCCTCTCCCAGGCCATACTCGCTTCTGGCGCGCGCCTGCTTGGCCGGGTCGGGATCCGCCACCGCAACCAGCTGATATGCGTGCGGAGCATACGCCTGTAATGCACTTAGGTAGGCGCTTGCGCGCCCACCTAAGCCCATTACAGAGAAGGTGACCTTTCCCTGTGTCATTTTCATTTACTGGTTCGCCTCAATTTCATACTGCGCCTTGCTGGTCACCTGCTTGACGATCCTGTCAATGGAGGTATCCAGCTCGGACCAGATCAGCTTGCAGTAGTCGTTGATCGCCTTGTCGCAGGCGGCCTTGGCCTTGCCCTGCGGCGAGGTGATGCCAAACTGCATCAGCTCCGTTGCGGTTTTCAGCAGGGGCGTCGCGGCGTAGACCTCCTTGAGGGCCTCCTCGTCCATCGCGGCGGTCACCACAGGCATATAGCCCGACACAGCGCACATGTACGCATCGTTCCCGGCGGTGTTCAGCCAGCGCAGGAATTCCGCAGCAGCCTCCTGCTCCTCAGCGGGCTTGTTATCCAGGATGATGATGCCCGAGCCGCCCTGGTTGGTGAAGAACTGCGTTTCCTTGGGGAAGGGCAGCACGCCGATCTCAAAGCCGGCGTCCTTCGCCTCCTTGGTGAACTTGACGATATTGGAGGAGGTGGTGTAGATCATGCCCACCTTCTGCTCGTAGAACTCGGACACGATGACGGTGCCGTGGTTGGAGCGGGAATTGGGGTTGAGCATGCAGCCCTCGGTCACAAGGGAGCGCCAGAATTCAAGCCCCTTGGCAAAGCGCTCGTCGCCCACGAACTTCAGCTCGGTGACGCTGCTGTTGTACAGCGCGCCGCCCTGCTGGAGCATCATGCCCACAGGATCCAGCGAGTTGGTAGCAAAGCCGTAGATGCCGCTGGCCTCGTCGGTCACGGCCTTCGCCGCAGCCTTGAAGGCGTCCCACGTCCAGCCGGAGGCGTCGGGATCGGCCAGCAGCGCCTCTGCGTCCGGCATGCTCACGCCCTTGGCCTCCATCAGCGTCTTATTGTAGATGATGATGTTGCTGGCGCTGGGGAAGTAGGGGTTGAGCATGTACTTGCCGTTGTAGAGGGAATACTGCATCATGCCCTGGGACTGCTGCTGCAGCTGCGCATAGGTGAACACCTGACGCAGATCCAGCGCCCTGGCCTCGTAGAGCGGGACGGAGGACACGCCGATGGCGGAGATGACCGGGTTGTTGCCCGCCAGGATGGCAGCCTGCAGCTTTTCGTTGAGGGTGCCGGACTTGTTCTGGAATTCAACGACGACGGTGATGTTTTTGCCGGGGTATTTCTCCAGCTGCTCCGCGTTAAAGCGATCCGCCAGCGCCTGAATGGCCGTGCCCATCGTGGAGGTGGCGGAGTTGGGGATCCACATGGTAATGGTAACCTCCCTGTCATGCTTCGCATTCAGGATGGACCATTCCCTGTCCACGTAGATATCCTTGTTGAGCCCTTCGCGCGGGGCTTGTGCCGGGGAGGGAGCGGCGGCGCCGGTGGTTTCCATGGCCTGGGCGCAGACAGCCACGGACAGCAGCAGCATGACGGACAGAGCCAACGCAAGCAGTTTCTTCATTTCTTGTTTCTTCCTTTCCATTATTGTTTTTTAACCTTTCTATTGCCAACCATCGCTGCCTTGATCTTCCCGCTTGCAAAGATGTACATCAGCAGGATGGGTGCCAACTGGATCATTGTGCCGGCCATCGCCACATTCCATTGAGGCACGCCCTCGTCCACCTGGAGAAGGCCGCGCAGCGCCACCGGCAGGGTTCTGAGCTTTTCGCTGTTTGTCATGACCAGCACCCAGTAGTATTCATTCCAGTTGCTGATAAAGGAGGTAATCAGGTGCGTGATGAGGACGGGGGCGATCATGGGAACCATGATCTTGAGCATAATGGTGCGGTTCTTTGCCTTGTCCATCCGCGCAGCCTCCAGCACCTCCGCCGGAATCGCCTCAAACGCATTCTTGAACATGAAGATGCCAAACATCGCCACCAGCGACGGCATGATCAGCCCGATCCAGTTATCCACCAGCCCCAGCTTGCTGTAGAAATAGTAAACCGGGATGAAGGTCGCCTCGGCGGGCAGCATCATGCCCAGGAACTTTGCGCCCCACAGCAGCTTTTTCCCCCTGAACTTCATGGTGGCAAAGGCAAACGCCGCGGGAATGAGGGTAAAGTATTGCAGCCCCATGACCAGGACGGAATACTTGATGGAGTTGCCCACATAGTGGAAGATGCGGGCCTGGTTCCATGCATACAGATAGTTGCTCCACTGGGGATCGGACACCCAAAGCCCGGGGGCAAAGGAAAGCGCCTCGATCAGGGGTCGAAGGGACATGGACGCCATCCACGCAAAGGGATAGACGAAGAGCAGCCCCACTGCAAGCAGCAGCAGGTAGTTTACGATCTTCAGGCAATACAGCAGCCGCCGCTTGAGCCGCACCTGAAAGAGGAAGCGCTGGGTATCCCGGATTTCCCGGGGAGAATACGCCCTTGTCAGCCGGGGCGTCGTATGCTTATCCACGCGCTGCTCAATCCTCCTTCCGAAAGCCCTTGTTGGCCAGCAGCGTAAACACGGCCACCAGCGCCGTCAGCACAATCGCGCCGACCATCGCAAAGCCATAGTTGAACTTGACCCGTCCGGCATTATAAATCCAATAGCCCAGCACCATGCTGGAGCCCTGCGGCCCGCCCTGGGTCATCACGTCAATGGCGGAAAAGGACTTGAACGCATTGATGAATTTCATGATAAAGACGAAAGAGAGGGTGGGCGTCATCAGCGGAAGCGTGATCCTGCGCAGGATCGTCCACCGGCTGGCCTTGTCCAGCCTGGCCGCCTCATAGACGTCCCTGGGCAGGGATTGCAGGCCGGCGATGATGATCAGGCAGTAATAGCCAATGGATTTCCACACCGTCACCAGCGCCACGGAGAGCAGCGAGGTTCTGGCGTTCATCAGCCAGTTCGGCCCCTGGATGCCGAATATCGCCAGAAACTGGTTGATGATGCCCTGCGGATCCAGCATGAGCACCCACAGGATGCCCACGGCCACCATGGAGGAAATATGGGGCGTAAAGATCATGGTTTGCGCCAGGTTGTGTATCTTTGTGTTTTTGGACAGCCAGGACGCCATCAGCACCGTGACGACCATCAGCAGGAACACGGTAACCACCGAGAAAATGATGGTATTGACAAACGCCCGCCAGAATTCGTCATCCAGCGCCAGCACCATTCGGAAGTTCCACCAGCCGACGAACCTGGAGCTTTTGATATCCACCAGATCCAGCTTGAAGAACGCGCCGACGATCATAAACAGGAAGGGCATCAGCGTAAAGAACACGGCGTGAAAGGCGGCGGGCAGGATGTAAATATAGGCCGGGTTGACCTTGCGGAATATCTTGCTCTCCACCCGGTCATAGCGCTTCAGTCTGTCGCAGCGCCTGATATCCCGGCGGATGGCGCGGTAATCCCGGTACGCCTGCAGCGCCTCGCCCGACAGGGAGGCCTTCAGCCGCTTCAGCTCCCGCCTGGTTTCCGCCGCGCTCCGGCGCAGCGCCCGGCGCTCCTGCGGGTCCCTGGCGCCTCGCAGCGCGGCCTTCTGCGCGTCAAGCGCATCCTGCAGGCCGTTATACCGACTGCCAATTTCTCTTAAATTCTGCATAGGCTTTCGCGACCTCCTCGCTGGCGTAAATCCGCTTTCCGTCCCGGCCAAACACATACAGATCGTCGCGGTGGATGCGCACCGTGAAGGGCTCGTTCAGCGGGCGCTGGCGCTTGGACAGCTCCTTGACGAATACCTTTTCCGGCGTGTCCAGCAGGTAGAGAAACTCCGACCCGTGGTTTTCAAAGCTCCTGACCCTGTGGCGGATGACCACATGCTCCTCATCCCTGTCCGCGCAGTCAAACTCCACATCCCTGGGGCGGAAGCCCACCTGATAGTCCCCCGCCGCAACGATGTTCATGCCGGGGTCTCCCACAAACTGCGCCACAAAAACGCAGTTGGGATCATTGTGGATCTCGGTGGGCGAGCCCTGCTGCATGACCCTTCCCTCGTTCATGACCACAATGTTGGTGCCCATGGTCATGGCCTCGATCTGATCGTGGGTTACATAGATGAAGGTGGATTTCAGCTCCTCATGAAGCTGGATCAGCTCCGTGCGCATATCGCTGCGCAGCTTGGCGTCCAGGTTGCTCAGCGGCTCGTCCATCAAAAAGCATTCGGGATATTTGGCAATGGCGCGCGCCAGCGCGACGCGCTGACGCTGGCCGCCGGACATCCTGGCGGGCTTGCGCATGGCCAGCTCGGTCAGCCCCACCACCTCGAGGGCGTGATCCACGCGCTCCCGGATTTCAAAGCGCGGCACCCTGGCGTTGAGCAGGCCGAACTCGATGTTTTCCCGCACCGTCATGTGCTGATAGAGCGCATAATTCTGAAACACCATGGCCAGCCCCCTGTCGCCGGGCTCCAGATTGGTGATGTCGATATCCCCCATCATGATCCTGCCGCCGGTGATCTCCTCCAGGCCAGCGATCATGCGCAGCAGGGTGGTTTTCCCGCAGCCCGAGGGCCCCACCAGCACCGTGAAGCTGCCATGGGGAATGGCCAGCGTCACATCGTCGATGGCGCGCTTTGCCGGAAGCGCCTTTTCCTTCAAAAGCAGGCGGCGTCTGGGCTTTTCTTTTTTGGAAACGCCGTAGATTTTAACGACGTTCTGCAAACGGATATCTGCCATGATTGAATCACTCCACATCTCGATAGGTTGCCAGGCGGATCGCCAGCTGCGGCAGCAGCCCGCGCACCTCCGGGTCGGTCAGCACGGCATGCTCTGCGGTGCGCTGAACATTGTAGCTGGAATTATGCAGCAGCCAGTCGTCCAGAAACGCCGGGTGCACCATCAGCTCCGCCGCCGGCTGCGACGCCGCCCGCGCCAGCAGGGCAAGGCATTTCTGCTTCAGCTCCGCCCCCGTTTCGCCGGGCCTTACCTTGAAATTCCCTTCAAAGTATACGCGGGGAAAGCGCCGTGTTTCCATGTCCCGCACAGGCAGGGTCTCCTCCTCCGCCAGCCTTCGGAGCGCGCGGCTTACCTTGGGGAAAATCTGATGCACATACAGATGCGAGTCCACATGGGTCGGCCGGCGGCCTGTCAGCGCCAGGAAGCGGCTGTACTGCGCGCGCATTTCAAGGTACAGGTCTTCGTCCCTGTACCGCTCGTCCGTACCAATCACCGAGGGCTTTTGGAATTTTCCGTTTTCCGTCAGGCTTTCGCATGCCGTCAGCGGGCTGCCCAGGCTGATGTTGATATGCAGCCCGACGGCCAGCCCCGACTCCCTGCGGGCAATGTCCGCAGCCGCCTGCGCGCCCGGCGTATTGACCATCATGGTCGTTGAGGTGACGATCCCGTGCTCCATGGCGTGGAGGATGCCCAATGTCACGCCGTCCGTAAGCCCGAAATCATCCGCGTTGACGATCAGCTTCATTTCAGCTCCGGCCAGTAGCGCTGGTTCGCGTCGATCAGGTCGTTGAGAACCGCTCTGGCTTTCTGGGCATCCACCAGCGTTCGGTTCAGCGTCAGCGCCTGCAGCGCCTTTTTGTAGGAGCCCTCAAAGTAGCAGTCCACCGTCAGCTGCTCGTAGGCGTACTGCCCCTCCATCAGCCCCTTCATAAACACATCGATCCGCCCGAACGGCGCGGCCGTTACGCCGCCTGCGTCCACGCGAGCGACCGTCTCCACCATGGCGTCCTCATGGAAATTGGCGACCGTGCCGTTGTTCCTTGTAATCATGATGAAGCTTTCACCCTTGTCCAGGGCGATGCTGGAGGCCACCTCCACGATCATATCGGCATGCACCTCGCTTCTGGCGATTGTCAGCCCCCGGGTCGAGCCCTGCGCCGCCGCCTGCCTGCACTGGGTCAGGACGCGCTTTTCCCTGCCGTTGCGCACCTCCTCCGTGCGGGTATGGTCGGGATCCAGCCGCGCGACCACCTGGTCGGGGTACAGATAATATTGCAGATAGGTATTGGGCACATAATCGGGGAAGTCCCGCATGATGGTCTGCACCATGGCGTATGTGTGCAGCCAGGACGCGTCCCGCTCCGCGGCGTCCGCCGGCAGAAAGCCGTCGCTTAAAATCCTCTCCCGCAGCGGAGAAAGCAGGTCGTTCCCCGCCCGGTCCGTCAGCCTGGTGAACCAGCCGAAGTGATTCAGCCCCACATACTCGGGAATGATATCCTGCCGCCGGATCCCCAGCGCCTTGGCAAAGGACTCAAGCAGGTTCACCGGCTGATCGCACATGTTGACGATCTTCCTGTCCCCCGGGAACACCCGCTCCAGCGCCACCGCCACGATGGCCGCCGGGTTGGTATAGTTCAGGATCCACGGGTCGCCCGCGTATTCCCTCGCATCCCGAACGATCTGAATCATATCCGGGATAGACCGCAGGCCATAGGCAAAGCCGCCGGCACCGCAGGTTTCCTGGCCTACCACGCCATGCGCCAGCGGGATCTGTTCATCCAGCATGCGCATATCAAAGCCGCCGCTCCGGATCTGACAGAATACGAAGTCCACATCTTTGTATGCCTGAGCCTTGTCGGTGGTATACAGGAACTTCAGCTCCGGATATTCCTCCGCAAACAGGACCTTTGCAAATTCGCCGATCACCGCCTGGCGCTCCGCATCGATATCATACATTCGAAGCTCCTCCAGGGGAAAATCGGCCTGCCTCTCGCACAGGCTTTTGAGCAGGCCGGGCGTCCACGTGGAGCCGCCCCCGACGATCACCGCTTTATATTTTTTCATACTCAGACACCTTTCAGTTCCGCTTTTGCATGCTCAGCATAGCACCATTCCGCCCGCCAGGCAAGGTGTGCGCGGGCGTTTGTACCGGCGGAACACATCCGGAAACATGTAACAGCCGGCGGAACAAATTACACTTTTGTCTTTCTTGCAAACGGGCTGGGGATTATGCTATACTGGCACCGAGGTGAACGCCATGTTTCAGAGCTTTTCTGCCGATGTGATCAACTCCCTCAGCCCGCTTGAGCTGGAGGTGCTTCGCTATATCAACCTCCACAAGGAGGAGATCGCCGGCATGTCAATTCATGATCTGGCAAAAACGACCTTTGTCTCCACAACGACGATTATTCGACTTTGCAAAAAATTGAATCTGGAAGGATACAGCCACCTGAAATACTTCCTGCGCGACAAAGCTGTCTCCAGCCAGCAAGAGGAGAACATCTACGCCTCCCGCTCCCTGCAGGAGCTGCTTGCCGAGGAGCTGTCCGACATCGAGCACACCGCAAGGGCGATTGATCTGGATGCGGTCCATGAAATCGCCGCCCTTATGCACCAAAAAACCCAGATCCATTTCTTTGCGAAAGGGCTTACCAGTATTGTTTTCGAGTATGCCTCCCGTCATCTGCTATCTCTTTCCAGACATGTGACTTTATATCAGGACACTCATATCGCCTACATTCAAGCCGAGCAGTTGACGCAAAACGATATTGTCTTTCTTGCTTCACTAAGCGGCGAAACCGAGCAGGTCGTCCGTGTAGCCCAGATTGCCCGGGCGCGCAATGCAAAAACCGTAGTTTTCACCGTCAATCCGACCTCCAGATTGGCAAAGCTGGGGGATTATCATTTTCATTTGGTCAATGATGCCACAACGACCTTGGATGTTGATACAAAATCCCGCTGTCAGCTTATGCTGATTCTGAATATTATCATCAAAGCGTTCGTCCAGCAATCAACATTTGCTATGACATAATCAAAGGGGGATTCCCTCCATGAATCGGTCGAATGCCAACACCGGGTCTGATATCGAAAGAAAATCTGAAACAAATACTGGTATTTGTCCCTGCCGTGGTGTATAATATCTTCGTGGTGTTGTTTTCATGTCAAGTAAATTATATCACACAAAGAAGGATTTGTCCCGCTTGCGGGCTCCAAATCCTTCTTTGTCGTGTTGGGCCTTTTTTCACGCCCCCTTTTTCATCTCTGCCCTTGACACCCGCGCGGGGCGCGCCTATACTACCCTTGAACCCAAATCATCCTTTCAGGAGGTTATTCATATGAGAAAGAGCTTTGGCGCAAAGCCCCTTTGCTATCCGCAGCCGGTGTTCATCCTGGCTGCTTATGATGAAAACGGCGTGCCCAACGCCATGAACGCCGCGTGGGGCGGCATCAGCGAGGATAAGGAGATTTCCATGTGCATCAGCGCTGGGCACAAGACCACCAAGGATATCCTGGCGCGCCGTGCCTTTACCGTCAGCATGGCGGATGCGCAGCACATGGCCGCGTGCGATTATGTGGGTCTGGTGTCGGGCAACAAGGAGCCGGATAAGTTTGCCAAGGCTGGCTTCCACGCCGAAAAATCCGCCTTCGTGGATGCGCCCCTGATTGCCGAGCTGCCCATCGCGCTGGAATGCAAGCTGGTCAGCTATGACGCCGAATCCTGCCGCATGGTAGGCGAGATCGTCAACGTCAGCGTGGATGAGCGCGTGCTGGACGCGGACGGCCATGTGGATGTAAGCAAGGCGCAGCCGATCACCTTCGACCCCTTCAACAATACCTATGTGGTGCTGGGTGAAGCCGTGGGCCGCGCCTTCCACGATGGGCTGGCGCTGAAATAAGCATGCGGCAGCATAAAATACCGCGCCTGAACGGCACGCAGGCCACGCTGCTGGGCTTTCTGGCCGTCATCCTGCTGGGCAGCGGCCTGCTGGCGCTGCCCGTCAGCGCGGCGGACGGCCATGCCGTGCCGTACATGGACGCGCTGTTTACCGCCACCACCTCCGTGTGCGTAACGGGGCTGGTGACGGTACCCACCTTTTCCACCTGGAGCGGCTTTGGGCAGGCGGTAATCTTACTTCTCATTCAGATCGGCGGGCTGGGGGTAATCACCATCCTGTCCGGCGTACTGATCACCCTGCACCGCCGCATCGGCCTGGGCGCGCGCATGCTGATTCAGGATGCGTTCAACCTGAACACCCTGTCCGGCATGGTGCGGTTTGTCAAAAACGTCATTCTGGGCACCTTCGCCGTGGAGGGTGCGGGCGCGCTGTTATACATGCTGGTGTTTGTGCCGCAGTATGGCGCGCGAGGCGTGTGGATGGCCGTGTTCAACGCCGTATCGGCCTTCTGCAATGCCGGGATGGATGTGATTGGCCCCAGCAGCCTGTACGTCTATGTGTCGCACCCGCTGGTCAACGCCGTCACCTGCCTGCTGATTGTGCTGGGCGGGCTGGGGTATATCGTGTGGTGGGATGTGCTGCGCGCAGTGCGCGGCATCAAAAAACAGGGGCTGCGCAGCCTGAAAACCCTGACCCTGCACAGCAAGATCGCCCTGTCTGCCACGGCGCTGCTGATTGTGCTGGGCGCGGCGGGCGTATGGATCTTTGAGCACGATAACCCGCTGACGCTGGGCGCGCTGCCCCTGGGGCAGCAGCTCCAGGCGGCGCTGTTTCAATCCGTCACCACGCGCACGGCGGGCTTTGCCACCGTGCCGCAGGAAAACCTGCGCAATCCCACGGCGCTGTTGTCGCTGCTGCTGATGTTCATCGGCGGTTCGCCCGTAGGCACAGCAGGCGGCGTAAAGACCGTAACGGTCGTCGTGCTGGCAACCTCCGCGCTGGCGGCCATCCGGAATAAGCGCGATACGGTGCTGTTTCATCGCACAGTACCACGCCAGGCCGTGGCCAAGGCGGTGGCAGTGACGGGTATGTCGTTTGCCATTTGCTTTCTGTCCACGCTGCTGCTGTCTGCGGCGGCGGATGCAAACGCACTGGACATCCTGTATGAAGTGGTGAGCGCCACGGCAACCGTGGGCCTTACGCGCGGCCTGACCCCAACGCTAAGCGCCTGGGGCAAGCTGATTATCATCGTCACCATGTATCTGGGCAGGGTGGGGCCGATCTCGCTGGCCATCGTCTTTGGCACCCGGCGGCAATCCGAAAACCTGATTAAAGAGCCCACCGAGGAAATCAGCGTGGGCTGAGAAAGGAAACCGATGAGCAGCAAGCAATCATACGCCGTGTTCGGCCTGGGGCGCTACGGCCGCTCCGTCGCCCGCGAGCTGGCGGCCGGCGGGGCCGAGGTGCTGGCAGTGGATATGGACGAGGATATCGTCAACGCGGCCATCGCCGATATTCCCTACTGCAAATGCGCAAATGTAACCGATCCCGAGGTGATGCGCCAGCTGGGCGTAGCCAATGTGGATGTGGCCATCATCTCCATGGCGGGCAATCTGGAGGCCAGCGTGATGGCTACCATGCTGTGCAAGGAGCTGGGCGTGAAAACCGTGATCGTCAAGTGCTCCAGCGAAATGAACTGCAAGATCCTCAGCAAGGTGGGGGCCGACCGCACGGTGCTGCCCGAAAGCGAATCGGGCGTGCGCCTGGCAAAAAATCTGCTCACCTCGGGGCTGATCGATCTGATTGAGCTATCCCCCGACGTATCGATGGTGGAGCTGGATGTGCGCCCCGAGTGGGCGGGCAAATCGCTGCGCGAGCTGGATCTGCGCCGCAAGTACGGCATAAACGTTGTAGCCATCATGCAGGATGGCGCGGCGCACGTGACCATCGATCCGGAAAAGCCCCTGCAGGCTTCCATGCAGCTGGTAGTGATCGCCAATACGGCGCGGCTGTCCAAGCTGGTATAAATTCAAACGGTCTTTCCAACACAAAAACACGATCCCTGCAAGGATCGTGTTTTTTGCTGTATAACACGCTTAATAGCCGATAGAGCGCAGATACTGGTTCAGCTGCAGCGTCCAGTCGGTCTGGATGATATCGTAGCCCTGGCGCGCCATCCAGCCCCAGGAATCATCGGGGTTGCCGCACAGGGCGGTATCGTCGCAGCGGGAGCCAGCCAGCGGGCGGCGATCATCGAATCGGATGGCGTTGATCCACACCTTCTTGCCCAGGGCGTGCAGCGCGTCCACATACGCGCGCTGACCCAGCGGCGCGTCGTCGGTGGAATACACTGCCTCTACGCCGCTGTAACGCATATCGCGGCGGGCAGAGAGCATTTCATAGGTATCGTCCTGCTCGTACACAAAGGGCATGTAGGGCAGATCGTAGGCCACCTCAGCCACCATATCAAAGTTCGCCTGCGTGGGGCGGGATTTCACGATCACCTGATCCTGCATGCCCAGGCGGCGCACCATCTGCGCGATGCGCGCAGGGTTGTGCTCAAACTTATCGATATTGATGGTGCAGCGGCCCTTGAGGAATTGCAGCATATCCTCCAGCCGCGTCACGGTGTGCTCGGTGGGATTGCCGTCCACGTTGACAAAGTGCAGCTTTTCGATCTCGGAAGCAGGCATCTGGCGGATATCGATATCCTTGCCCAGGCGGATTTTCTCGGTCTTGGGATGGAAGACAAACAGCACGTCGTCCGCGCTCTTGGTCACATCCAGCTCGATGATATCCGCGCCCTGGCGCAGCGCCACCGCAAAGGAGGCATAGGTATTGCCGGGCAGGTTGTAGCCGCAGGAGCCCATATGGGCCGAAATCAGGACGCGCTTTTTCAGTTCAATCATTGTATTGTAACCCTCCGTAAAATTTTAATCTTCGGGTTTAAACGCTTTTTCAAAGGTGGTCTGGGCAAATTTCAGGGTGTCCTCCATGCTCATGACCCCGCTGTACGCGGTATTGACCGCCATGCCCAGGATGTTGAGGAACCGCTGCTCGTCAAAGTTGCTCACGCGCATGGGAGGGATATGGCTGGCGCGCGACAGGGCAAAGCAATCCCGCGCCATCAGCAGCCAGGGACAACGGTCGATGACCTCCAGGTTTTCATACGCCTTGCTGCAGGGCGAGGTGGTTCCCATCAGCATCATGGTGGTGGCCGTTTCCTCACGGCACAGCCAGCGCAGGAAGCGCAGCGCCTCCTCCTTTTGCTCCGAGCGGCGGCAGATGCCGATGGTGCTGCCGCCCAGCATGGGATTGCCGCCCGGCACCATGGCGTAACCGATGCGGTCGCTGATGCGCGAATTGGAGGAGATGATGTTGCTGGTGAAGTTGGAATACAGCACGGCGATGGCCGCGTTGCCGCTGGCAAAGTGATCGATGGTATCCTTCCAGGTGGCGCAGTGGGTAGGATCGATGCAGCCATGCAGATCGATCAGCTCCTGCATGGCCTGCACGGCCTCGGGGCTGGTCAGCAGGATGTGGCCGTCGTCATCGTACAGCGTATCCGTATGGCTGAAATAGCGGGACAAAAACTCCTTGGCCGCCTCGCTGGCGCTGCCCAGCGTCAAGCCCGTGCCAAAATCCACCGGCGAATCCGGATTGAACGCGCGGGTGAAAAAGCGCGCGATGCGGTTGTACTCCTGATAGGTGGTGGGCGGCAGCAGCTCGCAGTTATACAACTCGGTATAGCGGCGGCGGAAGGCCGTGTTTTCAAACAGATCGCGCCGGTAGAACAGCAGCTGCGCGCTGGTGGTGTTGGGCAGGGCGTAGAGCGTGCCGTTCATGTGCGAATACTTGCGCGACAGGCCGGGCACGAAGGTATCGAAAATGCGCTCGATATCGGGGTCGATCTCCTTCAGCGGGGTATACACGCGCTCCATATAATAGGGCCAGCGCTTGCTGTCCAGGCGCGCCAGGTCAAAGGCGGCGGTGTTCTCAATGCTGGACAGCACCTCGCTCAGCCCGTCATAGGAATAGGTGGCAAAGCTGATTTCGGTGCCCGTTTCGCGGGTATACAGGCGCGATACGTTGCGCAGGATGTTGATGCTGGGGCTATCCTGGGTCAGGATGCTCAGCCTGCGGGCCTTCTTTTTGCCGCAGACGGGCGGCAGCCAGCTGCGCACGCCATCCACCGGCAGCGCCTGCAGGGGCGCGGGCGCGCCTTCATCCTCAATCAAGGCAATCAGCCGTTCCGCCGCGCGGCGGCCCAGCAGGCGATAGTTCATTTCAAACTCGGTAAAATCCCCCATCGGCAGGGCAAAGAGCGGCGATACGCTGTACAGCCGGGGGCTGCCCTCATGGAAATGGCGGATGATGCTGCGCAGCGTCTGGGCAAAGGCATAGTTGCCGATAAAGATCGCATCGGGCGCAACCTCCGCGCCCAGCAGATCAAAGGCGTCGCCCGCACACTGGCTGCTTTCGGTTTGCCGGCAGGTAAGGGGCAGGCCGCGGGCGTCCAGCACATCGCGCAGACCGCGCAGCAACTCGGACTGGGAGGAAAATGCATGGCTTTCCAGCAGCGCCGCCGGGTTGCGGCAGCCATCGGCAATGGCACGGCGGGCCATATCGCAGCCCAGCGCGTAATAGTCAAAGCCCAGGGCGGGCGCGCCGGAACCGGGAGAACGCTCCACAAAGCAGATGTGCTGCACTCCCGCCGCCGCGTAGGCCGCGCCATCGTCATGCAGGCAGGTAAACGCCGCCGTGCCGGCCATCATGCCCGACTGGATTTCGCCAATGGCGCGCTCCTCCTTTTCGGGCTGATCGTCGGTCAGCAGCAGGCTGACCTGGTAGCCGCAGTTCTGGGCGTAATTGCGAAAGCTGGTAAAGAAATCCACATAGCAGCGGTTATACAGGCTGGGCAGCACCACGGCCAGCGTTTTGGACGAGCCGCGGCGCAGCACCTGCGCGCGCTGATTAAGGGCATAGCCCAGCTGCTGGGCTGCCTGCTGCACCTGCCGAATCTTGGTGCTGCTGACATTGCCTTTGCCGTTGAGGACGTTTGATACCGTGCCCTGCGACACGCCCGCGGCGCGCGCGATATCCTTGATGGTTGCCATAGCCGCCGTTCCTTTCATATCTATTCTCAGGTAAAGATGCATTTTAGTATAGCATAAAGGCGCAAATAATTCAACGTTTACAAGATTGACACGTTATAATTTCTGTGCTACAATGATGCTGTACAAATCCGCGAATGAGGTGATATGCATATGCGTCTTGGTACCATGACCTCGCTGTTCCGCGATCGGAGAGAATGCGCTGAGCATTTCGGCTATATTGAATCCATCCAGCGCTGCCGCAAGGCGGGCTTTACCGTGCTGGATATGAACCTGTGCGCGCTCAACCGCCGCCAAACCACCCTGCACCTGGATAACTGGCAAGAGCAGGTGGATGAAATCCGCAACGAGGCCGAGCGCCTGGGCTGCGTGTTTTCCCAGTCCCATCCCCCCTATCGCCGCGGCCGCGAGGGCACCTTCGCCACCGCCGAAGAAGAAGCGTTTTTCCGCGCCATGTCGCTGCGCGCCCTTGAAATCACCGCGATGCTGGGCGCCAAGTGGGCGGTGATCCACCCGGTGATGGACGTGACCGCCGACATCAACGATGTGGACGCGCATGTGCGCTATAACCAGCAGATGTTCGCCCGCGAGGCCGAGCTGGCCGCCAAGTTGGGCGTGGGTCTGGCCTTTGAAAACATGTTTGACGGCGACCAGCGCCGCTTTGGCTCCACGGCGGAGGATCTGATCGCCATCCAGGATTCCTTCCATTCCGATCTGATCGGCGTATGCTGGGATGTGGGCCATGCCAACCGCATGTACCGCGATCAGCTCAAGCCCATCCGCAAGCTGGGCAGCCGTATCAAGGCGCTGCACATTGACGATAACCTGGGCAAGGACGACCTGCACCTGCTGCCTTTTGAGGGCAATGTTCCCTGGGAGCAGGTGATGCATACCCTGCACGACAGCGGCTGCGAAGCCGACCTGATCTACGAAATCCGCAACAATGCCAACATGCCCGAGGCGCTGCGCGACGTCACGGCGCGCTACTGCTACGAAGTGGGCGAATATTTGCTGTCGCTTTATCGCTGAGGGGATGGGTACCAGTCGGCTTCCGAGAAGCGTCTTCTGCTGACCCGCATGAGGGAAATGCGGCGCTTTGCGCGTGCTGGAAAATGCAGCCAACCTTCTCCTTAAGGAGAAGGCTTTGGACGGCCATTCTCCCCAACTATCATTAATCACCGCTGATTCCCGCATGCAGCCATCGCCCCCGTGGCACGCTGATCGCAGATCAGCGCAGGGCTGGCGAAGCCAGACCATAGGGGAAAAAGGCAGAAGCGCGCGGGCGGAGCTTGCTCCAGACCGAGCGATTCAAGTTTTTCCCTGCCACGGGGTCTCAAGCGCCAATGCCGCCTCCCAGTTTTATTAACCTGACTTTTACGTCACACACAGGTTCTTTGGTACTTTCTTGACTCAAGAAAGTACCGTCCCCTCGTCCCTCGTATCTCTCGTTCTCCCCCTCCCCGCGGACAATCAACAAGAAAAGAGGAACCACCATGAAAAGAACTGCCGAGCGCTTTCAGGAAGCGCATTATGACGTCATCGTCGTGGGCGGCGGCATGGCAGGCGTGTGCGCCGCGCTGGCCAGCGCGCGCAAGGGCGTAAACACCGCTCTGATCAACGCCCGTCCCGTGTTGGGCGGCAACGCCTCCAGCGAAATCCGCATCCACATTTCGGGCGCGGATCAAAGCCTGAAGCAGCCCGATTACGCCGAGGGCGGCATCCTGTACGAGCTGATGCTGGAAAACAAGGCCCGCAACGACAATTTCAGCTATTCCATCTGGGATATGATCCTCTTTGAGGCCACCAAGCAGCAGGAGCGCCTGACGCTGTACCATAATGCCGTGATGTACGATTGCGAAACCGAAGGCAGCCGCATCACAGCCATCAACTGCGTGCAGGAAACCACCGAAATGCGCTTCCGCCTGACCGCGCCGCTGTTTGTGGATGCCACGGGCAACGGCACCCTGGGCTACTACGCGGGCGCGGCTTTCCGTGCCGGGAGTGAGCCGCACAGCGAGTTCCACGAGCCCCACGCCCCCGAAAAGGCCAATAACGAGCGCATGGGCAATACCATCCTGATGCGCGCCATCAATATGGGCCATCCCGTGCCCTTCACCGCCCCGGCCTTCGCTAAGCACCTGACCGAAAAGCAGCTGGCCAAGCGCATCCACTGCGTGGAAATGCGCGATCATATCGACGTAAGCGACTCCCCCAATCCCGAGGAATACAAGCGCACGTCTATGACCAGCAGCGCCGCCATCGACTACGGCTATTGGTGGTGCGAGTTGATGGGCGACGGCGACGATATCATCCCCGATTATGAGAAGATCCGCGACGACCTGATGGCCTACGCCTACGGCATCTGGGATCATATCAAGAACAACAAGGAGGGGCTGCACCAGCATCACGCCGAAAACTACGCCCTGGACTGGGTGGGCGCGCTGCCTGGCATGCGCGAAAGCCGCCGCCTGGAGGGCGATTACCTGCTGAACGAAAACGATATCCTGGAGCATCGCCGCTTTGACGACGCGGTATGCTACGGCGGCTGGTGCGTGGATATGCACGCGCCCCATGGCCTGCTGGACGAGGACAAGCTGCCCTCCGACTGCAACTTCTACGAGGGCGTGTATACCATCCCCTACCGCAGCTATTACTCCCGCAACATCGATAACCTGTTCATGGCGGGCCGCGATATCAGCACCAGCCGCATGGGTCTGGCCTCCACGCGCATCATCGGCTGCTGCGCCATCGGCGGCGAGGCGGTGGGTCTGGCGGCGGCGCGCTGCATCCAGCATCATTGCCTGCCCCGTGAGCTTGCGCCCTTCGTGGGCGAGGTGCAGCAGGATATCCTGCGCGACGGCGGGTACCTGCCCGGCTTTGCCAATGCCGACGCGGACGACCTGGCGCGCACGGCGCGCTTCACGGCTTCCTCCTGCAAGGCGGGCATCAACCCGCAGGATGTGGTCAACGGCGTATCCCGCAAAATCGGCGCGGACTTTAACGGCTGGCAGTCCGACGGCTTCGCTCCCGGCGGCGAAACGCTGACCATGACCTTTGACGGCGAAAAGCAGGTAAGCGAATTGCGGTTCGTGTTCCACTCCGATTTCAAATATCCCATCCGCGTGACCATGTGCCCCAACCGCCAGGTGCAGCAGCGCCCCGGCGTGCCGGCCGAGCTGATGCAGGATTACGATGTAGAGCTGCTGCGCGGCGGCAAGGTGGTTAAGACCATCCCCGTGCGCGGCAACCATCAGCGCCTGAACGTGCTCAAGTTTGATGCGACCGCGTGCGATCAGGTGAACCTGCGCTGCCTGTCCACCAACGGCGCGCCGGACGCGACGGTGTTTGAGGTGCGCGCGTATAGCGAACAGAAATAATAAGCAACAAAAAAAGACCGGACTGGCGTGAAACCAGCCCGGTCTCAGATTGTCAAAAAAGTCTCGCTTAAGCTCCTGGGATGCATGAAGGGGCCGCAGCCCCTTCATATATAATCCGCAGCAGCGACATGTGCGGTGCGAGGAGCAGCCGTCAGGCTGCTTCCTTTGTCATTTTCTGGCCGTGAGCCGCAGGCTCACAAGAAAATGACGTTCCCGATGCAAGTCTGCTTTAGCTGACTTGCATCGTCTTCTTACGTATACGCCTGATGTGACAGCCGTGCGCGCGCACTGGAAAGCAGCGATATAAACCGCCGATCTAGCGCGGAAAGCTGGTAGGAGGTGGGGTATATCAGGATATCCTGGTAGCGCATGCCCGCGTTGAAGCACTTGCGCATCACCAGGGAAAAGCGCCGCAGCGCCGTGGGCGTTTCGGGCGAGGCCCACATATAGGTATCGGGCAGGCGGCTCAGCAGATCCAGCTGCTCCAGGCGGCCGTACACCTGGATGCGGCTGGACGGCGGTTCGTCCGCGCGCAGCGCGTCGGAGGCAGGCAGATATGGCACGGCCAGATCACCATAGATGATCTGCGTGTACGGGGTCAAATTCTCGGGCTCAATGCGGTCGTGCGCCGCCAACGGGTGCTCCTGCGACAGCAGCAGCAGCGCGTCGTATTCCCACACCGGCTCATATTGCAGCGATTTCTCGCGCAGATAGTTCAGATAATACCCCGCGTCCTTGCTCTCCGTGCGGAAAATACCCAGCTGAAACTGCCCGTCCGCCACATCGTTGATGGTGTGCAGGGCGCTGGCCTCGCGCACGCGAATGTCCATAGGGCTGCCCTTATCCAGGCTGTCCACCAGGGCGGAAAAGCAATCGGCAATATACCCCGCCCGCGGCATGGACAGGCTGAAGCGCTGGGTCGCATCGTCATGCCGCTGAGAGAGCGCCTCCATGGCCTGCAGCTGATTGAGAATGCCGCGCGCATAAACCAAAAACTCGCGCCCGCGGGCGGTAGGCACCACGCCGCGAGACGTGCGGGCAAAGATCTGAAAGCCCAGCGTGTCCTCCAATTCCTTGATGGATTTGCTCAGGTTGGGCTGGGCCATGTACAGGTTTTCGGCGGCCTGGGTGATGGAGCCGCAGCGCTCCACCTCCACAGCATACTTAAAGTGCAGGGTGTTCATGGGGGTCTCCTTACAAAAAGCATAATACGTTTAGCTTGTTAAAGCAGTAACGATTGTTCGGCCAAGAAGTAAAGAAAAGACGTGGTTCCTTCTTTCTAGTTTGACTGCCCAAATTATTACCATTCGACACAGGCCGCGGATTTCCTTTATTTTTTCATCCCCAGGATGCTTGCGCGCGCGCCAGCCCTGGTATATAATGCGCTGGAGAACAGAAACGGGGGACGCGCGCATGGATGGGTTTGTGCTGATTTTGGAGCTGATAGGCACGGTGGCCTTTGCGGCCTCGGGCGCAATCATCGCCATCCGCAAGCAGATGGATGTGTTCGGCGTGTGCGTGCTGGCGCTAACCACAGCCGTGGGCGGCGGTATCATCCGCGATCTGCTGCTGGGCGTGATCCCTCCCTATACCTTTCAAAACCCCATCTACGCCTTCACGGCCACGCTGGTAGCGGTAATTGTGTTCATCAAGCCCGTGCGCTATTACCTGACGGGCAACCACAATGCCTACCAGCGCACCATACTGGCAATGGATACGATTGGCCTGGGCATCTTCTCGGTGGTCGGGGTCAGCAACGCCTATGCCGCCCAGCCGAACGCCGGCATCTACCTGACGGTGTTTGTGGGCGTGCTGTCGGGCGTTGGCGGCGGTATCCTGCGCGATGTGATGGCGGGGGATACGCCCTATATCTTTGTCAAGGATGTATATGCCTGCGCGTCCCTGGCTGGGGCGCTGGTGTGCGCGCTGCTCTGGCGCGTAACCGGGCACGCCACGGCCATGATCATAGGCGCGATGGTGGTGATGGTCATCCGCGCGCTGTCCGTTACCTTCCACTGGAACCTGCCGCGGGCGGACTGATATGCTCAAACCTTTTTCTCCCTTTGACGAGGCGCAGGATTTCTGCTATACTGTATAGGATAAGCTGATTTTCCCCGCCTGGTGAAAGGGAGGTTTTATTTTGTCCTGTCTCGCAGCGGCTGCGCGCTGCCTGAAAAAACGACCGGCCTCATAGGCTCTTTTTATGCTGCTTTCATATTTTTATCATCCGGCATAGAAAGGGTATTTTAAAATGAAAAAAATCAAGGCGCTTTTCGCCTCCCTGACCGTCACGCGCAGGGAGCTGCTTTTGCTGCTGTCCGGCAGCGCCATCCTGGCCTTCGGGCTGTATCAGGTGCACTCCATATCGGGCGTGACCGAGGGCGGCGTGCTGGGGCTGACGCTGCTGGGGCACCACTGGCTGGGCATATCGCCCTCCGTCAGCTCGCTGATCCTCAACGCCGCGTGCTATCTGCTGGGCTGGCGGCTGCTGGGGCGGGGGTTTGTGTGGCGCTCCATCGTGGCGGGCGGCGCGTTTTCGCTGTTTTACGCCGTGTTTGAGCAGTTTCCTATCCTGGTTCCCGAATTATCCGAGCACCCGCTGATCGCCGCGGTAGCGGGCGCGGTGTTCGTGGGCGTGGGCGTGGGGCTGTGCGTGCGCGCGGGCGGCGCGCCGGGCGGGGACGATGCGCTGTCCATGAGCCTGGAGCACGTAACCCACCTTCCCATCCAGTGGATTTACCTGATCAGCGATCTGATCGTGCTGGGGCTGTCGCTCACCTACATCCCGCTGCGGCGCATCCTGTATTCGCTGCTGACGGTCATTCTGTCCGGGCAGCTGATCGGCATTGTGCAGCGCGCGGGGAAACGAGAGTAAGGCAGCGTGGCGTCTTGCGCAGGCAATGAAACTGTGCTATGATAGCGGCTGTATTCTTCAAAAACCGGGAGGCTTCGCTATGAAAAAGCAACGTATGAACGCCTATACCCTGGCCTTCACAGGCGTGATGGCCGCCATTGTCTATGTGGTTACGCTGTTTCGTTTTCCCCTGCTGGGCTCCAAGGTGCACTTTGCCAACGCCATGTGCCTGCTGTCGGGTATGCTGTTTGGCGGCGTGTACGGCGGCCTGGCCGCGGGTCTTGGCTCCGCGCTGTATGACGCCTTCCATGGCTACGATGTAATCAACATCCTGATCACCTTCGTCAGCAAGTTCATGATGGCGTGGGTGTGCGCGCGCGTGCTGTGGAGCAGGGATACCCGCAATGAGGGCTTTGTCCGCGCCATCGTGGCGGCGGTGTGCGGCGCGCTGACCTATGTGGCGCTGTACATGCTCAAGACCTTTATTTATCAGGCCTTTGTGTACGGCTATCCCATGAACACCGTGTGGGCCACGATGCTGAGCAAGTTTATCCCCTCCATCATCAACGCCGGCGTGGCCATCGTCGCCGCGCCCATCCTGTACAAGACCATGCTGCCCGCGCTGCGGCATGTGCTGAACAAGAGCGAGCTGAAATAACCCTAAAGTAAAACACCTGCGCAGGGAAAAACTGCGAAGGTGTTTTGTTATTTACCTATTGCGCCGCTTCATCAGCTCTTCGATTTCATTTGCATACATTTCCCGCATGGCCTCGGCTTGCTCTGCCTGCCGTTTGCAAGCCTGCAAATAAGCGTCCGCCTCGCCGTTTGGATTGGCGGCCTGCGTCGCTTCGATCATATACCAGGCGGTTTCCAGATCAGCCAGGATGATGGGGATCTTCCTGCCGAATTTCTTCTCGATGACGCCGTCCGTTTGCAGCTCCGCGGCAATGTCCGCAATCAGGCTCAAAAGCTCGGGCAGGCCGTTGGGGCCCTTGCCGATATAGCGCATTTCGCTGTCGTAATCCAGCGTGTGATCCTCATAGCCAATCCGCTGCACGCCCGCAGCTTCATACCAGTCGATCAGCGCTTCCGCATATTGGTTTGGCTCCCAATAGGAAATCACGGGCTGCTTCAAATCCATGTCCCAATACGCCGGATTCCAGCGCTCCTCGTCCTCATCCGCAGGCGCGAAAAAGGGATTGGTATGCTTGCCCATATCCGATTCGCATTTATACAGCATTTGAAATTCCGTCAGGTTAGAATAACCCCGATAGGTATGGGCCTCGTTGGGATAGATCAAAAACATGATCGCGTATTGATCCTTCGCAGGCCATGCATTCAGAATTTCAAGGATTCTGCCGCGAAGCAGGCTTTTGAATTCCATCGTACCGTCGTCCTCCTCGCCCAGCGCACTCGCGCAGGGTATCAGCATCAGCGCAAGCAATAGACACAGCAGCCGTTTCACGCGCACGCCCCCTTCAAAAAAGTGCCTGAGCACAGGATAGCAAATTGTTTCGCCGCTGTCCATCGCCCGCGCTATAACGAAAATCCCCCGGCTATCTCATGCGAAACAGCCGGGGGCGCTTATCATTTGCTTACAGACCCAGCTCCTTGCGGTAGCCGTCCAGCTCGGGCGCGTTGCCGTATACAAAGTGGTCGGGCAAAATCTCGCACCACTCCGGCTTATCCACCGAGTAGTCGTGCACCGACGGATCGTACACCAGCAGCTTCTTGCTGCGCTCCAGATAGGGATTGGGATTGGGCACGGCGGACAGCAGCGCGCGGGTGTAGGGATGCAGCGGATGACGGAACAGCTCCTCTGCCTCGGCCAGCTCCACGATGCGGCCCTTGTGAATGACCGCGATGCGGTCGGAAATGAAGCGCACCACGCTCAGATCATGCGCGATGAAGAGGTAGGTCAGGTTGCGCTTTTTCTTCAGCTCGTTGAGCAGGTTCAGCACCTGCGCGCGGATGGATACATCCAGGGCGGAGATGGGCTCGTCGGCCACGATGAACTCCGGCTGCATGATCAGGCTGCGGGCAATGCCGATGCGCTGACGCTGGCCGCCTGAGAACTCGTGCGGGAAGCGGCTGGAGAACTCAGGCAGCAGGCCCACTTCCTCCAGCGCGTGCTGCACCTTATCCACGCGATCCTTGTTATCTTTATACAGGTGATAATTGATGATGCCTTCGGATACGATATAGTCCACCTTGGCGCGCTCGTTCAGCGAGGCCATAGGATCCTGGAAGATCATCTGGCAGCTGCGGATGACCTCGTTATCCAGCTCACGGCTGATCTTGCCGGTGATGCGGCGCCCCTTGAAGAGCACCTCGCCGTTGGTGATGGGATTGATGCGCACGATGGCGCGGCCGATGGTGGTTTTGCCCGAGCCGGACTCGCCCACCAGCGAGAAGGTTTCGCCGCGGTAGATGGTGAAGTTTACATCGTCCACGGCCACAAACTTCTTTTTGCCCGAGCCAAAGGTGATCTGCAGATCCTTCACCTCGATCAGCGGCTCACGGTCGGGCCGCAGATGGGGATGATCCATATGGGAGATGGGCTCGGCGTCCATCAGGTGCTGGCTGCTGAGCTTGCGGATGGTATCGGGCTGGTTGATCTTGGGCGCGCGCGGATCGAGCATCCAGGTCTTGGCCTGGTGCGTGGGCGTCACGTCAAAGAGCGGCGGCTCCTCCAGGAAATCGATGTTGAGCGCCTGATGGTTGCGGGGGGCGAAGGAATCGCCCACCACCTTGTTGAACAGGTTCGGCGGGGTACCGTCGATGGCGGGCAGCTTTTCGCCCTTGACGCCCAGCTGCGGCAGCGCGCCCAGCAGCGCCCAGGTGTAGGGATGCCAAGCATCGAAGAAAATCTCGTTGACCATGCCGATTTCCACAATCTGGCCGGCGTACATAACCGCCACACGGTCGGCCACGTTGGCCACCACGCCCAGGTCGTGGGTGATATAGATGATGGTCATGTGCTGCTCGCGCTGCAGCTTGCGGATCAAATCCAAAATCTGCGCCTGGATGGTTACGTCCAGGGCGGTGGTCGGCTCATCGCAGATCAGGATCTGCGGACGGCAGGCCACGGCGATGGCGATGACCACGCGCTGGCGCATGCCGCCGGAAAACTCATGCGGATACTGATTATAGCGGCGCTCAGGATCGGGGATACCCACCAGCTCCAGCATGTGGATGGCCTCGCGCTTGGCCTCTCGGCCGCGCATGCCCTGATGCAGCTCGATGGCCTCCTGAATCTGCACGCCGATTTTCTTCAGCGGGTTCAGGCTGGTCATGGGATCCTGCGTCACCATGGCGATCTTGCCGCCGCGGATGGTGCGCCATTCCTTCTCGGTAGTAAACTTGGTCAGATCCTGGCCGTTATACAGGATGGAGCCGCCGGTGATGGAGCCGTTTTTATCCAGCATGCCCACAAAGCACTTGGTAAACACGGACTTGCCCGAGCCGGACTCGCCCACGATGGCCAGCGTTTCGCCGTCATACAATTCCAGGGAGCACTTGCGGATGGCGTTCAGCTTTTCGCCGCGCAGGGTGAACTGCACCTCCAGATCCTTGGCGGCCAGAATCGGCTCGGTGCTCAGGATCTGCTTGGCGCGCTCCTCAAAATTGATGCCGTATTTTTCAATGACCTGTTCGCTCATCTTGTCCCCTCCCCTTACACATGGTTGCGCGGGTCGCACGCATCGGAGAACGCATTACCCACCAGGTAGAAGGTAATGGTAATCAGCGATACGATGGCCGCGGGGAAAACCAGCAGGTAAGGATAATCCAGGAAATAGCTGCGGGCGTTGCGCAGCAGGATGCCCAGCGAGGGCGTGGAGATATCCAGCAAGCCCAGGTAGGACAGCGTGGTTTCATAGGCGATGATGCCCGGAATGGACAGCGCCAGGCGCAGGATGATTACGCTGACCAGATACGGGAAAATGTTGCGGCCCAGGATGCGCATCAGCGGCGTGCCCAGGCAGCGGGAGGCCAGGTTATATTCGCGGTCACGATACATGAACACAAGGTTGCGCACATTGCGCGCCGTGCCCAGCCAATAGAAGGCGATCATGGCGATGCCCATAATCAGCGTGCTCTTGCCCACCATCAGGGCAATCAGGGTCATGTAGATGATCGTGGGGATATTGTCGATAAAGTTGTACAGCTCGGTAAAAAAGCGATCCAGCTTGCGCACATAGCCCCATACCAGGCCGATGCACACGCCCACGAAGATCTGACCCAGCGATACCGACACCGACAGCAGGATGGACGTGCGCGTGGCGCTCCACACCTGGCTCCAGTAATCGCGGCCCAGGTTATCAGTGCCAAACCAGAATTCCTTGTTCGGGCTGGTAAACATCAGCTTGGTATCGATGCGCAGGTTGTTGGCGTCAAACCTGCTGATTTTCACCGCCACAAAGGTGAAGATGAACAGCAGCACGAAAACGATGGCCATGAACACGGCGGACTTTTTCTTCAAAAAGTTCTGCCATACGCTTTTCCAGTAGGAATAGTTGCTGTAGCCGATGCGCTCGGCGTCCTGCGCCTTGTACTCGGCAAAGCTGAACAGCTGCTTTTCGGGCATCTGCGCACGCGCATCGGAATGCACGCTGCCTAAATGATACCGCTTATCCAGATTGGTGTCAATCGCGGTTTTATCCACGTCCAGATCTACGATCATTCTCTTAGACATCAGCGCGTGCCTCCTTTCTCAACCAGCGAAATGCGGGGATCCAGCAGCGTCATCAGCAGATCGCCCAGGAACAAGCCGATAATGCCCAGCGAGGCGTACAGGATGACCAGCGCCTGCACGCAGTTTACGTCAAACTTGGCGATGGCGTCGGGCAGCAGGTTGCCGATGCCCGGCACGGAGAAGAAGCGCTCCACCAGGATGGAGCCGCCCACCGTCAGCAGCACCGAGTAGGGCAGGTACTGCGCCAGGGGCAGGAAGGCGTTTTTCATCACGTGGCTGAACATCACCCGCGTGCTGGACAGACCCTTCAGCTTGGCCAGGCGGATGTAATCCTTGTTCAGCTCATCCACCATGTAGCGGCGCATCCACAGCATATAGCTGGCGATGGAGCCCAGCGACAGGCAGATGATGGGCAGGATCTGCGAATAATTGAACTTGCACTGCATGCCAAACAGCATGAACTTCCACACCTTGCGGCCGGAATACATGCTGGGCAGCCCCAGCAGCCGCGCGCCGAACACCATCACCAGCGAGTAGGATACCAGATGCGGCACCGCGTTGATAAAGATGGTGAAGGCCGTGCCGATGTGATCGTACAGGCCGTCCTTGAACCGCGCCTGCAGGATGCCCGAGGGCACGCCGATCAGGAGCGAAAACACCAGTGCGATCAGGCCCAGACGCATCGAGATGCCAAAGCGGCTGGCGATGATGGAGGTCACGCTCTTGCCCGTCTGGATACGGTGGGATACGCCAAAATCGCCATGCAGAAGAATGCCCTTCAAATAACGGCCCAGCTGCACCAGGGGATGATCCAGCATGCCCGCCTTTTCCAGGATGTCATGCTGCTGCTCGTCGGTCAGCTTAATCAGCTGTTCCTCGGTGAAATAATAATCGTTTGGCAAAAGACGCATCAGCAGAAATACCACGCAGACAACCAGAAAGATTGTCAGCAGGGACTGCGCTAAACGCTTCAAAATGTACTTTGCCATCGGTTCATCCCCTTTGCTGCATAATTACTGTTTTAGGGCATTATCGCCCATAGGCTGCGATAATGCCCTAAGACAGCACCCTTGCGTTGGCAAAAACGCCGCCGTTAAAATGGGAAAAGGGGCGGCCTTCCCGAAAGAAGGCCGCTCCTTCGGTTTTAAGTGAAAATTACTTGCCAGCCTTGAAGGCTTCGTAATCCTCGGTGGTGTACAGATCGCTGTTGGTTTCCCAGTTTACATAGCGCTCGGACTGGTTGCCGTAAGCGGTGTAGATCTTGGAGTACTCGTTGATGGAGGTTACCTTCCAGGTCACTTCGTAGCTCCACGGAATCGTCAGCGCGTGCTGGATCCAGAAGGCCTCGGCCTTGGCGAAGGCAGCATAGCGGGCGTCCAGATCATCGGTGATGGCCTTGGCCGTATTCACCATGTCGGTAAATTCCTTATAGGTGGCGATCAGCTTCTCATCGGTGGCGTTGTTGATCTTGGAGTAAGCCTTGGAATAGTAGGCGTTATCGTCGCCGTAGGTTTCCTGACCCAGGAAGTTGACGGGATCGGCGAAGTCAGCGCCCCAGCCGTTGATGTAGATGGAGGCCAGCTGAGGATCACGCACTTCGGTGTTCAGCTTGGAGACGTAGGTGCGGATCTCCAGCACCACCAGGTCGTCGCCCAGGCAGTCGCTGATGATCTGCGCCAGGGTGTCGGCGCTGTCCTTCGCGGTCTGGTTGGAGCCCATGATATAATGGGTCATCTTGACAGGCAGCTCAACGCCGGCGGCGGTCAGCTCTTCGATGGCCTTGGCCTTGTATTCGGCAGCCTTGGCGGCGTCGGCGCGGACGAACTTTTCGCTGTCATACTGCAGGCCCAGCTCGTCGCGTACCAGCTGCGTGTAATCCCTGCCGTCGCTGGTTACAGACACAGCGTTGGCGGTGTAGCAGTAGTTCTGGCAGCTGAGGGGATGGATGAAGTTGGTGCGGGCCAGATAATCGGTCACATCCAGGCCGTAGTACAGCGCCAGACGGAAGTTCTCGTTGGCGATGGCGGTGTTCCAGTTGGTGTCGGGCGTACCGTCTTCATTTCTCTTATCCCAGCAGAAGTGCATCTGATAGGAATACTTGGTAGGACGAGCTTCAACCAGGTTACCGTGGAACTCGTTGCCTTCGTTGTTGTAGATGGTGCTCAGGTTGGCCTGGTTCAGATCGATGTAGTCCAGGTCGCCGGCGGCGAACCACTGGAAGGCCACGTCCGCAGACTCAACCATCTTGACGGTAACGGTGTCAAACAGCTTCACGTTGTCCTTGTTCCAGTAGGCTTCGTTCTTGGACAGCACCTTTTCGTTCTGGTAGATGTACTCAGAGCAGGTGTAGGGGCCGTTGTACCACATGGTGGTGTACTCAGCGCCAAAGTAGCCGTCCACGCCGATTTCCTCGATCAGCTTGGCAGACAGAGGAGCCAGGCAGTTGTAGCAGGCCACAGAGGGGAAGTAGCTCAGCTTATCCACGCAGTGATAGATCAGGGTGTAATCATCGGGCGCTTCGAGGCCAACCATCTCCAGGAACTTTTCAGTGCCCAGCTTCTTGGCTTCTTCTTCGCCCAGCTCCTTGGTGTAGGCGTAGTAATCGCCGGCGCCCTTGATCATTTCAATGGGCATGGTGGTGTTGGCGGCCTGGTTCTTGCCGTAGTTCAGCACCCATTCAAGGCCGGTGATCCAGTCCTGCGCAGTGCAATCCGCCTTGTAGTTGCCCTGATAGTCCACCCAGGTCACGCCCTCGTTGAGCTTGAAGATCCAGGTCTGGCCGCCATCGGGAGAAGACCACTCCTTGGCAACGCAGGGAACCAGTGCGCCGTTGGCGTCATTGGTGAGCAGATGATCATAGAAATTGCTCAGCACGTTCAGATCGACAGCCGCCTGAGAATAATGGTAGCACCAAGTCTCCATTTCGCGGTTCGTCGTCTCGTACGCGCGCAGGTCTTTGATCTCATCAGCGGAAGCCGTAAAGGCGATGCTGGTGAGCACAAGCACGAGAGCCAGTACGAAGGACAAATACTTTTTCATGTTCGTTCCTCCTTGTCGTTTCTACACAGCACAGGGCGGTTGCGCGCCGTCTTTTTTGTGTATAGCGGGATTATACAGAAATTGGCGGCGTGTGTCAAGCGAATTGCAACTCAAATACAATTAAAATACACATTGCCGCCGGTTTTCAGCAGGCGGCGCGATGGATTTGAATTAAGAACGTTTCAAACTTTCATGTTCCTGTTCTATTTGTTCTATTTGGGCGTTGTTTTTGAACATGAAATCGTGTATAATCATGTAGGAAGGTGATTTTAATGATCGAAAAAATCCGCGCGATATACAACCGCGCGCTGCTTCGCCCCATGATTTATATGGCGACCAACCGGTTTTTAATCGCTCTGATTCTGCTGCTGCTGGCCAATCTGCTGCTTTCGGGCTCGCACATTAAAATGTATGCGGCGCTGCTGCTTGGCGTGTGCTTTGTGCTGCTTGCCTGGATTGCCTGGCTGCGCCTGGACGGCGTGCGCCTGCCCAAGCTGATGATGAAGCGTGTGAACATCCGCAAAAAGCCCGTGCGCAGCTATGGCGATATGATCGACTACATCGACGAGCAGCCTGTTACCTTCGACGACCTGGACGACGCCGAAAAGGATGTGTGCTGCCTTCTGTCCGACCTGGCCTGCGCGGCGGTCTTTCTTGTGGTTTCCTTCATTATATAATGTAACGCGCCATTAAATGCAGAACGCCGCGTACAGCGGCACGGTCTTTTTGCCGTCCTCAAAGCCGAAATTGCGCGCAGATAGCTTGATGGCATAGTCCGGCGCGAAGGTATCCATATACACCTTCAGGCTTTTTGCCCGCGTGTTATCGGCGGATTTCACCTCGATGGGAATCAGCCTGCCCTCGCGCTGGATGACAAAATCCACCTCCGCGCCGCGATCCGACTCCCAATAATAGGTTTGATAGCCGTTGGCGATCAGCTGGGTCTGGGCATAGTTTTCGGCCATGCCGCCCTTAAAATCGTTCAGCTCCTCCGACATATACAGAATATCGGCCGCCGCCAGGTTTTTCTTGGCGCACAGCAGGCCCAAATCCGAAACATACACCTTGAACGCATCGATATCCCGATAGTTTTCCAGCGGCTTTTTCACCTGCTCGGCACGGTACACCCGCGATATCACGCCCGACAGGCACAGCCATTCCAGCGCGTTTTCAAATTCCGCCGCCCGCGCGCCCTTTTTAATCAGCTTATACTGAAACCTGGTGTTCTTTTTAGATAGCTGCACCGTCACGTTATCGTAAACAAGCCGGGTTTTTTTGATTTCATTCTGCGTGTTATACTTGCTCATGTCGTTGAGATAGCCAGCGAGAATCGTATCCTGCGTGTGACGGACAAGCACCTGATCCTGCGTCTGGGCGTATTGCAGCACGCACTCGGGCATACCGCCGACCGTCAGATACTGACGGTATCGCTGCATGGCCGCCTCATGCAGGGCGGCAGGCAGCGGCGTATCCGTATCAAAGCACGCGCGAATGCGCTGCGCCAGCGCTTCCTCGCCCACAGCCAGCAGGAACTCCTCCATGTCCATCGGATACATGGTTTTCATATCCACCTTGCCCACGGGAAAGGAGAAGGCTTCGCGGTTCACAGCCACGCCCAGCAGGCTGCCCGCCACAATGATATGATACTCCGGCGCATCCTCGTAAAAATACTTCAGGCTGGTCAGCGCGCGCTCGCATAGCTGCACCTCGTCCAGCACAATCAGCGTTCTTTCGCGCACAATCGTCTGCCCGGCAATATGCGAAAGCACGGGAATCAGATAATCAGGGCTGATATCCTCGGCAAACGTCTGCGCCAGCCTGGGCGAGGTTTCAAAGTTGAAATACGCAACGTTATCGTAATGCGTGCGGCCAAATTCCAGCACGGCATAGGTTTTACCCACCTGGCGCGCCCCCTGCAGAATCAACGGCTTGCGATGCGGGCTGTTTTTCCACGCTTCCAGATAACGCATGATTTTACGATACAAAAAAATCCCCTCCCCAGTGATGGTTCAGGGATAGTATACCAATAATTCATGTGAAAATCAATGATTAATTCTCAGATTTTAGCACTGATCTGCATGAATATTTTGTCGATATTTACATTGATTTGCGCGTTGTCTTTTCCGCCGACTCGTTTTTTGCGTCCTTATCCTCCCGTCCGCCAAAGGGCAGGCGATCCAGCAGCGCTCCGATGGGCAGCTTTTCCAGCACGTCGCGCATGTCCTTCTGCGGCATGGAGCGGCGCAGGGATTGATACAGCAGCCGCGCGGCCTGCAGCGTCAGCGCGCGGGTTTCGGGATCCAGATCCATCACGGCCTTGAGGGCGGCCAGCTTGCGGTGCTCGCGCACATCGCGCACGGTTTCGGCCTGGGTAGCGCTCAGGGCGGCGTACAGGCCGTTGATCACGCGGCCGCGATCCTCCGCCGGCATGGCGGCCACCCAGTCCTTGAGCGCGCGGTCCATCAGCTGGCTGGACGCGCTGAGCTGCTGCAGCTCCACAAACCCGCCGCGTGCAATCTCCCACTGGTACACATTATGCTGATAGATACCCACGCTGCGGCTTTCCACGATGGTGAAGGCCTCCTCATGCTCCAGCAGCATGCCCACTACCGAGGAGCGTGGCAGATAGGTGCGCACGCGGGGCAGGATGCGCGCAAAGCCCGTCTGGCTGATCACCTGCTGGGTGAAGCCTGGGCCGTCAAAATTGCGCACACCCAGGATGCGCTGCTGCACCTCGGGCACACAGAAGGCCGCGGCGTACACAGCCAGGTTGCCGCCCTTGCTGTGGCCGCACAGGTAGATGCCGCCCTGCGTGCGCTCCGCCACATCGCTCAGATAGCGCACCGCGTCCAGCTGCGCGGGCACGACGGTGGAAAAGGCCATGTTGAAATCCTCTTTCCAGCCCACCAGCGTGCCGTCCGTGCCGCGGAAGGCGACGGCCGCGCTGCCGTCGGGCAGATGCAGCGTCAGCGCGGCAAACTGCTCCTGCCGCACGGGATCAAAGATGTTCTCATACCCATCCAGCAGGATATCGGCATAGCGCGGCGATTGCAGCAGCTGCGTCAAAAGCTGCTGATCCTCCTTGCCGCAGGCACGGGGAGCGTCGGACAGCTGCACGCTGGCCAGTACCTGCCGTGCGGCCATGTACAGCGGCACGCGCGCTTCAGCAATGCCGTCAAAGGGCACATAGCTCAGGCGTGCGAAAATCAGCGCGTCCACATCGCACAACGGCACGGCGGACAGGGGCAAATCGCCCCGCCAGGCAAGATAATCCAACAGGTTGGCCATAGCGTCCCCCTCCTTGGTACAAAGCGGAATTTCAGCGCAATTATAGCATACCCGCGAAAAAAAAGGAAGCGCCGCCCCCTTGCCAGCGGGCCGCCGCCTCCAATATAATATAGAGCATAATAATATATTGAAACCGCTGATTCCGGCCAGGCGCCGGGGAATTGTTTACGTTCAATTGATATCCCGCCTGTACAATAGGCCGGTGGAGGGATGTTTGCCCATGTTTAAGGTATTGGTAGTAGAGGATGACCGCGACCTGCGGCAGCTTTTTGCCCGCGTGTTACAGCGCAGCGGCTATGAAACGTTGGAGGCGGGCGACGGCCAGCAGGCGCTGGAGGTGCTGGAGCGCGAATATGTGGATGTGATTATCTCCGACATCATGATGCCCGTGATGGACGGCTACGAGCTGGTGCGCTCCCTGCGCGAGGCCGATATGAACATGCCGGTGCTGATGATTACCGCTAAGGACGCCTTTGACGATATGCGCCGGGGCTTTCTTTCGGGTACGGACGATTATATGATCAAGCCCGTCAACGTAAAGGAGATGGTGCTGCGCGTGGGCGCGCTGCTGCGCCGGGCGCAGATGATCTCCGAGCGGCGCGAGGTGCTGGGCGGCACGGTGCTGCAATACGACGAGATGACCGTGTGCCGCGAGGGTGAGAGCGTCACCCTGCCGCAGAAGGAATTTCAGCTGCTGTATAAAATGGCCGCCGCGCCGGGGCGCATCTTCACCCGGCAGCAGATCATGGACGATATCTGGGGGCTGGATACCGAAACCGACCCGCACACGGTGGATGTGCACATCGGCCGGCTGCGCGATCGCTTCCGCGAAAACCCGGACTTTGAAATCGTCACCATGCGCGGCATCGGCTACAAGGTGGTGAAAAAGGCGTGAAGTCCCAGAAGGCCGCCCCGCGCGGGGATAACCTGCGGCTGTATTTCATCGTGTGCATCTTCGCCATCCTGTGCGTCACGCTGGGCGTATCGGCGCTGCTGACCATCCTGCTGGAATGGCTGACCAACACGCACTTTACCGTGCCCACGATCGTGTGGATGGTGCTCTTCAGCGTGGTCCTGGGCGGCGGGCTCAGCATTATCATGAGCCGCTTTTTTCTGCGCCCCGTCACGCGCCTGGGCAGGGCGATGGAGCGCGTGGCCGCGGGGGATTTCACCGTGCGGCTGGATAACCCCGGCGCGCTGGGCGAGATGCGCGATTCCTACGCACACTTCAACACCATGACCCGCGCGCTGGCCGCCACCGAAACGCTGCAAAGCGATTTCATCTCCAACGTGTCGCACGAATTCAAAACGCCCATCAACGCCATTGAGGGCTATGCCATGCTGATGCAGGACGCGGGCAACGATCCCGCCCTGCAGCGCGAATACGCCGATAAAATCCTGCTGAGCACCCGCAGGCTGAGCGAGCTGGTGAACAACATCCTGCTTTTATCCAAGGTGGACAACCAGACCATGCCGCTGGAAAAGCACCCCTACCGCCTGGATGAGCAGCTGCGCCGCGCCATCCTGCTGCTGGAGCGCAAATGGACGCAAAAGCAGATTGAATGGGATGTGGACATGGACGAGGCCACCTACACCGGCAACGAAAGCCTGATGCTGCATGTGTGGGTGAACCTGCTGGACAACGCGATCAAGTTTGATCCCGTGGGCGGCGAAATCCGCCTGCGTCTGCACTGCGAGTCCACGTGCATACGCATCACCGTCAGCGATAACGGCCCCGGCATCCCCAATGATCAGCAAAGCGCCATCTTCGAGCGCTTTTATCAGGCCGACGGCTCGCACAAGAGCGAGGGCAACGGCCTGGGGCTGGCGCTGGCACGGCGCATTGTGCGCATGTGCGGGGGCGAAATATCGGTAAGCAGCGAGCCGGGCAAGGGCAGCTGCTTTACCGTGGAGCTGCCAAGAGAATAAGCGATCAATAAATAGAGAGGCAATTTTATGGGTTTCTGGCACTGCGCCCTGTATCTGGCCGTCATCGGGCTGGCGTCCTCCGCGGCCGCCCTGCTGCCGCGCCGCTGGTTTCACGCGGATCGTTTTCCCTTTCGTCCCCAGCGCTGGGAGCACGAGGGAAAAATCTATGAAAAATTAGCCGTGCAGCGCTGGAAGGACAAGCTGCCCGACATGAGCCGTTTTCTTCCCTGGCTGACCCAAAAGCAGGTCAGCGCTTCCATTTCCGCCGCGCAGGCCGAGCGCCTGGTGCAGGAAACCTGCGTGGCCGAGCTGGTGCACGATATTCTGGCCATCCTCACCTTTGGCTGCGTGTGGATCTGGCCAGGCTGGGGGCTGTGGCTATCCATCGCCTATGTCCTGATCGGCCATCTGCCCTATATCGTCATCCAGCGATATAACCGTCCGCGCCTGGCGCGCATGCACGCGCTGCTGAAAGCGCGGGAAGAACGCGCGAAGCAAGAATAAAAGCAAAAGAGGATTTGTTGCCCTTGCGGGTTTCAAATCCTCTTTTATTTGCTATGTATGAATCTTTTTGATTATTGCTGGCTGCTCATCTGGCGGCACAGCTCCACACACTTATCCACAATCAGGCGCGCCATGCGAGCTTCCACCTCGGCGTCCTGACGGTCGTACTTGGCGCGCCAGACCACGCGCTGGCTTTTAATCAGCAGCAGCGCCCAATCGCGCGCTTCGGCCACCGCCGCGCGCTGATCCTCCGCCGCGCCGTCCACGCACTGCGCGTACAGGCGGTTCCACTCCTCCAGCCACAGGCTGTAGGTTTCCTCATCGCTCAGTCCCCAGGCCTTGGCCGTCAATTGCGCGTGCTCGCGGCACAGGCGCAGCTGCTGCGTGCCGTCCTCCAGCGTATCCAGCGTGCAGTGGGCCGGATAGGTCGCCTTGGGCGTGGGCTGATCATAGCCCTTCACCTCGCACCAGGCAGCCTCCAGCTGATCCAGCGTTTCGGGATCGGCAATGCCGGTATCGGGCAGGCCGTGCTTTTGCTGGAAGGCGCGCACCGCCTTTTCGGTGAGGGGGCCGAAGCCGCCGTCCGTGCTGCCCTGATACAGCCCCAGGCGCTTGAGCTTTTGCTGCATGTCGCGCACAGCGTCGCGGTTATCCACGCCCTGATACAGCGCGTCGTCCGCGCAGTACTCCGCTTCCTCATACGCGCCGCAATCCTGGCAGGTATGGCCGCGCAGCCCCAGCGAATACATGGAGGCCGGGACCAGGGTAGTCCATTTGCCGTAATTGTGGGGCAGCATGCTGGTTTCCTGCGTTTTTTCATAATCACAGTTGCGGCACACATAGTGGCGCAGGCCCTTGGACGTGCAGGTGGCGGGGGTGATATCCCACCAGGTGGTATAGCAATGGGGGCCGTAATAGGTGCGGGTGCTTTGCGCCCCGCACTTGGTGCAGACGATCTGCCGCTCACCCTGGGTTACGCAGGTGCCTTCCGTCAGCACCGCGCCATCGCGCCAGATGTGCGCGCACTCCGCCAGGCTGCCCAGCGGCAGCGCAAGCAGCAGCAGTGCGCAGAGCACCGATAGCGCCTTTCTCATGGGTCGTCCCTCCATTGCCTAAGTACAGAATAAGTCAATTGAATATATTATCCGCGCGGGGGTCATTCTCCTGCTAAAAAGCGACAGAAATGTAAATTTTTACAGTTTTGTTTCCCCAAATCCCACCCTCGCCCGAAAAGCGGCGCATGGTTATAATGCTTGATATATCAGCGTGCGCATGTGCGCTGTGAGGGCATTAACATGGAAGGCGGCGGATTTGAACCGCCTGCGTCCTGCCCGTGAACGCGCCAATGTGAACGGCTCATTCTCAGCCGCAGAGATGACGCCCGCCTTTTCGGACTACCAAACGCGATTATTGCAGATCGACCGTCCAGTTGATCTGCTGAATTTTCATATCCAGCTCCCGCAGCTCCTTGGCGGAGGCGTCCAGGCGCTTGCGCAGCGCGGGGATATCCACCGTGGGCAGGATGCGGATCTCGCGCCCGGAGGCGCGGCGGGGCGCCTGGCTGGCGCTGCTAAGCAGGCTGGACAGCAGGCTCTGCCTGCGTCCCAGCGCGTCGCGGCGCGCCAGCAGCTCGGTCAGGCTTTGCCCCTCGGTCATGGTGCGGCTGTTGGTCAGGTTGATGCGCGCGCACAGCTCGCTCAGCTGGCTGGTCAGGCTCTCCGCCTCGGCCAGCAGCGCGGCAGGATCCTCGGCGGGGCTTTCGCCCTCCTGGGTCAGCGCGCAGGCGCACAGGCGGTTTTCCATTTCATCCAGCCGGGATTGTATGTCCTTTCGCAGAATCAACGCTTCAGAAAGTTTCACTTTGGGTATCCTCCGGTATATTTTTAGCCAATTTATTATAGCACAGCGCTGCCAATAAATGCAACAATAATCTGACGCTCAGGGCTGCGTCCGGGGACTGGCGTCCGCCCTACCGCCACTCGATCACCTCATATTCGCCTCGGGGCAGAAAGCCCAGCCGCTCAGCCAGACGCGCGCTGATGGGATTGGCTGCGTCCCAGTGTACGCGGCGATGCGCCGCCAGGCAGCGCAGAATCAGCGCCGCCCCGCAGGCGGCGGCCACGCCCTGGCGGCGGAAGGGCGGCAGGGTGTCGATTTCCACCTCGATCCCCGCATCATCCCAGGCATAGGCCGACGCGCCGCCGGCCAGCTCCTGCCCATGCAGGGCGACAACGCCCAGGCCGTGCGCAAAAAAAGCCGCCTCGTCCCCATCGCAGCCGCAAAGGTCGCGCAGCTGCTGCACTTGGCGGCAGCGCGCATACAGCGCGCCATCCATCGAATGCAGCGTAAAGCCTGCAGGCAGCGCTTGGGTCAGGGCGGTCAGACGCGCGATATTCCAGCTTTCGGGCGTATCGAAGGCATAACGGATGGACTTTTCCCAGGCGCGGCCCATGCTTTGCGCCAGGCTCAGCCAGCCGGACGCGCCGCTGATGATCAGTTCACCCGGCTTGTTTTCGCTCAGCCAACGCAGCGCGGCGATATCGGGATCGCCCGCCAGAAAGGCAAAGTCCCCCGTCAGCAGCGCGGCGGAACGGCCGCTTTGGCTGATTGCCGCGCGCCCGGCATAGCCTTGCAGGCAGGCGGTGAGCAGGATATCGCGCGAAGCGCCAAACAAGGGCGCAAGCCGCTCCCGGGCGGCGCGGTCAGGCGGCTCAATCATTGTCAATCTGCACCTTATCACGCCCCAGGGTGTCGATGAGCAGCTGCTCGTCCCGCTCGGTGCCGGCGGCGCTGCGGGCGACGGCTTCCTCCATCCTGGCCTCAAACTTGGCCGGCGCGCCGCCCTCTTCCGTCAGGATCCTTTCAATCTGCGCCTTGCGCTCCTCGGCGTTTACAAAGTCCACGCTGATGGCGGCGTTGCGGGGGAAGATCAGCTTATAGGTGCCCTCGGCATAGCCGCCGAACTTGCCCTGATTGATGATGGCAAAGCACGCCACCGCCTCGCGCGCCAGCCGCTTGAGCGCGGCGTTCCATACGTCGGAGGGCTTTTTGCCCTCGGGCAGCGTGGCCTCCGCGCCGGGCATGGGCGCGGGAGCGGGACGAGCAGCGGGCTTTTTTTCAGCCTGCGGCGCAGCGTTTGCGGGCGCATCGGCAGGCGCGGCCAGGCGCACACCGTTCCTTTGCAGCAGCTGCAGCTGATGCTCCATGTCCTCCAGACGGTCGGTCAGCGCCTGCACATCCTCGCCCTCGGCCACGCGGCAGGCGCGCAGAGCAAACAGCTCCAGCACCCCGCGCGGGGAGGAGGCGTAGCGCGTGTCAGCCTCAGCCTGCATAGCCAGCTCCAGCATACGCAGCAGGCGCGGCATGGAGATTTCCTCGCTTTGCGCGCGATAGCGCTGCGCGCCCTCGCCCGTCATGTCGGCGGCCGGACGCGCGCCCAGCTTAAAGGCGGCTACCTGGCGCACATGCGCGGCGAAATCGCGCAGGAACACCTGCACGTCGCGACCCGCGCGCATCATATCGTCGATCATATTGAGCACCCGCGTGCCGTCGGATGCGGCGATGGCGGAAGCAAAATCAAACAAAAACTCGCTGTCGGACGCGCCCAGCGCCTGGCGCACCAGGTGCTCGGTCAGCCGCTCGCCCGAGCCTATGCACATATCCAGCAGGCTCCAGGCGTCGCGCATGCTGCCGTCGGCGGCGCGGGCAATCAGCGACAGCGCGGCAGGCTCGGCGTCCTTCAGCTCCGGCAGAGCGGTCAGGATGCGCGCGGTCATCTGCTCCTCGGTCAGGCGGCCGAAATCAAACCGCTGGCAGCGGGACAGGATGGTAGCCGGGATCTTCTGCGGCTCGGTGGTGGCCAGGATGAACACCATGTAGGAGGGCGGCTCCTCCAGCGTTTTGAGCAGGGCGTTGAAGGCGGCGTTGGACAGCATGTGCACTTCGTCGATGATATACACCTTGTACTTGCTGAACTGCGGCGGGTAATCCACCTTTTCCAGCAGGTCGCGGATTTCCTCCACGCGGCTGTTGCTGGCCGCGTCCATCTCAAACACATCCAGCGATGCGTCCTCCATCAGCGCCTTGCAGGCGGGGCACGCCAGGCAGGGATCGCCGTCCTGCGGGTTTTCGCAGTTGATGGCGCGGGCCATGATCTTGGCCGCGCTGGTTTTGCCCGTGCCGCGGCTGCCGCAGAAAAGATAGGCATGGGCGATGCGCCCGCTGGCTACCTGATGCCGCAGCGTGCGGATGACGGCCTCCTGACCGGCCATTTCGGAAAAAGTGCGGGGCCGCCACTTGCGATACAGCGCCTGATACATGGTTGCAATTCCTCCTGTAACGATGCGTTTATTATCCCCTATTTTTGCGCGGATGGCAAGTGGCCGGTGCAATTTTCTTTGATCTATGATATAATTTGAAAAGGTTTATTCTAAGGAGGGCGTTTCCATGCAGTATGTACCCTTTGGCGATCTGGGCTTTAATATTTCCCGTTTGGGCTTTGGCATGATGCGTCTGCCTAAAGTGACGCTGCCCGACGGCTCCACGGCGCTGGACGAGGCTCGCGCAACGGCCATGCTGCGCTCGGCCATCGATCAGGGGCTGAGCTATGTCGATACGGCCTATCCCTACTGCGATGGGCAAAGCGAGCCGCTGGTGGGCCGCATCCTCAAGGACGGCTACCGCGAGCGCGTGAAGCTGGCCACCAAGCTGCCCGTGTGGAAGGTGGAAACCCGGCAGGATATGGACGTGGTGCTGGACGAGCAGCTCAAGCGCCTGGACGTGCCCTATGTGGACTTTTATCTTTTGCACGCCCTGGGGCGCGAGCGCTGGGAAAAGATGAAGGCGCTGGGCGTGCGCGAGTTTCTGGACAGCGCGGTCAAGGACGGCCGCATCCGCTATCCCGCGTTTTCCTTCCATGATGACTATGAGGTGTTCCGCGATATCCTGACCAGCTATGACTGGCGCATGGCGCAGATTCAGTTTAACTATCTGGATATCCGCCATCAGGCGGGGCTGCGCGGCATCCGCCTGGCGCGCGCGCGCAGGGTGCCGCTGGTGGTGATGGAGCCGCTGCGCGGCGGCGCGCTGGCCAATCCTCCCGCCGAGGTGCGCGCGATGATGGAGCGCTATCCCGTGCAGTGCTCGCCGGTGGAATGGGCCTTCCGCTATGTGGGCGATTTTGATCAGGTGGCGGTGATGCTGTCGGGCATGAGCGATGAAGCGCAGGTGCAGGATAATCTGCGCATCTTTGAAAACGTGCGCCCCGGCTGCCTGAGCGACGCGGACAAGCGGCTCATTGCCCGCCTGCGCGCAGGCTATCGCAAGCGCATGCCCATCGGCTGCACGGGCTGCGCCTACTGCGTGCCCTGCCCCAGGGGCGTGGGCATTCCGCGCGTGTTCGCCGCCTACAACGAAGCGGCGATGTTCGACCGCATGGCGGACTTCCCGCGCCGGTATCAGAGCTTTGTGGAAAACGAGCAGGACGCGGGCCGCTGCGTGCGCTGCGGGCTGTGCGAGGGCAAGTGCCCGCAGCATCTGCCCATCCGCGACTGGCTGCAAGCCGTGCATACCGCCGGGCAGAAGAGCGAATAATACCGGGTATGAGAACCAAGCTATTCGGCGTTGTTTCAATCTACGGCGTGCTGATTGCCCTGGCCGTGCTGTGCGCGGTGATCCTGTGCCAGCGCGAAGGGCGGCGGCGCGGCCTGCCTGAGGATATCGGGCTGGACATGGCGCTGTGGGCCGTGCCCCTGGGCGTGGTATGCGCGCGGCTGTACTATGTGATTTTCCGGTGGGATTACTATGCGCAAAACCCCGTCAGCATCCTGTATTTCTGGCAGGGCGGACTGGCGATATACGGCGGGGTCATTGGCGGCGCGCTGGGGCTGTATCTGCTGTCCCGGCGGCGGCGCATATCCTGCCTGACGCTGTTTGACATGGCCGCGCCGCTGGTGATCCTGGGGCAGGCCATCGGCCGCTGGGGCAATCTTTTCAATGGCGAGGCATACGGATACCCGGTGCAGTCGGCCTTCTGGCAGTTTTTCCCCGTGGCGGTTCAGGTGGACGGCGTATGGCACCTGGCAACGTTCTTTTATGAGTCCTGCTGGGATCTGGCGGGCTTTATTGTGCTGTGGCGCTATCGTCTGCGCGCGCGGCGCGCGGGGGATGTGTTTTTCCTGTACCTGCTTTGGTACGGCGCGGGGCGCACTATCATCGAGGGCTTGCGCACGGACAGCCTGATGCTGGGGCCCATCCGGGTATCGCAGCTGCTGAGCCTGGCGCTGTGCCTGTGCGGGCTGGCGCACTTCTGGCGGGGAAAACGTTGCCTTCTTCAAGAAAGAAAGTAACGTCCCCCTCGTCCCTTCCACGCAAAACCCGGCCGGGCGTTTCCGCCCAGCCGGGTAAATCCGCGCCGCCTTACAGGCCCTGGCGCATCTGCTGGTATTTCTGCTTGGCCGTCTGCAATTCAGGCTGCGGGGCGGGCTTGGTCTGATACCAGCCCTGCTCGTTCATGAGCTGGAACACCTGCAGCTGATCCTGGCCGATCTGCATGAACATATCGTTGAGCACATTGCGCAGGCCCGCGTGGCTGCCCTCCACCACCTCGGAGGAGATATTGGCCATCAACGCCTTTTCCTGATAGAGCAGATCGTAGGCCAATTCCTGATCGCTCAGGCCCATGGGCGCGGGCTGCTGGTTCATGCCCTGCTGATTCTGATAGGTTTGCATATTCTCATTCCCTCCCTGTTACTGACAGCCGTTCAAAAAGGCGTACAGCGCGTCGAACTGCTGGCGATGATGCTGCGCAATGGCGCCCGCCAGGGTGCGCAGCTGCGGGTTCTGAAAGCTGCCGGCATAGCCCTGCGCCACGCGGCAGGCGGTGGCCAGATGGGTCAGCTGATCCTCGATGACCGTCAAATCCTTGCTGGTCAGGCTGCATCCGCATTGAGAAGCCATAAACAAATCCCTCCTTGTTTGATTGGGTACGCATACAGTATGTCCCATCAGTGAAGAAAGTATGAGGTGAAACTGTGGAAAAATGGAAAGCCTCGCTCTATCGCGCGGCGCTGGCGCTGCAGCCGCGGCCAGCCTGGCTGCGCGCGGGCGCGCAGCTCTTTAGCGCGCAGGGCGATATTCCCGCCCGGCAGGCAGAGGGCATTCGCCGCGCGCTCCAGGCTCACTGCGCCGTGGGCGCGGCGGTGGCGCTGTTTGACGATGCGGCTGTCACCGGCACGCTTGCCTATGGCGCGGCGCGCTTTGAAAACGGCCGCCCCGTGCCCGTTACGCCGGATACGGTGTTCCGGGCAGCCTCGGTCAGCAAGCATGTCACCGCCCTGGCCGTCATGCGCCTTGCGCAGGCGGGACAGATCGATCTGGACGCAGACGTGGACGCCTTCCTGCCCTGCTCGCTGCGGCACCCTGCCGCGCCCGGCCTGCCCGTCACGCTGCGCCGGCTGCTGTCGCACACCGCGGGCATCCAGGACGGCGCGTCCTATATCGCCGCGTGCCGGGACAACCCGCCGCTGAGCGCGCTGTTCCCCGGCGATTGCTTCGCCGCCGCGCCCGACCGGTTCGTCTATTCCAACCTGGGCGCGGGCGTCATCGCCTGCGTGCTGGAGGGCATGCTGGGGCAGGATTTTGAAGCCATCATGCAGCGCGCGCTGTTTGAGCCGCTGGGCATAGCGGCCACATTCTATCCGCAAAAGGCAGGGGAGAATATGGCTGACGCCTTCCGCGTGCTGCCCGCGCAGGCTGCGCCCACGCTGAACAACGCCCTGCGCCGCGCACGTCCGCTGCCCGCGCCCGCGCCCGACCCCGCCCGGCACTACCTGCTCGCGCAGGGCAACCTGTATATCTCCGCGCCGGAGCTGGCCAGGCTGGGGCGCGAGGCCATGCAGCCGCGCTATGCGGATATGCGCCGGGGGATTGCGCCCTTCGGCGCGAGGGCGTATAATCTGACCGAGGGGATGGGCACGTTCATCGTGCAGGACGCGGCTGTGTGCCCGCAAACGCTGTACGGGCATCAGGGGCTGGCCTATGGCGCGATGCACGGGCTGTTTTACGATCCGCAGGCACGCCGCGGCTTCGCGCTGCTGACCAGCGGCGCAAGCGAGGCGCGCGACGGCGTGTTATCCGACCTGAATAAAGCCATCATGAGGCAGGTATTTACCGATGATTGAAAGAGTGCTGGAAATCAAAAAGGCGCGCGGCTGCGCCGTGCTGCAATTGGAAAGCGGTGTGCTGCGCGTGCCGCTGTCCCTGCTGCGCGAGCGCCCCGTGCGCGCGGGCGAGGTGCTGGATACCCAGGCGTACCGGCTGTTTATCGCCCAGCGCGGCTACACGCACGCGCTGGATCACGCGGTGCGGCTGCTGTCGCTGTGCGACCGCAGCGAAAATGAGGTGCGCCGCCGTCTGCTGGATAGCGGCTATCCCGCCGCGTGCGTGGATCGGGTGATTGAAAAGCTATACGAGGCCGAGCTGCTGGACGACGAAGCCTACGCCCAGCGCTGGGCGCAGAGCCGCGCGCACAAGCATGGCCGCGGCCGCATTGAGCGGGAATTGACCCGCCGCGGGGTCAGCCGCGAGGTGGCGCAAAGCGCCGTATCCGAATTATCCGACGAGGAGCAATTGGCTGACGCGGTGCGGCTGACGGGCAAGTTTCTGGCCCGCACGCAGGGGGATTTCAACCGTTCGCTCTATAACCGCACGCTGGCGATGCTGGCGCGCCACGGCTATGACGCGGATATCGCCCGGCGCGCCCTGCAAATCATCGCGGAGGGCAAGGATGAAACGCCCGACGACGGGGACGATGCGGAATAAATCCTTCTAAGATACTCAAGCATACATGCAAAAGGCGGCTGAGCTGCATTTGCTCAGCCGCCGCTTGATTATTTAAGATCCTTGCGATACACCTGATAGCCCTCGCTGTCCACGGTCACATCGCCCTGCAGCAGCAGCTCGGATACCGGCACCACCTCAAAGCCATGCTCCTGATACCATTGCAGGATATCGGGCAGCGCTTCCACCGTGGCCTTGCTGTCCAGATGGCTCAGGATGATGCTGCCGGGAGTGATATTGGCGGTAGCGCAGGCAAAGCTGCGGCTGGCCACCTGGTTGGTATCATCCGAATCGTTGAGCGAATGCGACCAGCGGATCACCTTCAGCCCCGCGCCCTCCACCACGGCGCGGATGCGCTCATGGCTGTTGCCATAGGGCGGACGATACAGGGTGGGGCGCACGCCCGCCACCTGCTCCAGCAGGTCGTTGGCGGGGGCCACTTCCTCCCAAATTTCCTTCAGCCCCGCCGTCAGCAGGTGCACATGATGATAGGAATGATTGCCGATCTCATGCCCGCGGGCAACGAACTGCTGCACGATATCCGGATGCCCCTTGGCAAAGTTGCCGGTGACAAAGAACGTGATCTTCACATTGTAGCGATCCAGCGTGTCCAGCACGGTCTGGGCATACTGCATGCTGGAGCCGCAATCCATGGTAAAGGCAATTTTGTTATCGTCCCGGCGCACGCCGACGATTGAAATTTCGCTGCGATCGCCCACAAACACCATCAGCGTGCTATCGGCGGGCAGCTCCTGCCCCATGTGCAGCGACAGCGTTTTCATCGGCCGCCAGTCGCTGTCCATCCTGAGCGCCACGGAGTAAAACTCCCGCCCGGTATAGGGCACTTCGGCGATGGTCTTGCCCTGCTCGTCGCGCAGATAGATGATCTGCCCCTTTTCCAGGGTCTTGGGGCCTTCCAGCTTAAAGCCCACGTTCAGCGTTTCGCCCAGGTAGGTTTGCAGCATTTCCTGCGAAAACTGCCCCACGGTAACGCCCTTGTACAGCACCGATACGCCGCGGGTAGCGCCGCGCTGATAATCGCTGCCGGGCTGAATGGCATACTCATAGCGCTTGTTATAGCCGGCGCGCGCAGTGGTCACCTGAAGCGTTGCGCGCGTTTCACCCTGGCGCAGCACCACCGGGAAGGGATTACCGCGCTCATCGGTGATGTTGATGGTGATATCCCGGCTGGGAGCGGCGTTGGCCGCCAGCGTCAGCGTGACGGTATTACCGCATTGGGCCGTAATCTGATTGGTTGTAAAGGAAACGCTGGGCTGCGTATCCGCCAGCGCGGCGGGAAGCAGCGCCAGGATCAGCAGCAGCACGGCGATCAGCGCCATTCGTTTCATGTGGTCATCCCTCCTCATTGCTGCGTTTAGTATACCACATCATATCAAAAATAGGAAGGTACGCACATGCTGCATTTGCATAAACCCACGCGGGAGGAGCTGCGCTTCCGGCAGGAATTGCTCTCCGATCCCTCCACAATGAGCTATAACCACGCCTACGGCGGCACGATTGTTTTTCCCCCTGCCCGTTGGGAGGGATGGGCTGCGCACTGGCTGGACGCGGCAGACGGCGCGCGCTTTTATCGCTATCTGGCCCGCGAGGACGGCATATTCGTGGGCGAGACAGCCTATCATTATGATGAAGCGCAGCGCATCTACATCTGCGATATCATCGTGCACGCGCGCTATCGCCATCAGGGCTATGGGCGCGAGGGCTTGCGGCTTTTGTGCGACGCGGCGCGCGCGCAGGGCGTGACGGCGCTGTACGACGACATCGCGGCGGATAATCCCAGCGTGGCGCTGTTCCTGGCCTGCGGGTTTGAAATCGCCGCGCGCACAGCGGATATCGTGCTGGTTTGCAAGCATTTGCAGGGGGACGAAAAGCCGGTTCGGGATACAATAAGCAGCGTATAAAAACCAATACTTTTTACAAAAGATGACGTTATAACCACTTCTTCTTAATTCTGTTTTGGAGAGGCAAACATGGCAACGATATTAAAGCTGCTTGCCGCTTTCTTTTCGGCAGGAACGATTGCTTTCGCCATCCTGTACGCCCAAACCGCAGGCAGCACATGGCTCACGCTGGCCATCACCTTTGGAACCTTTGCCTATCATTTTATCATGCGGCTGCTGATCGGGCTGATTTTCAACACTGTGATGCGCAATCATGCGGATTACACCAGGCGGTGGTATCAGGTTGGCAAGCTGGAAACCGCCCTGTATGAAAAGCTGCGCGTGCAAAGATGGAAGGGTAAAATGCCTGCCTACCACCCCGCGCTGTTTGACCCCCGCGTGCATAGCTGGGATGAAATCGCGCAGGCCATGTGCCAGGCGGAGCTTGTACACGAGGCCATCGTGGTATGCAGCTTTCTGCCCATCGCGGCAGGCGCATGGTTCGGCGCCTATCCGGCGTTTATCATCACATCCATCCTGTCCGCCGCGCTGGATATGGCGTTTGTGATCATGCAGCGCTATAACCGCCCGCGAATCATCCGGCTGATGCAGCGGCAAAGAAAGATTGCAGCGGTTGATCGCCGCGAGAGCGCGTAAAAAGGGAACGAGGAGACCTTTTGGTGGCTGCACTTATCAACATAAATTGCTGCAGTGCCCCCATCTGGAGGAAGGCTCTTATGGCCGTCCTTTTTCAAGCTGCATAACCGCGCCGCTGCATCAATATACGAAACAATTGTCCCCATGGCACGCCGATTTAATCGGCGCGGGCTGGCGAAGCCAGACCAAGGGGGAAAGCAGGAAGCGAACGGAGGAAAGCTTGCTTTCATCCGGGCGGTTCAG
>OLNF01000179.1_pt1 | contig 51151 bp, 36 predicted proteins | sample 1673061 | NCBI WGS metagenome assembly OLNF01 (sample SAMEA3136751, study PRJEB25190) | human gut metagenome
GCGTGGCAAACCATGCATAAAAAATAATCCATTTATATGGTAACACAATATATTGTGTTCGTCAACAAAATACCGCGAACAGAATACTGTATCTTGCTATTTTATCATTTTCAAGTACGCTTACCATTTTTACTTCTCTGCCCTTTCTACGTCCATCAGGAAAATTTTCAAGGAAGCATATGTTGGAATATATTATGAAAAATAAGATCCCATAAATGCACAAGGACGCTCTGCCGAGGATATGCAGAGCGTCACTCTCTTATGGGCTAAGATTTGTGCAAATTATAATAATACGTCCTAAAAAGGAAGGAGACCGATACTTTCGTACCGGCATATGAAAAAGAAAAATATTTAAAAATGAGATACCTTAATTAGCATCTGCAGTTATTAATATACAGTATATTTATGACGATACTATGGTATAAATTTTAAGAATCTGTGAAAATTATAGAATTTAAGCGGTAAAAATATGTCACTTGACGTGATCAAAAGATATTAATAAAATAAATAAATAAAAATAAAAGAAGGAAATGTAATGAAAGCTTTTTTTACCTGCGAGCAAAAATTGGGAAATACCATCTTCACTTTTTCACAAAAAGCAAAAGTTCTTAGTACAAGTCCCTTAAACGGCGGCATTACAAGACACCTTTCTCATGTTGTAAATATCAATTGTATGAATGGTTCTTATGAATGTAAAATGCTGGGAGATACTTACGAAAAAGATCTAGCTGCACATGTCCATGCCCTTGGGCTTTCCCCTTCCTGCACTACTGCATTAAGTACCGCAGCTTGGACGGAATTACGTGCTATAGAAGAAGTATGCTTTCGGGATCTTACGGTAACTGCTGTTGTAACCGGCGGAATTGACTCCAATGGTATGCATCCCGGCGATCCTGCTTCTTACTATGAAGAGGACGGAAATTATGAAATGCTTCCTCCTGGAACAATCAATATTTTTCTGTTCATTAATCAGAATTTGACTGATGCAGCAATGTCCAGAGCACTGATGCTCTGTGGAGAATCGAAAGCTGCTGCTGTTTCTCAGTTATTGCTGGGAAGCTGCTATTCCGAAGAGATCGCAACAGGTTCTGGAACTGACGGAATTGTAATCGCTTCTAATCTTTGTGGTACCAGAACTCTTACGGATGCTTCTGGACATTCCAAACTTGGTGAACTGATTGGAAAATCCGTGAAATCTGCCGTAAAACAAGCTCTTCTTAAACAAACAGCGGCCTCTGGCCCGAGACAATTTCTTTTATCTGCACGCACTGCAAGATATAAGATCACACCTGCTACTTTATGGGAGTTTTATATAGAATACAGAGAAATTTTTAATGATTTTAAGATTTCTTTTGAAATGCCCTCATTATTGGAGCAGAAGTTTCTTTCACACAATCGTACCAGTAACCTGGTTCTATGTGTATCACTTTATCTTCACCTTATGGATCAGGTTCGTTGGGAGTTGATTATGGAGCCGGAAGCTATCCGGGAGGGGAAACGTCTTCTAATTTATGGACTCTATTGGAAAGATGGAGATTTTTTTGAAAAAGCATATCCGGCAAAAGCATGGGAGCAGCCCGGATTGCTGAATTTTTCTTTAAAAGAACAGCTTATGTATCTGCTTTTATTGTATATTGCTATTTAGAATTGTTGGACATAGTGCTCAAAATTTCTAACTTTTAATATAAATGGGTAAGTCGAAAACCGACTTACCCACTATAATATCATTTTTATTTACTTCGCTACACACATGTTTTCATCAATCCATTTCTGGATGTCGTCTTCGCTTACTTTAACCAAACGGGCAATTTTCTTAACATCCATCCCCTCTTCTGCCATAGAAAGAGCTGTCTCTTTTGCTTTTTTTAATTCGCCGCTTTCCATTCCTTCGCTATAAATTTTTTCCATTTCATGGCACATAAGTTCAACTCCATTCTGCGTGTCTTTTAATTCATGTACCCGTTTTACAACAACCGGACTGTGCATTTCATCCGCATTCCTGTTTGTGAGATCATACTATTTTAACCAAGCTGTGATATTTTCATCTGTTGCATGGTTCGCATTAAATGGTCTGCACCATTTTGCAGAATATTTCTTTTTGACCTTCACTGCAACATTCTGTGGTTCTGTAGCTCCGCTGGTTGTAAAAATTGCTGCTTTTTTTCCATTCAGATTTACCTTGTCCAGAAAACTGAATACTGCATTTGGAAATGTTCCACACCAGATCGGGCTTCCTATCAGTATCCTGTCGTATGCAGAAATATCAGGAATCTCCATATCCAGTTCTGGCCGCTCATTTAATAAAATTTCTTTTAATGCGGTAAATACCGTTTTTCTATAAGACATCCGGTAAGATTTATGAGTCTTAATCTCTGCCAGATCTGCACCGGAAAGCTGTGCGATCCGTCCAGCAGCTTCTTTTGTCTTTCCTTTCTGCGAAAAATAGATAACTAATGTTTCCATTTGATAGGCTCCTTTTCTAATACTATATATTTATGGCTGATGTCTCTACAACTCTGATACAGAATAACTGCTCTATTATAACTGGATATTTACTCTTAAACACGATATTATATAAATCAGGGCAAGCCCAATAGACCTGCCCATTTATAAATGCGTTCCTTATTTTATTGCACATAGATTTTCATCAATCCATTTTTGGACTTCATTCACATTATGATTTACAGCTTTTGCAATTTTTTCAACAGGCAGACCCATTTCTGCAAGTGAAAGGGCTGTTTCCTTTTTAGCCTTTAATTCACCGCGCTTTTCGCCGCTTTCCATTCCTTCGCTATAAATTTTTTCCATTTCATGGCACATAAGCTCAACCCCTTTCTGCGTGTCTTTTAATTCATGTACCCTCTTTGCAAGAACTGGACTGTGCATTTCATCCGCATTCTTACAATGCAGATCATGCATAAGTCTCCCAAGTTCTGTGTCTTCCTGTTTTCTGGAATTCACATATATAATATGTGCTTCGTCCTGAAAGCTATCATCGGCTTCTTTGATATGCCTGTCAATATGGTAAATAGGAAAACCATACCCAAGGATGTCATCCCTGGTAATAAAGATCACATAGCTTTCCGGTAATTCATCAAAATCCTGACCCGGATTTAAAGTGTTCATGTCCATCAAACCACTATGGTAACGTGCCCTCTTAGGTGATGCACCTTCATTATCCTGCTGGATCTCCACATCAAACTGTTTGCCTTCGGAATCTCTGGCAACACAGTCCATGATTGCGGATCGTCCCTGCAGATTCTTATAATCCTTCTGGATGATCTGCTCAATTACTTTCAGATCCTGTTTTTCCATAATGACCTGCAGAACATATTCCAGGCATTCTCTCTGTTTGAAAACATTTCTCATAAATATGTCACTCATGAGTGTAAAATTCTTAATAATACCTTTATATCTTTCGTAACGTACTTCCAATCCGTTCTCTGGCACAATTTTTTCGTCTGCCACGTTCGCTGTCACCTCCCTCTTTATTCTTTTTATGTTATGAAGAAATTTTCGAAAAAGCTTTTGTTTATTTTATCTTAGCATCAATGAATGACCTTTACAAGACACTTTTTCCCCGAGTTGCATCGGGTGTTTTTTAACCTACCCGTTCCACATAGCATACACTGTTTCCCTTGCACTCAAATTCCGGACAAAGAGACAGCCATAATCTTTCCAGATCATTGATGTTCATGGCGTCCAATTCTGTTTCATCTTCTTCACCATAAATATTTACAAAACCGATCCGATATATGCCATACTCTTTATGTAGGTTTTTTACTACTTTTCTTCCTGCTCTTCGTATATTCATAAGCTCTCTTCTCTCCTCTCTTCTGCTTCCAGCAAAAATGTATTACAGGTATAGCTTCCGGAAGCACTGACACCAGCGACCCCTCCAAGGCTGTCCAGATACTGGCTTCCATTTTTAGATGCGGAAATATACATATAAAAGTTTGTCAAAACATAGTTTTTATTTTCCAGAACATTCTTATAACTGCTGCTAAGCACAAGCCTTGCTCCAAGTTTTTCTGCTTTTTCTTTTACCAGCATAGCAGTTAAATTTACTGCTTTTCGTATTTCCTGTTCGCTAAGTCCGCTTTGATAATAACGTTCCAAAAACAAAACCAGTTCTTCTGCTTTATTTTCATGTGGTTCGCTTTTGACAGTCACATCAACAAACTCAATCGTCTTCCTTTCATCCGCAGCTACAAAAGATCCCTTTGTCAGACGGAGGATTGCACGAAATACAATTTTACCATTGTGTTTGATAAATATAATTTTTTTATTTGCATCAAAACAGGATAACAGACAATCACAATTGGGACCATTCCGATAGGAAATGCAGCTGCGCAGCGGTACTTCTCCTATCTGCATGACCGGAAGCAGGCTGTCCTCTTCCCAGATTTCCCATCCACAATCCACGCGCAGCAGCTTTTCTTTCCAGATTTCTTCTGTATCTCTTTTTATTGGAAAAGCAATTTCCCGTCCCAGATCTCCTTCATGGTATTTCAGCTCCATGAACTTTCCTAATAACTCAGCATTTACGATTCTTCGGATTTCTTCCTTCTTTTTCGGCTGCCTGTTCAGAAAGGAAGTCATGATTTCTGCGCCGCCTTCATAAATGAACTTCTGGATATTGGATTTATTTTCCGCGACAAAAGCATCCGAAATATTCAATTCTGTCTTTAAATTCTTCCAGGAAGGATCCTGGGACAGCAGTTTGTCCATCAATGCAGGTAATCCGGAACAGCCATTTAAAAGATTCTGATTATGTAAAAGGAAGTAAACCTGATTATCCTTTGTAAGATCCTTTAAAAGTTCAGTAAAATCCATTAAAAATATCAGAATCCATATGGCAGTTTCATGCCGGAGATCCAGAATGTTTTTTAAATCCTCCTGCATCCATCTGGAAAGCGGCTTTTTTGACAAAGCTTCTGCCAAGCGCTCAATCTGATTTTCCTCTAATGCATCTGTCAGGCAGTCTCTTTTTATCAACTCACGGATCACCCGAAGACGATCATCACTTTTGGAGTATGCTAAACGATCATACAGGTCTATATAGACTGCTTTTACATTGTACAGGATTTTCAATTCTTCAAATACACGAGGCTTCGAAAAAAGTGATTCTTCACTCTTTCTCCAGGGAACTACCATATATTCACAATCCCTTAAATTTTGCTCGTTTAAAGTATTTAGATTCAGGCATCTTTTATAAACCTCTTCATCCAGAATCAACGAATTCCTGTCAAGGTTTATAAGCCAGTCTCCATTCTTTCGCAAAAGTTCCAGGAAATGTTTCTTCCGTTTCGTAATGGCATACAGGATAAGCTCTGTCTTTTCCAAAGTCAGCTCATAAAGATCCATATCTGGAAGCGGATTTCCATACAGAGTGTTCACATAGGCTGCCTTTCCATTTGAAATCTTTTCAAAATCTGCATCCGGACCTGTCAAAAATCTTATCAGCTTTGGAATGTCTGCATATAATGATTCGTTCCAAAGCCATAAGTGAAGAAAAGAGGCCTGCCATTCTTTTGGAATCTGAGCAAGAACCACTTCTAATCCATTCCGAATTTCTTTTGGATGCCGGCTCAGTTCTTCCAGCTGTTTCTTATTTAAGCTTTCCGTTTCTTTACAAAACTCGGATAAATAATTTACAAGTTCCATCAGATCCTGCTTCAAAAGTAATGCCAATGATTCCTCATCCTTGAGCAGCTCATAAAGAAGCTCCGTTGAAAAAGCCGGATTTATCAAAAGCATGCGTATCTTTATTCCCGCACGGGCAACATCAAACTCACCAATGCAGGTCTCAAGACTTGCTACAAGCTGTTTCTTTAACTCTTCTTCCGGTTCCAGAAAAGCATAATATTTCAGATAAACATATACGATCCGGTCCGGGATTTCTTTATCTGCCAGTACTTTCTCAATCTTTTTATAGGGGAATTCGGACAGTTTTTCATTTCCTGCACATTCTATGACCATTCTGATGCGGTCTGGTTCTAAAATAGAAAAATCCTTTTTGTTCATTTTCCCCAAATAGCTGAGTATTTCCGGATCGTCCATCAGAGAAGAAATCGTCTCCTCATTTAACCCCTCCATCAGACCGGAAAGTTCCTGCTGATTTACCAGTCTGGCCGCATTCATACAGGAATCTTCCCCTTTCTTTCCTATCAGGTTCATGGGAATTGCTGCATTTTTCATTTCCCTGTAAATATTCATGTGCTTTAAGATTCTTTCGATCATCACGCTACCTCTGCCCTTTCTATTAATTCAGTAATCTCCGGTAACCCCATGCATTCGTCCTGGTACATATTTTCTGCCAGCTTAAGAAGATACAGAGCTTCCTTTTTTGCCATAAGCTTTTTCGCTGTTCCTGCAAAATTATCTTTTAAATACGAGGAAACGATCTTACAGTAGAGCTTTTTATGGCCATATGAATAACGACCATTCTTGTAAAACTCATAAATAGACTGAATCTCCTTATCCGTTTTTCTGTTTTCCCGTAATATCTGATTAAACTGCTGTTTGATGTTTTTTTCAGTTTTCCAGTGATCTATCCGTTTTTTCTGTTCCTTTAGCCATTCTTTCCGTTCCTGATATCTTTTCCGATCCTCTTCTGTCATATATTTCTGATACAGGGTTTCTCTTCGATAAGAATCACTTATAAATGGAAGAAGCAATTTGGAAAGCTCATATGCTTCTGACTGTTCCATCCAAAGTGCTGTACTTTCCTTTAAAAGTAAGGCCGTCAGGTATTCTGGATAAATATCCGGATATTCATAAAAAAACTTCTTTTCTACCATTGAAAACAGTTCCCGGTGTTCCTCTTTTCCCAGAACTGGCGAAAAAAATTCGCACTCTCTATGTTGGATAGCATAGTATCCCAAGGAGAAAGTTTCCTTTAAAATCCTCCAGGGGCTTAAGAATTCGCATCCATCCATTCCAATCTCATTGATCAGAAATTTCAGCATAGGATAGGAATGCTCATTACAAAGACCCTTTATTTCACTTTTTAAATATCCTGCCATAAATTCCCATTTCTTTTCCAAATCTGGATCTTCATTTTTATAATCCTTTACAAACTCTTCCAGATACTTTTTTCCATCCAAAATCCCATGCAGGATCAGCCGGTTGAAAACCGCGTAAAGTTCCCGCTCACTCTTTTTCCAGAAAACATCCTGGTATCTACTTCCTGTAAGGTTTTCATAACGTTCCAGATACTTCAGCAAACTTTTCGTACTGTATGTTTTGCCTTTCAGAGTATTTGTAACACACGCTTCAAATTCTTCCGAAGAGAGTTCTTTTACCAGAGGATCCCATTTTTCTTCTGTCAGATCAATGTAGTGCCACTCTTCCGGTTCATTACTTCTAAATGGAAACAACGTAAGAAACGTTTTTACATTTTCCACCCTGAACGTTTCATTCATGCATTTTTCCAGCCGTTCTCTACCGTCGATACGGACAGAAAGTTTCCCATATGTTCTTAAAATCCGTGAACAAAGTACATAAGCTTCTTCTGGATATGTCTCTTTTCCGGGCAAAAATGCCTCTAATACATTCAGCCCAATTTTTTCTGCTGTCAACCCTGAAAGGCTTATCCGATCGGGTCTCTCTACAAAATACATCAGTACAAAATTTAAAAAAGCGGTCTCTTTGTCGGAATATCCAAACATACGCATACGTTTTTCCAAAACGGCATCCGCATTTTTAGCATTTGTGCCTGTTAACTTTACCAGCAGTTTCAGGATATCCAGATCCTTTTTGCGATACCCTTTAAGCTTTTTCATTACTTTGCCTACCATCCACACGAAAAGATTCCATTCAGTAAATACGGATATCTTCCGGTTCTTTGAAAAGCTGTCAGCAAGTTTCTGTTTTATGCCTTCCCACAGTGTTTCATCATCTGGGAGGATGGACATGGCAAACAGCATTTCTTCTGCTCGCTCAAATGGATACGCATGCATGGCCTGTTTCCACCGATTCTTTTCCTTTTCCTCACAGATATAATTGATACTGATCAAAAACAGGTCTTTCTCTCCAAGAATCTGTTTTATCTTTTTCCAAAACAGATCCTTTTGAGTTCCATTGAACATACAGGTCTCCTGCAAAGGCATCATCCTTGCCAGGGCAAGTCCGAGGGCACGGTATGTCTGCTTTGTCAAGGTCAGATGTTCTCCGATGCGCTCCAGGACTTCTCCCGGATAATGCAGTCCATAAGCGGTTTCCATGTCTACTTTCGGCTTTTCCAGAAACATGTCATTTTCTTTTAATTGCATATAAATTTTATATTTTTCCTCATTAGATGACAGCTTATAGATCAGGTTCGTCATCTGCCGGTACAGGGTAATATCAAGCCATTCTTCATAAATCTTCCATTCCATCCGATTTCCTCCTGTTTTCCCATATAAAAAGGGGACTGTTCGCCAGTCCCCCAAAATTGTTCTTATGCTGCCAGGATAATCTTCTTTTTCCGGCTTGCATAAGTGATCGCCATTGTAGAATGTTCCATGCCTCGCTGTTTCTGGTATTGCTTTACATCTGCATAATTTGCAAACGAAAGGATTTTACCATTTTCCTCTAACAAGTTCTCTTCGTTATCTTCCATATTTTCACTCCCGCAGGAAGCCAGCGTCCAGTTTACATGGCAGACATAACAGGTCATGCCTGCAAATCCCAGATACTTATGTACATACTCTTCCGCTGCCTCAGCACTTGGAAAATAACGTGCATACTCCAGGGAACGGCAAACGATCCGGTCTTTGTACCATCCGGCAAAATACCGGTTCTTTTTCAGTTCAAGTACATACCCTGTCAGATAAATCTTCTGTAAAGCATTTTCTTCCTCGTCCATCATATCAAGAAGCTGTTCCGCATATATTTTTTTCCATTTCAATGTATTCTTCTTTATTCTTTTACGCAGCATTATCTTTTTCCTCCTCAGTTCCCACAATGAGTTTTTCTATCATTCTGTACAAGTTCCGGAAATTTCCAGCCTGTCTGCGGCGTGTCATGCAGTCCTGTTCAAATGCCCGGATCACAGCAGAAGTTCTTGCAAACAGTGTGAAGACTTCCTCATCTTTCAGCTGTATGGTAACCTCTTTTTCTTTCCGGTAGCTGTCTTTTTTACAATACTGCCCGCCATTGGCATTATGCATCGCTACACCGGTACCATTCTGTATCCTGACAACCCACGGATAATTTAAAACTTCTCCTTTGTTGTTGCGAACCTTCCTCTGTATGGAAAATACTGTAACTCTTCCCATGTTGGAATTCTTATCCTCGCAAAAGATCTTTTGCTGGAAGAATTTAAATTCCTGCACATTATTCCATATACGGGAGTACAGGTATTTTATGATTTCCGGGCTCAGATTTGCATAAACGCTGATGCTGTCTTCTTTGCTGTAGTCAACCATGACAGCGCGGATCCGGGAATAATCGCTGGCAAAGTCTTCGTGAAGATGCCAGAACTCCTTTGGTTCTGCCATCCGCAAAAAGCTATTAAATTCCAGTAACGTATTCTGTGTCTTATGAACACAGATCTGCTTTGATACATCCGTATTCTGTTCTTTTTCTTTCCTGTTTTTCCTGTTCATCCTTACCTCCTGATAAAACGCAGCAATTTCTTTGTCAGAAGAGCTGGAAGCTGTTCAAGATCCGTAATATCCAGAAAAGATTCCTCATAAATTTCCTGAATTGCTTCCTTGTCGCTTCCGATCGCAGCCGCCTGAAAGAATACTCCCTGCTGCAGCAGCTTTTTCCGAATCTTCTGAAGATCCCTTTTTGCCCCTATGCCTCCATACTGGTTTGCATTAGGTGCACCATCACTGATCACAAACAGCAGTTTCTGCTTTTCCGGTCGTTCTAAAAGACGGCTGCCAGCATACCACAATGCAGTTCCATCCCGGTTGCTTCCATAAGGCTGCATACCAGCGATCCGGAACCGATCCTTTTCATCCGTTTCAAAATCTGCGCAGCAATGCAGATACACTGTTTCGTCTTTCAGGTTCTCATGCCGGTATCCATCTGTATGATGTCCGCACACCAAAACCGGTATTTCTGATTCCATACAAAAATCATACAGGCAAAGTGCTGCAAGAATGGCATGATCCATCCGTTCCCCACACATGGAAAAAGAATTGTCGACCAGCACAGCCACACAGATATCCAGCTTTTTTCCTGGCTGTTGTTTCTTAAATACTGCCCGAGACGGTGCAGCTATGTTTCGAAGATCTACCCGACGTCCAAGAAAAAGCTTATGTTCCGTGCGTTCTTTCTGATTTTTCAATATAGGAAGCAGTTTCAGGCGAAGTCTCTTTTTTACCTGTTTAAGCTGCCCCTCATACTTTTCTGTCAGTAATTTTAAAAAATCTGATATCTCGGTCTTACGGCAAAGTTTTTTCTGTACCAGGTCATGGCCTTCTTCAAACGGTATCTCCATCAATTCCTTTTGAAGATGTTCGAAAATTTCTTTCTGTATCTTTTCATCAAGCGTCTCTTTCGCCATTTCATAAAGGATTTTTTGTAAGGCATTATCACTGGATGCTTCCGTTTCTGAGGCAGGGATGCCACATTCATTCTGTTTGTCTTCGAAGCCACCAGACTCCCTGACACATTTCGGAAGATTTTCACACAGCTGCTGTAGAAACTTCTGAAGCTCTGCCGTGCGCCCGTTTTCATGGTCTTCCGTTTCCTGATCCTTTCCGTTTCTTTCTGCTTTGTTTTCTGTTTCCGACTCCTGTTCCGTATCCTCTTTTCTGATCTTATCTTCATTTTGCTCAGTCTGTGACCCTGTGTTACCCTGCTTTTCTTCCTCCGGTTCTTCTTCGGATTCATTCGGGTTTTCCTTTTGCCCTTCACGCTCTTCCTGTTCTGGCTTTTGCTCTTCATTTTCTGTACTGTTCTTCTCTATTTCATCTATGATTTCCGCAAAATATTTCCAGATTATCAGAAGGATATGGTTGGTGGCAAGATATCTCTCCATGTCATCTGCTGCCTTTCCCGCTTCATCAATGACCGGCATAAGCAGTTTTAGTGTATCAATAAGCTCGTAATCCGCACCATCCCAGGCATTGACCCTTGAAGACAAGGCATACTGTGCACACAGGTTCATAAGAATAGATAACCTGTCTTTCTCCGTTTCCAGCATTTCCCTAAGTGTTGGAAGCCATTCCACATTTCGGTCACGATTCATAAGGATTCCCCTGCGGATGCTTCCTGGAAAAAGGGCGCACATCTTCTCTTCTATGTACATATCATTCAAAAGATTGCTGAGATAAGATGCTGTCTGCAGAAAGATAGAAAGGATTGCTTTATCTTTTCTTTCAAAGTGGACATTCATCGCATCCAATGCCTCTTTTTCCTGTGCATTTTCCGGTACTGGCTCCTTTGGATACCAGCTGCCATTTAACATATGCTCGGCATACCTTTTTCTAAGTGCAGAATCCGTATACCGGTAATGTCCGCATTCATGTCCCAGAATCCCGATCAGGCTGTCACTTTTTAATTCCAGTGTCAGAAAACTTGCCGTAATCTGGTTTCCAAGATTTACGGCAACTGTTTCTCCCTGATTCCATCCTGCAATCCCTGAATTTTTATCATCGTATAACCGTAATGTAGTCAACTTTCCACCGGTGATTTCATGCCCGATCGAGGTCAAAAGATCACGATACTGCGGCGTATGAAATACTTTTTCCGGTGTCAGTTTTTCTTTCTCTGCACATATCCGTTTCCGGTATAAAGCCTTTTTCATTCGTTTCCTCCATCCGTTTTTAATCCACATCACAATGAGGAAGAAGAAAGACGCGTTCCATAGTTCCCCGTTCTTCCCTGTCCATGGATGCTTTACTGAGCAGTGCTGTCCATGCTGACCTCCTGAGATCATTGGAAACCATGTAACTTAACACCCAGTTTTCCAATTCCCGGTATCCGCATACGCCATCCGTAATATCCTGTTCGATCAAATATTCATGGATCTTGCAGACCGTGGCAGCCATAAAGGACAGAAGTTCTTTGTTTTTAAACCCGGTTCTTTTCATTGCCCTTTTTGCCATTTCCTCTTCTGTCAGGGCTTCCTTTGGCTGAATCAGATTCATTCGGGAAAGAACTGACTGGTTGAAGTTCTGACAGCCAACATAATCCAGATTGGTGGTCATGATCACAATGGTATCCGGATTTCTCCGTATCTGTTCTCCATTTACCAGATCGGTTACAGCTCCATCGTCAAACAGGGAGTTTAATCTCGTAAGTGTCCCAGGTTTTTCAATCATGGCCGGCTCTTGAATTTCAATCACAGATGGTTCCCTGCATGCCTTTACGATTTCTGACTCTTTTAATAAGAAGTCTTTTTCATTTTTCGACTTTTCATAGCCTTTTTCATAGACTGCTCTCAGGATCTCCTGAAAGGCTTTTTCCCGGCTGATTCCCTCCTCATAAATGCCATTTACCGTTGCAAGAGCTGATGCAGGATCCATTTCAATGTCTTCCAGACGTGGCAATCCCATTTCCAGATGCGCTGTACCTCCCATATTTGGTACGGTGGTCGCTAAAAGTTCCAGTTCATCCGTTCCTGGTCCACAGGTGAACACATAATATGGAAGCCCTAAGATCTGGGCGATCATTCTGGCATCCGTTGTCTTTCCAGTACCGGCATCGCCTGTCATCATAAACAGCCTTGCCGGTGTCTTATCCACCATCTGCAGGATTTCTTCAGCTTCCTTACTTACCAGATAGTCTTCCGGAAGCGAAGGGATCCTTTCTTTTGTCCTTTCATTTACATCCCATCTGCCAGAGTAGATCTGTTTTAATTCAAAAAGTGTTCTTTTTGTCTTCTCATTTACAGGCAAAAGCACATGAAACTTTCCATAGATTTCATCGTTTGGTGCATATACCCCGGCCGCAATTTTATATTCCGGAAGCACATCCTCCAGTTCCTCTGCACGGAACTGGCTCTTTTCCAGCGGGATTGCCTGCTGCGGATTTGCTATTACTTCGCAGTACATGGCATCGCAACAGATAAATGCCGCCCTCAGTGCAGCTTCCATGTCTTCCCATTCCTTTTTTTCCTGTTCTTCAAGTATGTAGAAATTTTTTTTGAACTCTTCGTTAAATAAAGGATTATCCGGGACCAGATTGGCATAAGCCAAAAGGGCCAGGTACTGCTCGCCTGTGTTTTTGCCCTCCCGGATTCCCGGAAGCTTCTCGTTTTTTTCTTCTGTCTTTAAAATCCCACTGAAACGTCCGTTTTTCGAATTATAAGTCATTACATACTTTCCCTGATTTCCAGGATATTCCATGCAGAAATAATTTATGGCATCCCTGCCCCTTTGTATACCGGCAGCACCAGAGTCTTTTTCTTTCCGGATCTGAATCAGTGTCAGAAGAGCATGTAACGTAGGCCCATGAAGGCGCGATACTTTTCCCTGCTTCCTGATATTTCGCATGGAACAATCCGCTTCATCATAGCTGATCCGTTTTTTCCCAGCTTTTTCCAACATCATCCGAAATGGGTCCGGAATGGGTTCTTTCATAATCCATGGTGCATAAAAACAAAGATCTGGCATTTTGTTCCCTCCTCTTTCATTATGTGATTTTCTGCATACGAAGGAAAGAAACAGGCAGAGCATTGGATTTTTCCAACGTCTGCCTGTCATTCATTCTTTATGCGCTCTTTTCCTGTTCCAGGATTGCTTCATATATTTTTCGGATACGGTACCCAAACATGGTGTTTCGCCGGCTGATGTAATCCGTCCGGATAGCCTGTGCGATTGCACGTTTGCTTCCCACAATTATAAACCTTTCTCTGGCTCTTGTTACTGCTGTATAGAAAATGTTTCTGCGAAGCATCCACCGGAAACATGGAAGCATTGGAAGGATTGCCATCGGATATTCACTGCCCTGAGCCTTATGTACCGTAATCGCGTATGCCAGTGTCAGCGGCCAATAGTCTTCCTCCTGATATTCCATGACCCGGCCATCTCCAAAATCTACACGCATGACCATTTTTTGATCTTTCCGAAAAATCCCTATGACTTCTCCAATGTCGCCATTTGCTACTTCATCGTTGTTTTTTGTCTGCATGACCCGGTCACCTTCCCGGTAAGTATTCCTGCCATTTGTGATTTCCGGATAACCGAAACGCTTTGGATTCGCAATGTCACGCAATACCAGATTCAATGCATCCGTACCTGCTTCCGTATCTTTTCGAAGCGGTGACATCACCTGCACTTCTTCCAGAGAACCGTTTCTCTGCAGTACTTCTTTTCGATAGATTTTCTGTATCTTTCGCGAAGCCTCCTCCGGTGTGGAAGCCGGAATAAACTGAAAGGTATCATCAAACACCAGATCCAGCTGATTCTTATTGATCTTAATGGCATTCTGGCTGATGGTGGAATTCCCTTCCTGTCGGAAACATTCATCTAAGACAGTTACCGGAAATACGCCGGAATCAATGATCTCCTGAAATACTTTTCCAGGCCCTACGGATTCGATCTGATCTTTATCACCCACCAGAACCAGTCTGGCACCGGATTTAATACTGGCAAACAGTTTGTCCGCCAGATACATATCGACCATGCTGAACTCATCTGCTATGATCAGGTCATCTGGAATTGGCTGCTCGTTCTTCCATTCTTCCTCTCCAGCTTCTCCGGTAAGCCCTATGGATTTATGGATTGTCAGTGCTGGATACTCTGTACATTCCCGCATTCGCCTTCTGGCGATGCCTGTAGGTGCACATAAAAGGATCACCGCATTTTTATCCAATGCTTCCTGTACAGCAATGATGAAACGGATCACCGTAGTCTTTCCTCTGCCGGGTCCTCCTGTAATGATGGATACCGGGTTTTCAAAGACATTTTTTACTGCCACCTGTTGTTTCGCATTCAAAATAATATCCTGTTCTTTCTGGATCTTTCTTAAAATACGGTCAACATTTACAGCCATTCCCGTCTGCATATGGAGCCTGACTAATGCGGCAGCAGCTCCCAGTTCGGCCTGGAAGCTTTTGCGTGTATAAAACCCTCCATCGTGGCAGACCAGGCTTCCATCTGTATGGATCATATCATTGCCTGTATCCCGGATTGCTCTTTCAGAGACCGGTGAAACATCTTTGTTGTGATTTAAAAGTTTTTCGACACGTTCAATAATGTCCTCTCTTTTTAAATACAAATGTCCTTCGCCTTCTGCTTCTGACATAATATGCAAAATAGCAGCCTTAATGCGAAGGGGATCATCTGCACGGAAATGTTTTGCCTTTACTGCAATCTGGTCAACAGTCAGAAATCCAAATCCATGAACCTCACAGAGCCGGAAAGGCTCCTCTTTCACGATCATAACTGCAGCAGGACCAAATTTCTCCTGTATTTTTGAAGCTTTTGCAGGAGTCACCCCAAAAGGGGACAAATACATCATCAGTTCCCGGATGGAACTGCTTTTTTGATATCCTTCCAGAATATCATCTAAGCGTTTCTGCGTAATTCCTTTTACCTGAAGGAGTTTCTCCGGGCTGTCATTAAAAACATTCAGTGTGTCTTCCCCAAACGTTTCTACGATGCGGGCTGCCATTGCCGGTCCGATCCCTTTGATCAGGGATGACGACAAATAAGTCCGAATACCTTCTTTTGTGGTTGGCATGGTTACTGAAAAATTGCTCACACTATACTGCATTCCATATTTTGTGGGTTTCCAGTCTCCAGTCAGTTCCACATCCAGGCCTTCGTTTGTCGGAAGTTCGGTTCCAAATGCCTGAAATATTCCATAATTTCCATTCTTTTGTTTTTTTACTTCCTCCGGTAAATCTTCATTGGTCATGTAGGAAGCTACCGTATATCCACTTCCTGCATTATAATAGATCTGCCGGATGGCTTTACAGCAAATGCTCATGTTCCAGCTCCTCTCTACCATGAGATCCAGAGATAATTATTGCATCCCATACTGGTGATGAAACCATCCTTCTTTAGTTTTTCCCGGATCACCTCTGTCTGTCCAAAAGGATATCCTTTTAAAATTCCAACCCTTCGATATTTCCTTTTTCCAATGGAAATACTGCAGATTCCTTCCCTGTTTACTGAAAAACGGTTTCGATTTTCAGATTCCAGAGTTTTCCGAATCGCCTGGATCCGCTCAAAGCCTTCATCTTCGTACCATATGGCAGCCTGTGCCCTGCATCTTGCCTGCTTCTCCTGATTATCGAAATTTACCGTTTCCGATCCCTTCTCATGATTTTTCGGTAAATCCTCGGTCTTTTCAGCATCTGCATGTACTTTACGGGCATCTGCATTCTTTTGCTGTTTGTTGTCATCATCATTCTCATTCGTTTCCTCCTTGTCCTTTTTCATAATCAATTTTTCATAGAAAAACAATCCTGCTGCAACCGGAATGACCAGTGAAAGGGACTGTATGATCACTGCCAGAAATATCGGCCATAAAAATGGTGATACTAACAGACCAAAAATTCCAGTTATCACGCACAGCTTTTTATGTGCAGACAACCATTTGTTCATTTCCTCCATCATAAGCATTTCCTCCTATGATTTGCTCAGTCAAAATCCAGCTTTTCATCATCTGTTTCCATGTACCGGTCATCAATATCCTGACTACGCTCCCGGCTTCTTGCCGAAGTTCCTCTGGATCTTGTCCCGCCAGAATTTGATCTCCGTCTGTCATCTGATGCACCTGCCCTGGTGTTGCTTCTGTACCTTCCATCTTCACGTTCTCTGTCATAGTCGCGGTCATCCACTTCTTCTCTTCCACTTCTGGTGCTTCTGGAAGCTGAACGCTGGTTTTCTGCACGGTCAGAACGGTTTCGATTAGAAGATGCCCTTGTTTCTCTTTCCGCTTCTTCCCGTTCGTCATTTCCAGATTCTAAAGCTTTCTTACTTTCTGCAAAAGAAATCTCTTCAATCATAAGCCGCATGCCGTAGACATTTTCACCAGCCCGATTCTTGTAGTTGTCATTCTGCATACGACCTTCTACCAGAATCTTGATCCCCTTAAACAGATATTTTTCCGCGAACTCTGCTTTTCGGCCAAAAGCCGTACAGCTGAAGAAATCTGCTTCCGGATCTCCTCTTCGTACAAATTTCCGGTTTACCGCCAAGCGAAAGTTTGCGATGGCAAGTTCTCCATTCTCTGTCTGTGTGTAGCGTAAATCAGGCTCATTTACTACTCGTCCCATCATGATTGATTTGTTCATAATTGTCCTCCCATAACTTTATAAAGTTTTCCAGTTTCATTCCAGATGTTCCCGCATACATTTGACTAACGCTCCTATACCATTTTTTCGGATCTCGCGGGCAGCAGAGTCAGCCGTACATAAATTTTTCGCCATCTCCAGTGATTCTTCTCCCGGATGTGTTGCAAACAATACCGGTATCAGATAAAACAGAGATTTTTTGACCAGCATATCATATGCCATCTTAAAAGATTCAGGCGAAGTTTCTTTTCCATCTGGATTACATACAATCTGCCATACTCCTGGATATTCGATAATCCATTCAAGAAGGTGCACAACCTCCTTTTCCATCTTTTTTCGTTTCATAACGCCCTCCTTGTATTTTGAGTTTCCTTGTGTTTTTTATGATCCTCCTTTCCGTATTTGCTGATCTGTACTTGTTGTCTGCCATATTTTTGCAACAAAAAAAGGCCATTTAGAAATTTTCATTCTAAATGACCTTATTTATTACAAAGGCAGGAGGCTTTTGGCTCCTTAATGTTTTACTCCCGGTCAGACCCGGAACCAGCGTTTCTTATCTGTGTCTACAGATACAAATACAAATCTCACAATCATATTAACACAAGATATTGTTGGCGTCAATCGCACTTTTACTATATTTTGTATTTTCGATTTTCAAAGATTTAATCAACTTCTCTTATTACTTATGGAAATGTAATTTTACCATTTTTATTTATACGAATCTTAAATGTACCACCAAACATTTTATTGTTATTTTTTTTATCTCTACAGTAAAAATATCCAATTGCGGTATCTCCTGATTTTTCTGATCTATCATTTAATACCAGAAATCTGTTTCTTACTAAATGTGTAGTTACACCTATTGATTCCGTACATTTACAACTTCTTCCATTATAAGTAAATTTGCCTGTAAGAACATATTTAATCAGTGCTACCTGAGTTTTTTTATCTTTTACCCTATATGTGTATGTTCCAATTTTTGTTTTGGCTCCAGCTCTTGTCAAACCATTGATTTCTGCTTCATAACTTTCTGTTTCTATGTATGTATTTTCATCCAAATCCATCTGCGATGTACCTACCAGTTTCATATCTTTAGGTACATCCTGAAGACTATTAGAAATTTCTTTTTGTGTCAATAATTCTGGTACTATCTTTTCATCTGCATATACATTTATAGATAGCATCAGAGACATTACCATCGCAACAAACAATGCCATTATTCGATTTATTCTTTTCATATTTCAGCCCTCTTTCTATTATTTTCTATCATTTCAAAAGAATCGATCTATTTCTCCTCCTCTCTTCGATCAAACTATTCTTTTGTCATCTGATTTTAATTTCTATTTTTCCTTCCACTGGGCTATATAAATCCAGAGGATCTTCATCACTTTCATAAACACGTCCTTCGCCTTCTCCGTAAGTATCCTCTATTCCAGTTTCATATTTTTTATATGTTGTGCTGTTTTTTTCTTCTTTATTTACATATAATTCTAATGTCACCGTTTTAGCATCTGGCGAAATTCCTTTGTATTTTGTATTATTTCTGCTTTCTTCAAACACAGTCTCTGTGTCACCATAATTTGTCATTCTATAAAGCCCCTGATTTCCTTTATCGTCGGTTCCTATTAAATAATAATCTTCATATTCTTTATTATCCAAATTTCCATAAATTGTACTTGCCAAATCGTTTAAGCTCATTTTTGAAATCGTCAGATTTTGATTTGGAGATATCTTTATTTTTTTATTCACATTTACATTTATGGTATTCTTCTCCAGTTCTTCCCAATTTGATGAAAATTCAAAAATATAGTCATCCGTATCTTCTGTATCTGCAGTATCCATTTCTGTTGGATCAAATAACCATACTTTCATTTTTATATCTGCTGTATTATCTTTAATAGTTGTGTCTTCCAACCTATAATGACAAACCTGACCATCTGTTCCGTTCTCCTTTTTCTCCAGAGCATATGTTCCATCTAACTGTGCCGCTTTTCCATTTATCTCCACTTCTGTTAGTAGAATAGTCTCTTTTTCTTTTGAATCATTTATATTATCAGATATTGCCACCCATAAATTCTCCTTATCAGCAGCAATTTCATCTAACGTAATAGAAATTCCATTTTTAGTAATCGTTTTTCCAACACTATCTATATATGATTCTACATTTTCATTAATCCCCAATGCCGTTTGAATCCACGAAGTAATCTGTTCCCAGGCCGCCTTTATCTCATGCGGATGTCCCAAGCCTCCTATCAATAATGCTATTACAACTCCTGCTGCTGCAATCTTTGCTAATTTTAATTTCAAATTAACATTTCGCTTTTTCCATGGCAGGGAAGCTTCGTAAACAAATTTTTCATCTATTTCTCCCATCAGATCTAAAAAATTGTTTTCTTTTTTCATATGATTTCTTTCACCTCTTCCCATAATCTGTTTCTGCTTCGAAAAAGACTAGATTTAATTTTAGTCTCAGAGCATCCATGTCTTTTTGCAATGTCTTTAATATTATCCATATACCAATATCGCCTGACAAAAATATCCCTGTCCCCTGCTTTTAAATCACTTAAAAATTTTTCTAAAATATTCAAAATTTCCTTTTTCTTTATATCCTCTTCCACATAATCCTTTATTGTATTTTCCAGTTTTTCCACTTCACCACAAATATCCATCATATGTGTATCTGCTCTTTTTGAAGCATTTTTCTTTCTGAAATTGTCCAATGCCAAATTTCTAGTTATTTTTCCAAGAAATGCAGATAATTTTGTTGGCGTTTTGGGCGGAATCTTATTCCACGTTATCAGCCACGTATCATTTACGCATTCTTCTGAATCTTCTGTGTTATATAAAATATTCCATGCAATCTTAAAGCAAAATTTTTCGTACTTTACTTCTACCTGGCGAATTGCATCTTCTGATCTTTCTAAAAATAAATTTATAATATGTGTATCTTCCATATCACATTTCTCCCCTGTATATTAGTGTTTTTATACGGATAGGTTATTTGCAGTGTGCCATATTAATGTTGTCTATTATATATAACGTATTTTTTTCTGTTTGGTTGCACTTTTTTTAAAAATTTTTTTGTTACCATAATTCCATTATCACTATAACATATTATCTAATCATTCTTCTCTCCCTGGTCAACTATTAATATCGTAATCTACTTCTGCAAATAAAGCTACATGCAAAAAATGAAAAAAGGAGCTGCCATTCCATGTGTATTCATGAAAGGCAGCTCCTGCTTAAATCATTTTTGTTTAACTACTACTTTTACTTTTTTGCGGATCTTTCCAGATTTCACTGTGATATAGGCTGTTCCCTTTTTCTTTCCGGTGATCACACCCTTGGAATTTACCGTCACGATCTTCTTATTCGAAGAACTGTAGGTAACTTTCTCCTGGGAAGTGATCGGGCTGATGACCGGTTTCAGCGCAAGTTTTTTATTCCTTGCAACGGTCACTCTTGATTTCAGTCCGGTGATCTTTGTTGTTCTTACCGTTGTTTTCTGCACAGTAATGGAAATGACCTGTTTCTTGCCGCTGGCCAGTGTAATGGTCACTTTGGCTTTTCCGGCTTTCAAGCCTTTCATCGTTCCCTTGCTGTTTACAGAAACGATTTTCTTATTGCTGGAAGTCCAGCTTTTAACGGAATCACCCTTTGCAAGTCTAGAAACCTTTATTTTGGAAGTAGACTGTTTTACTTTCAGCTTAATGCGGGTAGCCGTTACCTTGATCGTAGGTGTCAGTTTTTTGCCGACGGTCCTCTTTTCCTTGCGGCCCTTGTTGCTGGTACGCATCTGTACAGCCGGTGAAAATACCGTGGCTGCAGAGATCGTTTTCCATGGTCCGAACACCTCCGGTACTTCTGTAGGTGTTGGTGTCGGAACGTTTTCTTTCCGCTGTATGGTAAGAAGATAGTCTGTTTTTCCGCTTCCGGCAGCTGTTACCGTGATCTTCACCTGTGCTTCGCTTGCATCTGTTTCCCAGTATACATTTACACGTTTCGTTTTTCCGTTTGCCACAACCGGCATGGATACTTTCTCAACACCTTTTACTTTCTGTACCGTTACCGTGGCATCCCCATCTGAAGGTTCCACATAAAGGCGGAGGAACTTTTCCTTATTTTCCTCTTTGTCTGCAAGATACGAAACGGTATAGCTGGTTTTGGTGCTGTCAAATACCGGTGATAATGTAAGATATTTTGAAGTATCTGTAAAAGTATTGCTGGTACTTACCACCAGGTTTGCCAGGGAGGAATTTCCAAGCCCGCTGGTAAGGTGGAAGATATAATCCCTGCTCTTTCCGTTCAGTGTTGTTTTAACCGTAACATCTGCCTGTCCGGATCTTACATCTGCCACATAAGTTCCATTGGAAGCTTTTCCGTTGACAGTCAGGGTACATCCGGCAGGTGCTTTAAATGTCAGGGTCACTTTTGTAGCATTTTCAGCAACCCTTAAGGTATGCTCTTTTTCCGAACGCTGGAATGCTTTTTCCCAGCTGACCCGGCCAGTATCTGCTTCTGCTGATACACTGTCAAGGTAAGCTCCATTTGTTTCCAGTGCCATCAGATAACAGGAGTCATTCTTATAATAAAGTGTCCCATCCCTGTCTACGCAGATCGGACTGATGCAGTACTCCTGCTGTGCGAGTACCGGACGGAAGAGTTCTTTCGGTTTTCCGGAAGTCTGGCCCGGCTCATCTGTCAGCATATAGATACCGCCAGGTTTTGCATTGTAGGTAAAATACAGATAAACACGTCCATCCGCTTTGCCATCTCCATTAAAGTCCTGGTTTTCATAAGCGGTCGAAAGAAGCGGTGCTGCCTGCGGATATCCCGGGATAGAAACTTTATATGCAAGGGAAAGACCGGAAGCAGATTCTGTCAGGACATCAAAATGGTGTCCCCCATCCGCATTGTACTGTCCGCCGTTTCCGCAGACACCTACATAGATTCTTCCTTTATAGACGACCGGTGTGGATGTTGCCGCACCGCCCAGGTTATAGCCTGCCACTGCGCCAAAAGTACCATCTGCATTCATGGCAACCCGGTAAAGATAGCCGCCTTTGGTCGTAAAATAAACATATCCGTTGTTATAAACAATGGTGGATCGGATATCGCCGATCATGTCCGTGCGCTTGTCGATCAGCTGTCCGGTGTGCGTATTAACTGAATACAGGATAGAAGTATAGGCATCACCGGCCCCGTCATCAGAACCAAACACCAGATAATTTTCGGACGCATAAGCACCTGTCCAGTAAAAACCGCCCTTATGGTTATATTTCCAGGTACAGTATTTTATCTCATCACCTTTTGACGGGTCTTCATCTGTAACAGAAAGGCAGAAGTAAGAACCAGGGGTTGTATCCGAAGTCCAGGTTCCGGTATAAATATATCCATCCTTATAGGTGATCGGGGAAAGTGTCTGGCCTCCCAGGCTCTCACTGATCCAGAGGGATTTTAAAGAAGTGGCACTCAGTGCCTGGATCTGTCCGCCGCCGATCTGTGCAAAAAGCATTCCTTCCGCATAAGCAAGCGGGATCATGGCATACTGCATATTTCCGTGCATCTGTTCACTGGTCTGCACGATATCCCCGGTATTTTTATCTATTTTATAGATGAACTGTCCGGATGCCACGTAAAGATAGCCGCCCAGGATCAGTGGAGGGGTAAGTGCTGCATCCCATCCCTTTGCATCCAGATGCAGGGACCATTTCTGCACCGTTGTATCCTTGCTGGTCGGCGTGGAGGTATTGGTGATCCCGTTGTTTGTTTCACTGTTCCGGTAACTGCTCCAGTCATTATCCGTGATCTCTGGCTGCGTTGCCGTCTGCTGTTCCAGTTTTACCTGGATCTCTGTTTCCTCACCTACCGTAAACTTCTCTCTTCTGGAGATATATCCATGTCGTGACACATTCCAGGTATACTCATCCCCGTAATAAAGAGAATCATACACAAAAGCATCTTTGGAAGGTTCCACACGCTCCCCTTTAGAATCATATACACTGACCACTGCATCCGATGGATCTGTTACAAAAGTGATCGAGGACTTTGCTTTTTTATGTACGGTGATCGTATAGGTTCCTGTGGAAGTATAAGTGATATCCTGATAAGCCGGATCCTGATAAGTCCCGTCTTCTTTCATCTGGAAAGTGATCCTGGTCTCAGAACCGTCAAGAGGAATCTCAATGGCATTGCTGCCGGATACTGCCTGTCCGTTTACGGTAAGGCCATACCACTTGTCATTAAAGGCTTTTGCAGAAACTTTTACAGATTCTGTATTCTCACCCACTGTCACATCATAATCCCTGGTGATACCGGCACTGTCAAATTCTGAGATCAGGTTTTTGGCCATGTCCGTGTCCGAGGGAAGGTAACAGCCGATCATGGAAAGATCCAGCCTCCGGAGCACTACGATCTTGTAAGTCTGGCTGTCTGTGGCTGTACCGGCTGTTACTGTGTAAACAGCCCTTTTTCCATTATCCTTTGTAAAAACATTTGAAAAATTATAACGTTTTCCATCGGTATATCCGGTTGCAATGATCTCACTCTCAACCGTCTTTCCATCAAGATCGCAGGCAGATAACCGGATCGTTGATCCCTCCGGCGCATCGGCCCCCAGATCTGCCGTTACATAAAATCCGGTAGAATTATAACTGGATCCGATCTCAACGGTATAGGTTTTCCCGCCATAAATTTCATCCAAATCTTCCCTGCGGCTGATCTCCAGAGGATCCTTAACGCCATAGCCGGAATACACACTGAGATCCTTGAGATATTCTTTCGTACTGTTCTCCCCGGCAAATGGAGCATCCTCAAAGGTAAGTTCTGCAGAATCTTCATCGTCAGAGCCGTCCATGACCAGTTCCTCCTGATCCTCGCCGTTAAATTCCCCCTTTGAGAATTCCGCATCTTCTGGTTGCTCTGTTTCCGGTTCTTCTGTGATCTCCACGTCACTGTCTCCCGGCTCTTCTGTGATCTCGGTCCCTTCCTGGACATCCGGCTGTTCTTCCGTCTCTGCTGCCCCGGAAGAAAAATCACTTTCCATGGATATGTCGGCTCCATAGACTGGAGCTGTCCCTGCCAGCATGCTCACCGACAGAAGGACTGCCAGCCATTTTCCTAGTCTTCCTTTCATCTGATGTTTACCTCCCTTTTTTTACTGCTGAAGCAGTGGATTCCTGCTTTTTATTTTTCTGAAACTGCGTCTCGCTCCTGTCCACAGGAGCAGGTACAAAACTCCTGCCAGTGCAAATAAGGATAGAATCCTGGTAAAGAGTTTCATGTGCGTCCAGGTGTCTGTTACTTTACTTCCTACCAGTTCCGGGATACTCTTTCCTTCGTTTTTGGAGGAAGCGGACACAATCCCGGATGTGGTCTCCCTGTCTTTGCTTTCAGTCAGTTCTTCTGTGGATGACTCTTCTGTTTTCTCTTTTGTTTTGTCTTTTACGGCATCCGCTTTTTTGCTGTTTTTCTTTTCACCTGATGTACCGGAACCGGAGCCTTTTTTCTTCGTACCGGCATAAGCCGTCAGTTTCTTTTCCTTGTTTTCGTCTGTGCTATCCAATCCGTTCTTTCCGGATGCCGTACCTTTTCCGCCAACCGTTTTCAGATTTGTAAGGGATCCTTCCCCATTATTGCCTTTGCCCGGGACTCCGGCTTCACTTTTATTTCCACCATATCCGGGTCTCTGGGCGATCGAACCGGAATTTCCATTGCCCCCATTTCCCGCTGTCCCGTTATTCTTCTTTCTGACATCAGGGATCCGGATCACCAGCGGACTGCTAACATTGCCCGCAAGGTCTTTCACCACGACCACCACATCTTTTTCACCTTCTGACAGGCCTGTAATGGTCAGGGTATCGCTTCCTTTCAGTACTTCTCTTCCCTCTTTTGAGGTATCCGGGATCTGTACTTTCGCGCCGGCCTCTATGACACGGTAATAGCATTGTCCCCTTTCACTGGTCTTATATACTACTGAGGCCTGGTCCACGGATATCCTGCTCGCACTGATCTTTTTCAGTTCCGGCGGTGTCTGGTCCGTGATCCCAAGTGTCAGGTAATAATCCCTCCGGGTGCCGTCCTGTGCGGTTACCTGCACCCGGACCATAGCTTCCTTTTCCTGGTCTCCGAAATGGATCTTCCAGTAAACATGCCCCTTTCCATCGTTGCTTTCTTTGATGGTCTCATCTTTTTCCACGGTAGAATGCTTCACTCCGCTCAGCGCATAGATCTTGACCGTGGCATGTTCTTCTTCCGCTGTCAGCCAGATGTTCAGGCTCTGGCGTTCCCCGTCATAAACCGCCTTGTATCTGTCACGGTCCTTGTTTAATGCGGGATCTAGTTTTAAGATTCCTTTTCCCCAGGTATCGGAGCTGGATATATATAATTCTTTCAGATCCGCATTGCTGCTTTTAACTTCCGGAGTGATGGTCGGTTCCGGTGTAATAGAAGGCTCCGGCGTAACGGAAGGCTCTGGAGCTGCCGTCGGTTCCGGCGCAGCGGTCGGTTCCGGAGTGGCAGTTGGCTCTGGTGCAGCAGTCGGTTCCGGCACAGCGGTTGGTTCCGGTATCTGGGTCGGCTCCGGTTCTGCAGTCGGCTCCGGTTCTGCAGTCGGCTCCGGAACGGCGGTAGGTTCTGCGGGTACCGATGGTTCTGCCAGCGTTTCCCCTTCCGAACTCTCTGTGCTGTCTGCTGCATAAACTTCCCTGACAAAGATCGCATCTGTTTCTGGTGCAGCCCCTCCTGCCAGAAGTCCTGCAGAAAGGGTTCCGATAATAAATTTGTTAATGATCGGTCTCTTTAAATTGTTTTTTTTCATTACCAGTCCCCCCATACTTCGCCATTATCCCCGACACCCAGATCTGCTCCGGAATACAGGGTAAAGCGAAGCCTTACTTCGTCACCGTCTGCCGGGAAATAGCCCGACATTCCAATGTTCATATATTCACCGTTTACAAAATACATCCAGCCGGAATTCATGGTAAAATCAAATTCTCCCAGCCAGTTGGCATCATGCCCGGACAGCTGGCAGTTTACTTCTGTCAGATGTGCCATCAGGTCATCCGGGATCGAAGCTCCGGAAGTGATGCCGCCGCGTCCGATAGCTTTCAGGTAAAAACCTCCTGTTGCACTTCCATCATTCCTCCAGTCAAACCCGCTGTTCTGCAGAAGCCTTAAGACCACGGAGGAAAGCTGTTCGCCCTGATAAAAGTCGATGGATGTCGCCGGCAGGATTGTCCCAAGTCCGACAGTCCCCGCCTCAATGCTGACCGTGATGGAGCCGGCAGGTTCTTCCTGGCTCTCATCCCCTTTATAGATGGTAAACGTTGGAAGCGTGGTACTCCATCCCTCATCATCCGTTGCCTTGATATCCACAGTGTTGCTGCCCTCATTCAGATCCAGACGGTAAGCCAGGATTCCCGGCGAAGGCTCCCCTTTTGAAGAAAGTCTTTCACCGTTTCCATATACTTCCAGTGCCGTAGAGGATAAGCTGTTCCCGTACCAGTCTACCGCCTGTACATAAAATGTACGGTACGCGGCATTTACCGTTTCCCCGTCAGTCAGGTCTGTGGCGATCGTTGGATAATGGTCTTCCTCCGGTTCCTGTGTCGGTTCCGGCTCCGGAGATGGCGTCGGCGTTGCACTGAGCGGTACCTGCGCCCCATCCTGGTTCCGGTCATCGTCCTGGTCCGGTGTTTCTTTCCGGCTGTCATCATCCTGGTCACCATTTTTGTCATAATGGATGGTATTGTCTTTGGAGCTGTCATTATCCTCTCCTGTGGAGCCGTCTTCCGGATCGGTATCCCCTTTTTGGGTATCTTCCTTCTGGCTGTCCGGTTCCGGTGTCTGGGAAGCTTCCGGCTCTGATGTCGGCTCCGGGGTGACAGTCGCCTGTGCCTCTTCCTTTTTCTTTTCCGGTTCTTCCTCCGGTTCATCTTCCAGGATCTGTGCCTGTTCTTCAAAGGAAGATTCTTCACCCGTGGAAGCATCTTCCTGGCTTCCGGCATAAGCATATCCCTTTCCAAGATAACCCTTTAAGGAGCTTTCACTGTTCACCCCCTGTACCGGATTTTCACTTTTCTCCGGTTCATAGTTTTTCATTCCCAGAAATAATACTCCAGCAAAAAGCAGGAGACAGACAATAGCTGTCAGAAAGGAAAGCCGGTTATTCTTTTTTCTCTTTTTCATGGTCATTTCCTCCTTAATACAGCCTTTCTATATATTTCATGATCCAGTTTCCATACCAGCTTCTGGCTTTTTTCAGTTCTTTTTTCATCTTCTGCACGCACAGAGCGGTATCCTTTCGTTCTTCTTTTGATACAGCATGGGGACTGAACGCAGCCTTTTCCCCGATAACGCTTGTTTTCCGGTAACACTTCATGGCATCTTCCGAATAAAGCTCAGGGCCATGATAATAAAGAAGCCGCGCATATCCGGCCATGGCGCGAACCGCCTGGCGGTCATCTTCACTTTCAAACAGTTTTCTCCGTCTTCTGTTTGCGTGGATGCGGAGCACACAGACCGTAAAGATAAATATCAGGCAGAAGAGGTCAAATACCGCAAGCAGGAGGATCAGAAGCTTTTCGATTCCGAACAGTGCCAGTTTTAAGCTCCAGTGTGTCTGGATGTTCTCCTGTGCAGGCGGTTCGTCCTGTGCTTCCGGGATGGCAGCTGCTTTGGCTCCTTTTGCCTCCAGGCCTGCCGTGAGGTCTGCTTCCTCCATGACATTGTAGTATTCCGGTGTCATTTCTACCGGTACCCATCCAAGGCCGTCCATATAGATCTCGGTCCAGGCATGTCCATTCTTTCCCGGGACTTCTATCGTATCCCCCGGGTTTTTATCTTTGATATCTTCCGGTGTGATCAGATAGCCTTCCACATAACGGGACGGGATCCCGTAATAACGGAACATCAGTGCCGCTGCCGTGGCATAATGGACACTGTGGCCGATCCTGGTGTTTGTCAGGAAGTCCTCTGCAAAATCCCCCTGTCCGGTATAGGGATCGGCTGCCGTGCTGTAAGTCAGGTTCTTTTCCAGATAGGAACGGATCCTGCTGATCGCTGTATAGTAATCGGTATGCCCCTGTTCCCGGTTTCCACCGTCCCCCAGTTCTTTGCGGAACAGGGTTTCCAGTGCACCGGACAGCTTCGTATCCTGGCTGTACACAAATGCGTTGTAATAACTCTCATCATCACGGTAGGAATCCCCTTCATCCCTGGCAAGTGCCTGATAGACCCTTGCCCCCAGCACCGTAAAATCTTTTACCAGGTTTCCATTTGCCTGATAGTGATAGTTTCTTGCTCCAAAGAGTCCTTTTGCTTTTAACATACTGTCAGCAAACGGTGTCTCTTTCCTGTATCCGGCAGGCAGTTCTGTGATCTCATAAGGGGTATAGAGATAACGGCTGTCTGCCTTTTCATTTTTTATATCCACTTCGGATACTTTGTCAGAAAGGGTATCATCATCTGCAAGTGCCCTTGCACGGCTTAGCTGGGTCTCCCCATAAAATCCATCCTGATGGAGCCAGTAAAAGAGCGTCCTCTGTTTATAGGCATCCTCCGTATCCAGGCTTTCCCAGGAAGAACCGTCATACACGCTTCCCACAAATCCTCTCAGGTAGAGAGAATCCGGATTTTCCATGGTAACGGAAAGTGCCGTATCGTCTGAGGCACTCCAGGCACCGCATTCTTTCAGCTTTCCATCCGGAAGGGTATTGATCTTTCCTTTTCTGTACCGCAGGCTGCTGATCCCGTCCAGGGCCTCTTTTTTAGCTTCTGTGACAAGTGTCGAGGAACCATAGTCTTCGGACGGCATAAACTGTTCCAGAAGGATCCCGGCTGCCAGCATTACCGCACATGCCAGGATGCTTCCTGTCAAAAATGCCCGGCTGCTCTCTGCCCGGTGGCGTTTCCTTCCAGAACGGGAAAGGATAAGATTCAGTTCCAAAAGGATCCCCATGTAAAAAATAACTCCTGTGCCTGCATCCGGTTCCATACCAAGGATTCCCGAAAGGACAGGAAGTACCAGAGCCCAGGCAAGCACCAGTAGATAAAACTTCAATTTCAGGATAAGGAATCCGCAGACTGCCGCTGCCATTCCAAGATAAATAAGGAATACCATGCGGGCGGCATCCCCTCCCTGTATCCCGGCAGTCTCAAACCTTTTGAGGTAAATTCCTGCCCGGCTTCCCAGGATGTCTGCCATATCATTCCAGTATAATGCCATGCCGTCTAAGAGCTGTCCATGGAACAGGAAGATCCCTGCGATGGAAACCATTCCCAGTCCCAGCCGTCCATAAAGCCCATATTTTCCCATTCTTTCTGTTGCAGTACAGAACACTGCCATAAGAAGCACGCTTCCCAAAATCGGTGCCATGCGTTCCTGCTCAGTAAGGACACTCATAAAAAGCAGGAGCCCTCCGCCTGCACTCAGCCAGATCAGTGCAGTTTCCAGCAGGATACCGGACAGTTGTTTTCCATATGCTGTTTTTGACTGTCTTTTGGATTCTGTGATCCGTATTTCCATAATACCTGTTCTCCTCCACTGTCTCTGCCGCCTGTGCCGCATCCTACGATAGTCACTTCTCCCTTTGCTGCCAGGAGTTCTGCTTCTTTGTCCTGCGGGTCGCCGGTTATATATACATAGTTTGCAAAATTCTGTATTCCCGGGTCTTTCAGATATTCCCGTACTGTGACCGGTGTTTTTGCATCACTTCCATAACGCAGGAAGCGGTACAGGATGTTTTCGCGGTCCTCTTCTGTACGGATCTTCTCCAGCCGGAACTTCCCAGTGCTGTGGTCATAGACTCCGGCCTGGCAGGAGATCTTCTTTTCCATAAAGCTCTGAAGGACTGCGGAAAAGACTTCTGCCACCGTTTCCGCACGCTGCGGATCCCGGTCTGCCTGAAATGCTTCTGCCAGGATCAGTACCGTATCATCCACCGGGAAGCTTTTTTCCCGGATCATAATGTCATCCAGCTTTCCGGACAACTTCCAGTGGATCTGCCGGATACTGTCACCAGAACGATATTCCCGGATGTCATAAGTTTCTCCCGGATCATCCCCCGGGCGGCTTCCGGAATAGCGGAAACTTTCCATGTCGAATCCTTCCCTTGTAAAAAGGGAAAGCTCACCTTTTTGTCTTTCCGGCATTACAACGGTATAAGCGCATGTATCAGCCTTCCTTTTTAAAGAAAAGACACGAAAAAAATCCTGGCATTTCCAATCAGAAAAACAAAATCTGATACAGCCGCACCAGCTGCTTCCGGTCTCAAACCCGATGACCTGCTTTTCCTTTCCTCCCAGGGAAAAGGAAAGAGGGATCTCTCCTTTTTCACCGGTAAAAAGATTTTCCCATCTGAGCACTCCTGCTCCGCCAAATACCGGCCATGCAGACTGATTTTCCAAATACATTTTTCCATGGAAACACTCCATTCTCTCTGATGCCTTTGGGAGATGCAGTTTGATAACGGCTTTTTTTCCGGACAAAACCACACTCCCTGCAGAAAAGATCAAAATAAGAATGGTGAGCAAAAGAACCGCTGCAAAAAGCCATGTGCCTGTAATTACTGCTGCTCCTGCCATGCAGACCAGCCACAAGAGCCACAGGATCCTGTCCTTTATCATCCTTCCACCTTCGGTTCCGCCACGTCTGCCAGAATCTCAGAAAGGATCTCACGGGCAGATTTTTCCTGATACCTCGCCTTGGAATCCAGAATCATTCTGTGTGCCGCAACGTCCTTAAAGACATCCTGTACGTCCTTTGGAATAACATAATCCCTTTCTTTCATATAGGCAGCTGCTTTTGCCATCCTTACCAGTGCCAGCGTTCCACGCGGGCTTAATCCCAGTGTGATCAGTTCATGATTTCTCGTAGCCTCTGCAAGATGTGCCACATAATCAAGCACCTGGTCTGCCACATAGATCTCCTGTACCTCTTTCTGGAGTTCCAGCACCTCCTCCCGGGTGACTACGGTCTTTGCATTTTCCAGGGGATTTTCCCTCTGTCTGTCCCTTAACAGTTCCACCAGGCTCTGGTGATCCGGGTACCCCATGCTGACACTGATCATAAAACGGTCAAGCTGTGATTCCGGAAGGAGCTGCGTACCGGAAGACCCCACCGGGTTTTCTGTGGCAATGACTACAAATGGGGATGGTACGCAATGGGTTTCCCCGTCTACCGTCACCTTTCCTTCTTCCATTACTTCCAGAAGGGCAGACTGGGTCTTACTGGAAGTACGGTTGATCTCATCTGCCAGTAAAAGGTTGCACATGACCGCCCCGGCACGATAGGAAAACTGTCCGCTCTGTTTGTCATACATGGTAAATCCGGTCACATCGGAAGGGACAACATCCGGTGTAAACTGGATACGGTTGAATTCCATTCCCATAAGACGGCTCAGTGCCAGTGCGGTTGTGGTCTTACCAACACCAGGCACATCTTCCAGAAGTACATGCCCCTTTGCGAGCACTGCCATGAGGATCTTATCTGTGATATCTTTTTTTCCTTTAATGATCCGCTCCAGCTGATCCTGGAGTTCTTTTATCTTCTGCGGCATTTTCTTTCCTCCATCCTTATCTGTGGTCTGTCATATCAAAAAAGCTGTTTTCCTTATCCTGGTAGCGCTGGTAAGCCACCAGTGCACAGAATCCCTGGTCTGTTGCCATGGGGTTGCTTTCCCCGTCCAGGGTATGTTTAAAACTTCCATCCTTCTGATAAAAAGTCATCAGGGTATCATACAGGCCTTTTCCATCTTTCTGGAAACGTTCATCCTCATTGCAGTCTACGCCTACCGCACTGAGGGCGATCACGGTCTGGGAAATAGATTCTGAGCTCTTTGCACCAAATGCGGTATAACCGCCATCATCGTCCTGTATATCTGCCAGAAATTCCACACCCTTGTCAATGACTTCCTTTACATCTTCTTCATCCTGGTATGGTTCCAGGCTCTGCAGTGTCATGGCGGTCAGATCCACATCCCCGTCTTCTGCGTTATCATCCAGGGAAAATCCGCCATCTGCTTTTTCCCGTTCCAATATGTAATCCAGATATTTCTGTTCCAGTTCCCCGTCTTTATTGGCATCCGGGTCATCGGCATTTAAGGCGATCAGTGCATAAATGGCACCGTTTAATCCCTGGGAGACCACTGCATCAAAATCTTCCAGCGGCTTTTCAATATCGTATCCGCCAATATCCGTTGGATCCTTTCCTATGGATTTCAATGCCATGACTGCCCTGGAATACTCCGTATAACGGTTATCACTGAGCACGCCTTCCTGGTCTTTGACCCGTTTTTCAAGATTGGCCCGGTATTTTTCAAAATAGTTTTCATCTACCGTTTCTCCTGAACGGGCAAGGGCGATCACTGTCCATTCCCCACCCAGGGTATCCGATGCCGGTGAAGTTACAGTTTCCTGTTCATAAGCAGCTGTCTTTTTCAGTGCATCTTCCAGCTTTGGAGTCCCGCCCCCACAGCCTGTCAAAAACCCTGCTGTGGTAACTAACACCAGAAACTGGCATGTCCGTTTTTTTAATCTGTTCATAATTTCCCCCTCATTTTTTCGTTTATCTGTTTTATGCAAAGAATCACATCTTCTTTATTGGAACATTCTATCGTCCAGGTCCGTTCCTTTGTGCAGGGAAGAAGTTTTAAAACCTTTTCCCATGGAATTGTGCCCTTTCCTAAGCCCAAATGGGAATCCCTGTCCCCTGCATTGTCATGGATATGGACATGTCCGACATATGGAGCAAGTTCCTTCGCCCATTCGAGGACAGGAACTTTGGAATAGCAGTGTGCGTGCCCCATATCCAGACACAGCTTAAAGTTTGGATGATCCACGAGCCTGTATACATCCAAAAGAAGCCGCCAGTCTTCATCCAGGACATTTTCCATGACGACCTGGGGACCTTCCCTGTCTTTCAAAAACTCCCGGAAAAACCGGCCCGTCTGCTCTGCCCAGCCTTCCCGGAAATATACCGTAGGGATCATCCCTGAATGATATACGATCTTTTTGGCTCCAAGGCGGATCCCTGCCTGGTAACACTGGTCAAACCGCTCCATCGTTACTTTCCTTATCTGGCTGTCAAAAGATGCCGGGTTTAAATCCAGGAAAGGCCCATGCAGGGTAAGCGGCGGATTTCCCATCTGCCCCAGCCTTTTTTGATACAGTTCTATTTTTCTTTCCAGCTGGTCCAGATTGTCGGAAATGGAAAACTCAATGCTTTCCACCCCGATCCCGTACTGGCAGCAGAGCTCTTTCATATCTTCATCGCAGATCAAATGGCTGACATAGATCAAAGCATTTCCTCTTTTCCGGACTCAATCAGCCCGTATTTTTTCTTAATGCGTTCCAGTTTTTCAAGAAGCGGCCTGCTCAAAAACCATAAAAAGATCACAGTTGACAGTGCATGCACCAGATCCACCGGGATTCCTGAAATATAGAAAGCAACCAGGCTGGCCGGTGTGATGTATCCGTAAGACATTAAGATGCTTGCCGGATTCATGATCCCGCCATAGATGAGCACCACACTTAAAAATCCATAAATGCAAAGATCCCGTTTCCTTGCTTTTAAGATTCCTTTCTGGTAAAGAATTCCTGCCAGGAACCCGATGATGCCAAAAGAGAACATCTGCCATGGTGTCCAGGGGCCCTGTCCCATAAACATGTTGGATAACATCATGATAAGACAGCCAACGAGAAACCCCGCCTCTCCCCCAAAAGAAACACCGGTAAGGATCACAATAGCCGCCACCGGTTTGAAACTGGGGACCATAAAGAAGGCAGCCCTGCCTGCAACACCAATCGCTGCAAGGACAGAGATCACCATGATCTCCCGTGCTTTTGGTTTGCGCCCTTCAAACATCATAAAAAACGGGAGCATCGCAGCCACGATCACGATCAGGCTGCATATCAGGTATTTCCTTCCATGAAAAAACCTGACCGACAGATACAAAAGCAGCGGAACCACTAACAGCATCAAGATAAGGGCAAACCAGGTTCTACGGCTGACTTTCCCCTTCTTTTCCATCTGCCGGATGATCATCCCATCAGAAGGAAGGGTGTATTCTTCCAGATCTTCTGCCGGCCCATCTTCTGCCCTTTCATTTGGGATATCTTCCCAGAATTCATCTATAAACTGGTCCAGTTGCTGCTCTGTAAGCACGTAACCACATCCTTTCCGGTCACAGCTTCCGGAAACAAATGCCTTGCCATCCGGTTTGCTGCAGTTGTGTAGAAATTATTTCCGGCAAAAAACTCCCGGGTATTCTGGCTGGTAACGATGTTTCCCTCAAAAAACAGGCCTACCCTGTCCGCGTATTCTGCAACAAATTCCACGTCATGGGAGATCATAAAGATCGTCAGGCCATGCTGTTTCAGCCGGGTTAAGATCTTTCCGATCTCTTCTTTATATTCTGCATCCATTCCCTTCGTGGGTTCGTCCATCAGGAGAATCCGCGGACGAAGCAAAAGGACTTTGGCAAGTGCCAGCCTCTGCTGTTCCCCGCCACTCAGATCATAAGGATGTCTTTCCAGAAGCCCTTCCAGCCTGGTAAGGCTTACGATCCCTTCTATAGCCTTTTCTTTTTTCATATGAATCTGATATTCCGAAGACATTTTTTCTCTCCTGCCCCCAATCACAGAATACAGATCTTCCAGGACTGTTTTCTTTAAGAAAATGCTCTGTGGGTTCTGCGGCATGACTCCCAAAAGCCCACAATACAGATCCCGGTCTTTATACGAACGGATATCCCGCCCTTCCAGAAGGATCTTCCCACGGTATGGACATCGCACCCGGCTTAAAAGAGACAGCGTAGTGCTCTTTCCCGTACCGTTTCCACCTACCAGTGCATAGAACTCTCCTTTTTTTACCTCCAGAGAAAGATCCCGGACAACATCCGGACTGTCCTTTTCATACCGGAACCAGACATCTTTCGCCTGAATGGACAATTCTTTCTTCGAACTATCTGTTTTTGTGTATCTGACTTTTTCAGTGCTTTCGCTCTTTCGCTGACTATCCGAAGCAATTCCTTTTTCGTTACAGTAACGGGAGAGCCACTGTCTTCCCTCACTGACTGTCAGCGGACAGGTTGCCTGACTGTCTGTCTCACCATAGATCTGCATAGGAATCGGCATGGAAAGAAACATGCCATGTTTTTGTTCCTTTAATTTTACCCCGATTTCCCTGGGAGTTCCTTCCAGATAAACATTCCCCTTATCCATGACAAATACCCTATCCGCATAAGGGATGATATCCTGAAGCCGGTGTTCCGTAAGGAGCACCGTTGTTCCAATATCACGATTAATCTTTTTTACGGTTTCCAGAAAATCAGAAGCAGCGATGGGGTCCAGCTGAGACGTAGGCTCATCCAGTATTAAAAGGGATGGATGCATTGCCATGATCGCAGCCAGGTTTAAGATCTGCTTCTGCCCTCCTGACAGCTCTGAGACATTTTTATAAAACCACTGATGGATACCAAAATAGCTGGCCATCTCCGCAACCCGCAGCCGGATAGTCGCATTGTCATATCCCAGGCTTTCCAGTCCAAAGGAAAGCTCATGCCAGACTTTATCCGTTACGATCTGATTATCCGGGTTCTGCATGACAAAACCGATCTCCTGGCTCTGTGTCCGGTGGTCGATCCCCGAAAGCGGCATCCCCCGGTAAAAGATTTCTCCCTCTGACTTTCCAACCGGGGCCAGCACGGTTTTTAACTGGCGCAACAGCGTGCTTTTGCCGCATCCGCTCCGTCCGCAGATCACATTTAACGTTCCTTCTTCTATTTTCAGATTCGCATGGTCCAGAACCTTCCTGGAACATTCCGGGTATGCGAAGCTAAACTCCTTTACTTCTACAAGATTCATAATCATTATCCTTCCTGTTCCAGAGTTTCGTAGATTTTTTTGTAAGTCATATCCAGATCTGTTTCACAATGCTTCCGGCTTCTGGCAAAACGGATGGTCTCCGTCACATCCAGGATCACCGGAAGGAAACAAAAACATGCAAAGCAGATGTATGTAAGCATTGCTTCAACTACTGGAACAGATACCGGAGCCTGATGCCCCTGAATGGTAAAACCAGCAAGTAAAATACGGGGATCATAACTTGCATAAGAAGCCCCATTCATACAGCCAGTGGCAAATACAAGGAATAAAGCTGCCATCACCGCCAGAAGGCTTTTATCCTTCTTCGTAAATTTGTAAATGGAAAAAGCAGTCCTGCCTTTTAATCCATATCCCCTGCTCCGCATGGAATCCGAAGTTTCTATGGCATTCTCCAAAGCCCACGTAACCAGTATCGACAGCATGTTAAAGCCCGCACGGATACGGTTAAAAAGACTGCCCTCTGAAACATCCCTTCCCATAGATTTCTGACCGTTCCGGATCACTTTAAGCTGCCCCGTAAATCTGGGGACAAAGCGAAGTGCCATGGAAAGGATCAGAGAAAGGGCCGGTATCAGCCTTCCAAACAGGTAAATAAATTTATCACTTGTCATAACTTTATTATAACAGGAAAACCACTGGATCACTACGAACATGACCGCTCCAAGGACTACTCCATAGACTAAGGCCTCCAAAGTGATCCAGTTTCCACTGCTTTCTACATAATATAGCATCGTGACCCCATAATGATTGAAAAGTGGATTCAGAAGAGCCACGATCAAAAGACTGGGAAGGGTAAAGAGAAAGCTTTGCCTAAGTGTCCTTTTTCCTCCAAGCAGAAAGACGGAATAAGACAAAGCACCCGCATAAGAAATGCAGATAAAGACGGGATGCTGATTAAACATAGTAAATAACAGTACTACAGCAAAATAAAAAAAATTCAAAAATGGATGGCATGTGGAAAAAGCATCAATGATGGATTGATCCGCAGGCTGTCTGTTTCTTTTCTCGGTCTCATTTGTTGATAACACGTTTAAATGTACTCCCTCTTTAATCCCTGCTCTTCACAGTACAAATCCACTTTGCTTCCCTTTTTGCAACGTATCGTGCAGTTTTTGTTCACAATCTTTGAGCCAATATGCTCAGGATCATGATGTATCTCCAGATATTCCAGCCGGTTGCATCCATGAAAGACTTCCTCTCCAAGATACATGATATTTTCCGGAATATATACCTCTTTCAATTTCTTACATCCGAAAAAGGCCCTCTGATCTAATTTTTTAATTTCTTTTGGTAAGACTATGGTTTCAAAGCCACAGAAGTAAAAGGCTTCCAGACCAATTTCTTCCAGTGTATCCGGCAGCGTGATCTCCTTTAATTCCTTACAGCGGTAAAAAGCTCTTCTTCCTATACTCTTTAAATGCTCCGGGAATACCACTTTACTTAACTGCGTGCAGGAATGGAAACAGCACTCCGGAATCCTGCGGCATTCTGAACTGGTTTCAAATGCTACCTTTTTAAGGGCTGTGCATCCTTTATAACTATAATCTCCCAAAATTTCCAAAGATGCCGGAAATGTTACTTCTCTGAGAGAATGATTTTCCGAAAAAGCACTCTCTTTGATTTCTTTAACGGTCTGTGGGAATACAACGGGCTTACGGAGCTGGCAGCTTGCAAAAGCTTCCTTTCCTATGATTCTGCAGCCGGATGGCAGGATTATCTCTTTTATTTTCCCGTTGCCCTTATAACAGCAATCATCAATATAAATATATTTTTCAGGAATTGCTGCTACCTGTTTGTTTCTTTGCATACTGGCAAGCTGTGCCGTAAATGTACGATGATTAAATCGCAGTATACTCCATGTTGCTTTATCATTTTGTGAGCGCATATGATCTCCTTTCCAACGTTCGGATCATACAAACTGTATATCTTTTACATGTTTGTATTCTTTGCCTGACGTGTTGGATATACTGGCTCAAAATGTTTTCATAAGGCGTTTTTCATTCGATACATTTCACACAGGGAAAAGCAGCTCCGGAATCGCACCGGATTTCCTTAAATCGGCTGCCATCAGCCGAACCACGCTCGATTTTTTTGTTATTCTAATTATAACGATACGCCTTATTTCTGTCAATGTTCGCCAATGTTTCTGGTCTTTATCTCATACCAGTTTAACTATTTTTCACAATTTCTTTACTTCTTATCTTTGTATGGGTTTCCAACATCACTTCCAAGATTGCAGGTATACTTCCATTCAATCTTATCCCCATCTTTGGGCTTATAACTGGAAGCCCCATAATTCGGGAACTCTCCATTTACACTGTACATCCAGCCAGAATTTTTTCCGCAGTCAAATTCATAAAGCTGATTGATGCCTTCCACATAATAGCTTTTATATAACGGGGTATATTTGGAAGAGAGCTGGATGTTCTTTTCCCCACAGATCTTTTTTAAGATGTCAAATACGGTATCGCCCGTAGTAAATTTAACTTCCATTTCCGGAAGTATCCAGCCGTCTTCCGGGACAAATTCTTTTTTGGTTTCTTTTAGATCACCGATATTGTCAAGGATCGTCTGGCAGTCTATCGAAATGGTACAGGCAGCAGGTTTTCCGGAATCCCCTTTTCCGATTCCACAGCCCGTAAGGAGACAGCTCCACAAAAGCATAAAACAGCTGATTCCTATTACCCCGATCCGTTTCCAATATATTTTTTTCAGTTGCTTCATAATTATCCTCTATCGGATGAAAAGGTACCAAAAACACTATTTGATTTTTGATACCTTTTACACCCTTACTCTGTTTACTTAACTGTAATTTTTATCTTTTTTGTCACCTTTCCAGATTTAACTGTGATGGTAACGGTTCCTTTTCTCCGGCCTTTAACCACGCCCTTCGAGCTGACTGTTGCAATCTTCTTGTTGGAAGAACGGTAGGTCACTTTCTCCTGGGAAGTGATCGGGCTGACCACTGGTTTTAAAGTAACACTCTTTCCTTTCTTGATGGTCAGTTTTTTCTTGAGGCCGCTGATCTTCGTAGTCTTTACCTTTGCAGTCTGGACTTTTACTTTCAGAGTCGCTTTCTTTCCACTCTTTAAGGTAACGGTGATCTTTGCCGTTCCTGTTTTGGTTCCGGCTTTGATCTTTCCGTTCTTATCAACGGTCACGATCTTTTTGTTGCTGGAAGCCCAGGACTTTATAGAATCCCCGTATGCCATGGAAACCTTCACCTTTGTGGTGGCCTGTTTCCGCCGCAGGGTAATGGAGGATACGTTCAGTTTTATAGTTGCCTTTAATTTGCTTCCATAATTCCGTGTCTGTTTTTTACCGCAGAGGGAACAGGTTCCTTCCTGCTTCGCCGGACGGAATACCGTAGCTTTTGCCGTAGTTTTCCAGGTGTATTTATGCGTATGTGCAATTACAGGAATCGTTTCCGTCTTTTCGTATCCGCAGACCTGGCAGGTATATCTCATCAGTCCGGTTGTCTTATAAGTAGCAGCCTTGATCTGCTTTCCTTTTCCATAGGAATGCTTCTGGTAACCACCCTTTTTCGTGTTATCCGTGATGTCACATTTTCCATACATGGCAACACACTCATGCCAGTGGGCATCCTTATCAAAATTCCATTTGCTGTCCCATACATGGTCATGTTCCAGGGTATAATCATCGGTATAATGGAATACGATCTCATCCCCGTCTTCCAGGTACTGCTCTTTCACGCCAAGGTCCGGATGGATTCCGTTTAAGGTATACATCCAGCCGGAGTTCTGTCCATTGGAAAATTCTGCAAGCTCCTGACCATCCTTCGTGATTCCGGCAATGTAGGTCTCATCCCTCAATGTACGACAGCTCATTCCATTTTTGGACAGCACTTCTTTTAAGAGTTCCAGGACGTTGGCATTTCCATCGATCGTGTAATCTTTTGCTGCGATCCAGGTATCCAGATTTCCTTTTCGCAGGGTGTGTTCCTGATCCTCTTTCGCACTGCCATGAACAGAGTCTCCGAGAAGCGTAAAGCTTACCGTGATCGTACCGGCATCTTTTTTCAATACCTTAACGGTCAGTTCCACGAATGCTTCCTTATAAGAAATTTTCAGTTTCTGTTCCCCACGTTTATCCTTGTTATATCCCTCTATGGTAAGATCTGTCAGTGAAAGCTCCTGTCTGGTTCCGTCACTGATCACAGCAACCACTTTCATTCCACTGAGATCCAGGTCCTCCCCAAGGCAAAACTCTGTCCGGTAATCACCAGTCAGCTCCAGGGAATCCACATAAACACGCAGGCCTTCTGTAGAGACCAGTTTTTCCTGGTCTGCCCCCAGTGGATCATCCGTCCGGTTATATCCGGTCTGCCATCCGCAGCCTTCCACCTTCGGGCAGCTGGTGGTTTCTTTTTCTGTATTGACATAAGTGGCTCCGCTTGCCGTCTCATGGGTCAGACAGTTGGTATCAATGTATCTTACAAAACCGATTCCTTTATCTGCCCCGCAGTCTTTTGCATAATAATTGTTGGTGATGTCATCGATCCGGTTCAGGCTGTCATAAAAACCAATGATACCTCCTACATATGCTGCGTCTGCCTTTGTTGCCTGTACCTTTCCTGTAAAGGAATTGTTTTTAAAGGTATAAGTGCAGTTGTTCCAGGTCTGTGCCACATAGAGGTCTCCACCAAGGATTCCTCCGACCTTGTCAGAACCGGTGATGCTTCCCTCTGCACTGCAACTGTTGATAGTAATCTTGCATCCGTTCGGGGCTGTAGAATTGTCATAACCGCCACCTGCAATACCACCAGCCACTTCACTGGAAGCCTCTACGGTGCCATAAAATTTACAGCCGATCACAGAACAGTTTCCCATGGCATTGTCCCTGGTTCCGATAATACCGCCTACATAACTGGTTCCGTAAACGATCGCATAACTTACACAGTCTTCTACGGTACCTTGCATACGTCCGGCAATGGCCCCGATCTCATTCTCATTTCTGTCATATCCGATGACAACATCTTTCTCAATCGTACAGTTCCGTACCGTTGCCTCAAAGGCTGAAGAACATCCGGCATAAGGGCTCATCGTCTTATTCGCACCCAGAAGGCCGGATTTCAGGGTACTGGAACCACTTTTCAGGGTAACATTGTCGATCTCAACTGCCATTCCGGAAAGTCCCACACCTTCAAAGTTATTGACAAGGCCATAACCGGCAATCTTCTTTCCATAGATGTTCAGGTTACGGATCCTTGTATTACGGACATAACCAAAGAGAGGCAGCCCGCCCTCCGGTATTATTACGGTATGGTTATTTCCATCAAAAATACCACTGAATGCATTAAGGTTCTCGCCATTTTTCAGGTCTTTCCTTCCATCCTTAGTCACACCGATAGGCTTCCATCCAGTTGGCAGGGTGATGTCTTCCGTAAGCTGGAAGTATGTATTTTCAAAGGAAAATCCCTCTGTATTTACTTTGTCCCGCAGTGCTTCTACATCTGAAGCTGTCTTAAGGAGATATGGAGAGCTTTCACTTCCGTTTCCCTCCCATGGGAGAGGAGCTTCTGTGACGGTGACACAGGCAATATCCGAACAGATCTCTTCACTTGATATCTTTACACCATCACCATTTATATATGCTAGAATATTTGTTTTTACTTTACAGTAATAGTAAGTTATTCCTGTTTCTTTTATTTCTGGACTATATGTATTTTCAGTCGCTCCAGATATTAATATTCCATCTTGCGTTGAATTTACTCTATTTTGATACCACTGATACTCTGTTTTAACGCCAAACTCGTTAGATTTTTGTACAACTATTTCCAATTTTTCTGTAATAGGGATTCCCTTGACATAGGTTGTGTCTTTAGGCTGTTGGAGTATTACAGGCTTATCTGCTACATGTGGGTATACTCTTGCTGAAAAAACGTTACTTGTCGCAGTATAAAGATGTGTATTTATTTCATAAGAAACAAGGCATCTATAGTATCTATAATACTGTGGCTGAGTTGTATTTATTGTGTATGAATTTTCAACTGCATTCTCTATTTTATCATAATCTTTAATATCCGAACTTGCACTTGAACTTACATACCATTGATAAGAAAGTTTTCCTTCATTTTCCTGTAAAACAGAAGCTTGCACTATAAACGGCTCAGCTTTCTCGCCTTGCATAATCCCTACTCCATTTGGCTCCCTGTTATCAGTAAGTATTGGAGTATAGTCTGTTTCACCTGGTCTGATATGAATCGTATAAACAGTATCTTCTGAAATACACCGTTTCTCGTCTTTCTTTAAAGTAATGACTGCTGTATATTTATCATATTTCTTCCAATCCGGAATGAATCTAACATGTCCTGATACATTTTCAAATTCCGCATTTTCTATAGAGATCAGTTCCAGATTTTCGGCTATGGATCCCCAGGTGTCGCTGCTTCCATTGAGATCAATAAATTGACTATTTTCAGGAACTTCCACATTTATTTCCTGATCTTCTAATGAATCTGCTAAGTCTGTACTGATTTCCTTGCCCCAGGAATCATATAATGTCAGGGAGCTCAAATGATCTTTATAATAAATAGGAACCTGTATTTCCTGCAGGATATTTCCACTCTGACATACTTCAAATTTAATTGATGTGATTGCATTATATGATTTTGAATCACTGGTATTTTTTAAATAGTTCTGCGTATCCTGTGATACCTTTTTTCGGTAAACTATCCCATCCAAGGGATTTGTATAGACAGCATAAACGGAAGCATCCGTTGGAAAGTCATCTGTTGTTTCTACACTTACAAAAAAATCGCCATGATTCAATTCAACCGGAAAAGTCATTCCCTGCTCTGCATTATCTGAAAGAATTTCATTTTCCGATTTTTTTCCACTTTTTTCTAGCTGTAATTTAATCTTACTGATATATTCACCAGACTGACTGTTTGCAGGAACTACTGTAATGTTTGCATATGCAGCTGATATCGCAGTAACTGATCCATTTGTGGATTCTGTTAATTTCTCAGCAGTAACAAAATAAGGAGAGGTTCTTGACTCAAGATACGGAAGCGTAACTTCACCATTTTCATCTGTCACCAGATTTTCCTGTTTTTTACCATCTATATAAATAGATGCACCTTCACAATTTGAATATGCCCGTCCACCATCATCTTCCTGTCTGAGTTTCAGCTTTACTGTCTTTCCTTCCGTGACAGTCAATTCCTCTTCTGTAAAAAATGCAAGTTTATCCTGTCCTTTTTTCTGTTGGATGAAAAAATGCATTTCATCGCCATCCTGCACAGTTCTTCCCAATGCAGATCCATAATTAGCACTATCACGATTCAAAGAAGATTTAATATATGGTACATTTTTTTTGTCATATCCCCACAACCGGTAGATGACACCATCAAATATCCCTGCATCATCTGAATGGTAATCATATCCTGCGTCTGCTCCTCCTGGATAATACAGATCATGTGCCAATCTCAGAGCATCATCCATAGTATAGGAAGATTGACCAGTTAAAGTTACGGTACGTCCTGCCATTGGATTTCCGTCTTTATCATCGAGAAATTTTCCATCTTTACTGATACTGACAATTACCTGTATTTCTTTTTTTTCGTCAGTCTTATCTTCGGACTGAACCGTTCCATCACTGAACAGAGCCGTACTTCCGTCCGTGAATTCATCTTCACTTGTAAATTCACTTACATCGGATTCTTCCATATCAGAATCAGCGTCGGTATCAGTTTCCTCTTCTACGTCAACCGAATCTTCCATAGGAATCTCTTCCGTAAAATCAATCTGGTCTTCCGAATCTGACGCCTCTTCTACATCGGTTTGATCATCTGATGAATCGCTTTCTTCTGAAATGTCCTGCTCATCTATAAAATTTTCTTCAGATGAATATGGTGTATTATCCACCCATTCTTCTGCAAAGACATTTACAGGAAGCTGTAATACAAGAAGAAAAACAAGCAGCCAGCCAGCTATTCTTTTCCACAACTTTGTTTTTTTCATTTTGTCATTCCTTTTAAAAAAAGCTCCTCTTCCTCACGGAAGAAGAGCTTTTCAACTTTTAATTATTTTACCTTGACAGTTACTTTAACGGATTTAGATCCGGATTTTACTGTTATTTTTACAGTACCTTTTTTCTTTCCGGTTACAACGCCCTTGGAAGAAACGGTTGCAATCTTTTTGTTGGAACTTGTATAAGTAACCTTCTGACGGGATGTGAATGGAGTTACGACTGGCTTCAGTGTCACTCTCTTTCCTTTCCGAACAGTTACATTTTTGGATACTGTGATTTTTGAGGTTTTTACTGCTGCTGTCTGAACTCTTACCTTAACGGTCTTCTTCAGTCCACTGGCAAGGGTAATCTGCAGTTTCGCAGTTCCCCTCTTTTTGCCAGTGATCTTGCAGGTTCCGTTAGACTTGCCTCTTACTGTGAAGATCTTGCTATTGGAGGATTTCCAGGATTTTACAGAATCACCTTTTGCAAGTCTGGTAACTTTAAGTCCGGAAGTAGACTGTTTTACTTTTAAGGTTACAGTAGAAGCATTAAGAGTTGCTTTCGGTGCAAGCTTTTTACCTACATTTCTGGTTTCACTCTTATTGCATGCAGAGCATTTTCTGGTCTGAACTTCTGGTTTAAACACTGTAGCTGCTGCTGTTCTTTTCCAGTTGCTCCACTTATGGCCTGTTGCTTTGATTGTTTCAGTCTTTGTTTCGTTACATCTACTACAAGTGTAAGTAAGAATACCATCTGTTGTACAGGTTGCTTTCTTTGTTACTTTGGAAACAAAATCATGTCCAAGTGCTGGAATCTCCTGCACATCTTCTTTTGCATCACAGATTGTACAGTGTTTACTCTTCTCACCTGCTTCAGTGCAAGTTGCCTCTTTATCTACTACATAATCCTCTGACCATGCATGTCCAGTTGCCGGAAGTTTATTTTCATCAGTTGGATAAGAATAATGAACTCCGCATACTTCGCAAACACCTACTTCTTTCCAACCATCTTCTGTACAAGTTGCATCTTTTGCTTCCACTGCATCTGCTTTGCAATGAACAACAGTTCCCTCCGGAATTGTCGCTCCTGACCAACTTGCAGCTGGAATCATAGAATCCCATTGCTCTTTTGTTCCAGCATAACAAGCTGATTTCAAATTCGACTTATTAAATGCATTTCTTCCAACACTAGATACATTTTTAAAGTCAAAAGCGGTTATTCCTGTGTTTTGAAAACATTTCATTGGAATGCTCTCAATATTGCCCTCACAGTTGAATGTACTTAATGATGTACAACCATCATACGCATTCATACCTAACGATTTAATTCCTTTTACGGTTACTGAAGTTAATGACGTACATTCAGAAAAAGCATTATCTGCTATTATAGTTTCTTCATCATCCAATGTAACATTTTCCAATCCAGTTTTCCAAAAGGCAGCAGTACCAATCTCTTTGACCTTATTCAAATTAATGCTTTTTAATGTCGCAACTTCTCCAAATGCGGAAGCAGCTATTTTTGTAACACTAGGAGATAATTTTACTGTTTCCAAATTATCATATGCACCTGCACGGCCATTATTAAAATTGAATTCACCGATTTGAGTGATTTCCCCTTGAATCTCTATTGTTTTTACATTGTTAAGCTCTGCTCCGTATTTATTACGCCATTCGCTAGTCCATCCCGATTGCTTATAATCTGGCAATGCCACAGCTTTTTCACTTTTTAAATATAACGTTTGATTATTCGCATCATATTTAAAAGCTAATCCTTCTACTTGTTCAGATTGTATCCATCCATCCGTTTCCGCTTCATCACCAGTAAACTCTGCAAAATCGTTGCCATCACTAAAAAGCACTACTGAATCATCTTCGGCACTGTTTGAGTTCTCAACATCTTCAGTAAAAGAGCCAACCTCTGTTGATTCATCTTCGATTTCAAGATTTTCGCTATCAACTGGAACTATTATCTCTTCTGATTCTTCACAACTTTCCGAATCAACATTACTATTTTCAGCAACTTCTATCTGTTCTGCTGCAAAAATAGGAGTGGGCACACTTAAAGCCATAGACAAAGCTAAACAATATACCAAATATTTTTTTTTCATTGCACTTTTCTCCAAATACCACCAATTACCAATCAAAACGTGTAGTGTCGTAGCTCAGTACGATGGAGAACTCATCTGTTGACGGTACTTTTGTTCCACCTAAAGTTGTCTGTGGATATGAGGAAGTATCTTTCAGAGTAACATCATTTCCTGGATACCACATCCAAGAAGTGCCTTCCCATGTAGCATGGATCATATTTCCTGCACTATCATACTGTGGATTTTTATTTTCGCCACCATTAGTTTTAGCATATCCCGGAACAGCAAGTGCTGTTAAATATTCTGGATATTTTGTATTCCAAGAAGTTTCCAGCTGTCCTTTAGACTCAGCTAATAAAAGTGCATCTTTATAAGTACCATTTGAATCCACACCTGTTACAGTAACTACCGGATTAGTGATTCCTGAAATCGGTTTTGGAGTTCCTAAATAAGTGTTACTACTTGTTCCCTGCTCCCACTCTCTGATGTAAACATGCATTGTTGCTGCGGAAGCCATTACAGTTGAACCAAGCATCATAACAACTGCTAAAATGACTGCTGATAATCTTTTGAATTTTTTGCTCATACCTTTTTCTCTCCTTTTCTTTTCAGATACTCTTTTTTGTAGTTCCTTCTTAGGACAACGGTTTCTGTCCCGTACAGATCACGAGTCTGGACCTGCCTTTCTCCTCCTCTCCCGTATTGGGAATATCCTGGTGTTCTGAGATGTGATGGTAACGTGCGGTTTTTCTTGTAAAAAAATAAGCCGCACCCTACGCATGGCACGACCCAGTCACAAAATACCTGTGCCGCCCTGAAACCGAGGGTTGATGCACAATATCGTAGGGATAGACCTGACTTGTAGCTTTTGCTCATCACAGTAGCGTTCCTGTGTCGGATTTTCACCGAACTTCCTATATATGAGTCTTTGTCGAACCACTCATATATAAAATCTCTACAATATTACCTTTCTTATAGCATAACTTTTTTTCCATATTTTGTCAATCATTTTGTCTTGAAATAGCAGAAAACGTCATATGTTTTTATAAACAAAATTCGAGAAAAATCGACATTTTTCTTCTCAATTTTAAAAGTAGTCGTAACTAACATCACTTTTCTTTCTTCTTTTTTCTGCAATCATATTTCCATCAAAGTACCATTTTACGCCATTCCTGCAATAAAAAAAGGTCTTTCCGGATAGACCATGATTGTTCCTGTCCATCCAGAAAGACCTGAAAAATAAAATGTTATATTTTTTAGAAATTATCCATTAAATTTCTGCAAACTTTTAAATAAAATCATGGGTTTCGTTTTCCACAAACTCCCCATCTAAGAAAGCAAGATCATCCCCGGCTTCCTGTACTTCTGCTTCCTCGTCAGAATATCCTATCTGCCCACCTTTCTCTTCCTGCCTTTCACACCATACGACCAGACGTTTGGAGGCATCTGTTCCACAGGTAGAAAGCAGAAGCGTTGGAACTTCCTCCTGCGTTCCAAGTAAGAAAGCATCTCCATCTGCCGGTGTATACTCGCATTTTACGATCACAAAGATCCATACCCCTTCATCCGGAAGATACAGATAGAGGATATGGTGTTCTTTTAAGAATTCATCGTCAAGGAAATTTCGAAGTCCGCGGAACATGCTGCCATCTTTCATATTGTGGCCATAAATGATGTTCTTGTCATCAGAAAAATCGGCATTGTTATCAGAATCCAGGAAAATGGCCCCTGCCACATGTTCTGCCTTTTTAAAAGTATGTGTCAGGTAATAGGAGTCATCGTTTCCCTGGACTACCGGGTAATCAATGCTGGTATCCGGGATCCGGATCCATGCAACGATATCCGGATTGATCTTTTTTAATGCCTTAAAATCAACCACGGTCTGTTTCCCATCGCTTCCGTCTGTTCCTTCTGTGTGGTCATCCTCATCTGTTTCCTTGACGTATGTACGCAGGTCTTCATATTCCTGCACACCTTCCCGGTACATAAAGTAAATGCCAAAACCGGTACATACGCAAAAGCTGAGTACCATCAGGCAGACTGCCACGATCATGATTTCTTTTATGTGTCTCATACAAACCTCCGATTATTCTTCCTGGAAAAAGGGCTGCCGGTAAATCGAGCAGCCCTGAACCGTATTCCTTAATTTCCTTTTTTCTTCTTATACCAGATCACGCCGCCAATGCCGCAGGCAGAAAGGACTGCCAGAAGGATCGGAAGCCAGATGTTGGTGCTGTCCCCTGTTTTCGGGCTGTTTCCTGTCGGTGTGCTGCCGGAAGGGGATTTGGTGTTTTTGATCTCTTTTACGATCTCGATCACCTTGGTTTTTCCGTCTTTGTATTCAAAGCGGATCTCTTCTTTTTTGCTGCTTAATTCATAACCATTTGGTGCTTTGGTCTCTACCAGGATATATTCCACGGTTTTCTCTACTTTTCCATTTTTATAAGTAGCAATCGGAATCTTGCCGCTTGTCGCTGTTCCGGTCTTATCCGTTACCAGTTTTTCTACGACTTTTCCGCTTTCCTTTTCACGCAGTTCAAATTCTGCTCCTGAAAGGGCTGCCTTACTGGTGGAATCGGTCTTTTTGATGACCAGTTTTCCATACGGATGTGCGTCCTTCATTTTGACTTTCTGGACTTTTCCAGTATCTTTTACCGTAAATTTCACATCTTCCGCAATGAGGTATCCATCCGGGGCCTGCTCTTCACGAAGGGTATATTCGCCTACCGGAAGTTTTTCGACCATATGCGGTTTATCCGTGGACGTCCAGCTTTCAACTTTCTTTCCACCTTTATCCAGGATGATCAGTTTTGCTCCCGGTACCTCACTGGAATCCGTAATGTCTTTCTTGCTGATTTCCACTTTGGTCACATCATCAAGCATCTGGTGTTTCTGTACTTCTTTTGTGTTTTCGACGGTAAATTCAATACTTTCCGCAGTCACATAACCATCTGCCGGCTTTGTTTCTGTCATCTTGTATTTCTTTCCTACGATAAGACCCTTGATGATATGTGCTTCCTCTTTGGATACCCATTCATCCACCGTATTTCCATCCTCATCTGTTACCTTTAAGGATGCTCCCGGAAGTTCTTTTTTGTCTGTCAGGTCTGCTTTGGAAAGTTCTACCGTAGTCTGTTCATCTTCAAAGGTGAACGCATACTCTGCAACACTGGTTCCACTGCCCTGGTACTCAAAAGTGAATTCCTGCGGTTCCTGGTCTGTCACATAGCCATCCGGGGCGGCAAGTTCCTTAATGTAGTACCTGCTGTCAACCGGGAGATCTGCAACAAACTGGATCTTTCCATCCTCATCTGTGGTCTTCAGTTCGATCAGAGTGTCTTTCGCAAGGAGTACTTTTCCTTTTGAAGATACGATGTCGTCTGCTGCATAGAGGCCAAAGATTGCCCCGGAAAGTACTTTGTCACTGTCCTTTTCTTTTTTCAGGACTTCCACCTGTACCCTCTGGCGCGCATTCTGCCAGTCGGCACTATAGGTAACCAGAGGTGTATCCTGGTCACGGTATGTAAGATCCACATATCTTGGTTCATTATCCAGAACGTAGCCATGTGCGGTCTCTTTTTCCACGATGTAATAACGTCCAAGCGGAAGGTTATCCATCTGGGCGATGCCATTTCCATCTGTTGTAATAGAGCCGACCAGTTCATCTGCCGCATAATAATCTGCACTTACCCCGTCTGCTGCACGGATGGCTTCTGCCGCGTAAACATTGAAGGTTACATCAGTCAGGTTTCCGGTCACATAGTTGAACAGGTGCTCGATCATGCCTTTTGCATTGTCAAGAAGGGATACGCTGTCTAAGAATTCCCCTTTCTTGTTTACCAGAAGTCTTGCTACCGGGACTTCATCTTCCATTTTGACTTTCTGTACTTCTGCAGTATCAGAGATCGTAAACTCTACGTCTGTTGCACGTAAGTAGCCATATGGTGCAAGCTCTTCACGCAGAATGTAAGTTTTTCCAACCTGAAGTCGTTTGATCACATGTGGGGAATCTTTTACGGATGTCCAGGAATCGATCACGTTACCATCCTTATCCAGTACACTCATGGAAGCCCCGTCAAGTTCTGTTCCGGTCGTGATATCTGCTTTTGTTACTTCTACCGTTGTCGGCTGGTTTTTCTTCACGGATTTTAATTTGATCGTTTTTACGTCCTGGCCCTGGTATGTGGCATCAAATTCCAGGATCTCATCGGAAGATACATAACCCGCCGGCGCCTGCAGTTCTTTCACATAGTATCTGCCAAGCGGAAGATCCAGCGTAAACGCTGCCTTACCTTTTTCGTTGCTTGTGATCTCCTGAAGCAGTGTATCTGCTTTTACGACCACCTTGTCGCCAGAAGAAATTGCTTCTTTATTGTATAATCCAAAGGTTGCACCTTTTAAAGCCTTTCCGGTCTCGGCATCCTGTTTTTCCACACTCAGCTCTACTTTCTGGCGTTCATTGGAAAATTCCAGTTTTTCTTCGATCTCCGGTGTGTTCTGATCCTTATAGATAAAGGATACTTCCTGACTGTCTGGATTTAAGACAAATCCGGCCGGTGCTTTTGTTTCCTTCACACGGTATTTTCCAAGCGGAAGGTCTTTGATAACAGCTTCCCCATTTTTATTAGTGGTCACTGTTTTTACCAGGGTATCCTTTGCATAGATCACGTGACGGTTTCCCTGCTCGTCCACCTGATGATCCGGTGTGAAAATATCTTCTGCTGCGTAGATTTCAAATTCTGCCCCTTCCAGGGAAGTTTCTTCGTATACAAAATCCTTTTTAAAGGATTTTAAGGTTTCACCGGATTTATGGATCACCAGTTTTCCCTTGACCGGATGGTTTTCATAGGTCACGGTAATGATGGCATCCCCGCTGACGGAATCCATCTGATAAGCTGTATTCTTGTCAACTTTGATCTCCACATACTGGGTATTCTGGGTGTAGCCATCCGGCGCGCTCACTTCCTCGATCCTGTAATTTCCGCATTTTAAGGATTCCGGAAGGATCAGGT
>OLNF01000180.1_pt1 | contig 51107 bp, 49 predicted proteins | sample 1673061 | NCBI WGS metagenome assembly OLNF01 (sample SAMEA3136751, study PRJEB25190) | human gut metagenome
GGATAAACGCTGAAGGCATCTAAGCGTGAAGCCCCCCTCAAGATGAGATATCCCTACGTAAGTAGTAAGACCCCTTGAAGACGACGAGGTAGATAGGTCAGAGGTGGAAGTACAGTAATGTATGGAGCTGACTGATACTAATCGGTCGAGGGCATGACCAAGCAAGGTGATAGGTAGGATGAAGAAAATATTTCTTGTATGCAGTTTTGAAGGTATATGAAAGATAAGAAGCAATCAACGGTATGTTGGTTGTTTTTTTGTTTAATGCATGAAAGGTATAAAGAATAAAAAATATATAAAATACCAAATATCTTTTGACCACAGGAAGTATAGATGATACAATTGAACCATTGCTGAATAGAAAAGGAGTACATTATGGAACAGAAAATAATCGCCACAGTTGGTGGACATCAGATCACAGAAGCAGAAGTAGAGGCATTCATCCACAGCCTTCCAAGAGAACAGCAGGTATATGCGGCTCATCCGGATTTTCGTAAGCAGTGTGAAGAACAGCTGATCGCAGTATACGCATTTGCAAAATACGGCGAAGAAGAGAAAATTGACGAGACAGAAGAATTCAAGAATGTTATGGAAAATGCAAGAAAAGATATCCTTGCACAGATGGCTATGAGAAAGCTTTTTGCAACAGTAAACGTAACAGATGATGAAATCAAAGAATATTATGAAGCAAATAAATCGAAATATTCGAAGGGTGCATCTGTACATGCAAAACATATCTTAGTAGATAATGAAGAGAAATGTACAGAGCTTCTGAATGCAATCACAAGCGGAGAAAAGGTATTTGAGGATGTAGCAAAAGAATCTTCTACATGTCCGTCGGGAGCAAACGGGGGAGACCTTGGAGAATTCGGAAGAGGACAGATGGTAAAAGAGTTCGAAGATGCCGCATTTGCTGCAGAGGTTGGACATGTTGTAGGTCCGGTAAAGACACAGTTTGGATATCACCTGATCAAAGTTGAGGACAAGAAAGAAGCAGGAGAATCAAGTCTGGAAGAAGTAAAAGACCAGATCCGTGCAGAACTGTCTCAGAAAAAACAGGAAGAAGCTTACAGAGCTAAAGTTGATGAACTGAAGAAGAAATATATGGAGTAATAGTAATCAGTCGGTTCGATAAAGATAAGACGTAATAAATGTATATAGAGATATAAAAATGGGGCATGATCTGTAATGATCATGCCCCTGCTGCGTCTTAGATGGCGATTTGAGCTTATTTTTATTTGCTTTGCAGTAATTTATCAATACTTACAAGTTTTACGCTTAAAACGAAGATTTTGGTGGCTACCTTAAGTTCTTCTACGGTTGGATAAGACGGTGCAATACGGATATTACTGTCTTTTGGATCTTTTCCGTAAGGGAAAGTTGCACCTGCACCAGTCATGATAAGTCCGGCTTCTTTAGCTTTTGCAACGATTGCTTTTGCACATCCATCCATAGAATCAAAAGAGATGAAATATCCGCCACGCGGAGCCAGCCATGAACCGATTCCAAGTCCGCCGAGTTCTTTATCCAGTGTCTTTAAGACAATGTTGAATTTTGGACGAAGGATGTCTGCATGTTTCTTCATATGCTGAACCATTCCGTGAATATTTCCAAAATATCTTGCATGTCTTAACTGGTTCAGTTTGTCGTGGCCGATCGTCTGAATACGCATCTGCTTTCTGATATCTGCAAGGTTGGCATCAGATGCAGCAATTGCAGCAATACCGGAACCAGGGAAACTGATCTTGGAAGTAGAAGAGAACTTATAAACCATATCAGGATGTCCTTCTTTCTTGCATTCCATTAAGATCTCAATCAGATAGTCTTGTTTATCTTCATATAAATGATGAATACCGTAGGCATTATCCCAGAAGATACGGAAATCTTCTGCTGCAGGATTCAGTTTTGCAAAACGATGAACGGTTTCATCCGAATAAGTAATACCCTGCGGATTCGAATATTTAGGAACACACCAGATACCTTTGATTGCAGGATCTGTACTTACCAGTTCTTCAACCATATCCATATCCGGGCCGGTTGGTGTCATTGGAACATTGATCATTTCAATTCCAAAATATTCTGTAATTGCAAAATGTCTGTCATATCCAGGAACCGGACATAAGAATTTTACTTTATCAAGCTTTGCCCATGGAGTACTTCCCATAACACCGTGAGTCATACTGCGTGCGATTGTATCATACATAACGTTCAGGCTGGAGTTACCGAAGATAACGATATTGTCTTTCGGTACTTCCATCATATCTGCAAGCAACTGTTTTGCTTCTGCAATACCATCCAGAACACCGTAGTTACGGCAGTCGACGCCTTCTTCACATACCAGATCAGAGTCGCTTTTTAATACATCCATCATATCCATGGAAAGGTTCAGCTGTTCTGTAGACGGTTTACCTCTGGACATGTCCAGCTTCAGATTCTTAGCTTTCACTTCATCGAATTGAGCTTCCAGTTCACTCTTCAGTTGCAATAATTCTTCTTTGGATAATTCTTCATATGCTACCACTATACCATCCTCCATCTTCATATATACCACTCGATATTATAATATTTTAACAGAATTTGACGTTTCGTCAATGGGCTCTTGCAAATTAATGAGAAATTATGGAAAAATATGCAATTTACGACATATAAAATGAAATTCTTGTGGAAATTTTATGCAAAAAATATACTGTGATAAAGCAGACAAGTGGGAAAGCATATAAGTAGTATATACAGAAAGAAGAAAAGATATGCTACAATAAGCCTGGAAAGCCGGAGCATAATGCATAGCATAGACAAAATATATAGAATAGATTAAGAGATAAGACAGATAAAAAATGGAAGAGATTCACCTGAAAAATATTGCAGAAGCGGCATCGGTCAGTGTAGGTGAATGTTGCAGATGCTTTCAGAGTATGGTACGTACAACACCGAATTAGTATCTGATGGAATACTGAATAGAGAAGAGAAGAGTAAGGAGCTTCTGATGGGGACGGAGATGTCAGTGACAGAAGTAGCATATGCGGCCGGATTCAGTGATTCCAGCTATTTTATCCAGTGTTTCCGGAAATACGAAGGAATTACACCTGGAGAATATGGAAAATGTTAAGATTTTCATATGAAACGTTAACAAATTCATGGTTTTACGGAGAATGGATTGTTAAAATTATTGCAAAAGTAATGATTTTAATAATCCATTTTGTTTTGCACAAGAAAAGGAGAGAAACTATGAAAGATGATAAGAAAGAAAAAAGTGAACAAAGATACATGGAACGTATCCGGCTCATCAAAGACAGGGTAGTGAATACAAGACCGGAGATGGATCTGGAAAATGCAAAAATTATGACAGAAAGCTTTAAAGAAACAGCCGGAGAGCCGCTTTGTATCAGAAAAGCAAAGGCGTTCCGCAGACAATGCAGAGAGAAAACGGTAAAGATCTGGGATCAGGAATTGATCGTGGGGTGTTCGGGAATGATAATGAAGCAACGAATGAGATAGCAGGAGAAATGTTTACGTTTATTGCGAATGAAATAGAAAGCTATAGAAGCAAATTTGGAACGATGACACCGGGAATATTACCGGTATCTGGTAACACACCATTCGGTCTGGAGGTAGGAGCGTTACCGTCCGGAAGACATGCATGGAAGCCGTTAGCGGATGGAGTGAGTCCGAATGGAAGAACAGATACCGAAGGTCCGGGTGCAGTATTAAAATCCGTATCACATCTGCCGCATGACAGATTCGTGCAGGGAACCCTCCTGAATATGAAGATTGAACCGGAGATGTTAAACAGTGAAAATGGTATCATGCAGATGATGGCACTTCTTAAGAGTATGTGCAGCCTTGGAATTTTCCATGTACGGTTTAATGTAATCGACAGAGAGACCTTGCTTGCCGCATAGGAAAGACCGGAAGAATACAGAGGACTTCTCATCCGTGTGGCAGGGTATACGGCATATTTTACGGAACTTGGGAAGGATGTACAGGATGAGATCATTGCCCGGACGGAACAGGAATCGTTATACGGCTGCAGTGTCGAATAAAAGAATAAAAGAAAATCTGGTGAAGGTAGACGCAGAATTTGCCGAAGATATCCATATCCGGATTCCGGTGATCCCGACAGTTAATATGAACGAAAACAATATGAAGGACACAATAAAGTTTCTAAGTAATTTGAAACACATCAAAGATATTGAATTACTTCCATATCACAGACTAGGGTTAGAGACGTATGAACGATTGGGAAGGGTCTACGAGCTGAAAGATGTGGAAATACCGGATATGGAAATGCTAAAGAAAATGGCGGAAGTTATCAGAGCGGAAGATCCGGAAGCTGCAGTAAAAGTAAAAGGTGAATAAATACTGGAAAGAGTAAAAATAAAGAGAAGGGAAGAAATTCTATTCCTTCTCTTTATTTTATATTCACCAGATTTGAGAATATATGTTATGATATTTTCAGACGACAATAAGGAGGAAAGAATGAATGAAACTGGCAGTATTTTTTCCGGGAATAGGTTATCATTGTGATAAACCATTATTGTATTATTCCAGAAAACTGGTGCAGGAATATGGGTATGAGAAGATTGTAACATTGAATTACACATATGATGGAAAGAACCTAAGAGGAAATGAAGAGAAGATGCGGCAGGCATTTGACTCTTTGTATATACAGGCGGAGAACAGTCTGAAAGAAATTGCATTTGACCAGTACGAACAGATTTTATTTATTTCGAAAAGCATCGGAACAATCATTGCTTCAGCATATGCTGAGGCACAACGGATACCATGCCGGCATATTTTGTATACACCATTAAAAGAGACCTATGCATTTGGACATGAAGCGGCAGTTGCTTTTATCGGAAACAGTGATCCGTGGAGTGATGTAAAGAAAGTAGCAGACCTTTCGGAAAAACAGAATGTAAAGATACACATATACGAAGGTGCAAATCATTCACTGGAGACCAAAAGTGTCAGAGACAATCTGGATATCTTGAAAGATGTAATGGAAAAAACAAGCAGATATATGGAGGAATCAAAATATGAAAGATATTAACTGGGCAGTACTTGGTACAGGAGTTATCGCAAATGAGATGGCCGTCGCATTAAAGAAGAATGGAAAGAATATATATGCCGTCGGTAACAGAACCTATGAAAAAGCAGTTGCATTTGGTGAAAAGTATGGCATCGGTAAAGTATATACAGATTACAATGAGATGTTTACAGATCCGGAAGTAGATGTTATCTATATCACAACTCCTCATAATACACATAAGAAATTCATGAGACAGGCAATTGAGAATGGCAAACATATTCTGGTAGAAAAGTCGATCACACTTAACAGTGACGAATTGAATGAGATGGCAGCACTGGCAGAAGAGAAACATGTCATCATCGGAGAAGCAATGACAATTTATCATATGCCAATCTATAAAAAATTAAAAGAACTTCTGGAGACCGGTGTATTGGGAAAAGTAAATCTTATCACGATGAATTTTGGAAGCTTCAAAGAATATGATATGAATAACCGCTTCTTTAACCGTAATCTTGCCGGTGGTGCAATGCTGGACATCGGGGTATATGCGCTTTCATTCATTCGTTGGTTTATGGATTCCAAGCCGGATCAGTTACTGTCTCAGGTCAAAGCAGCACCGACCGGAGTAGATGAACAGGCGGGACTTCTGCTCATGAACCCAGAAGGACAGATGGCAACGGTCATGTTGTCGCTTCATTCCAAACAGCCAAAGAAAGGAATGATCTCCTGTGAAAAGGGATATATTGAGATTATGGAGTATCCAAGAGCATGGGAGGCAAGAATTACATACGTAGAAACCGGTGATACAGAAGTCGTAAGAGCCGGGGAGAATGCCGATGCGCTTGCTTATGAACTTGCGGATATGGAAAAAGCGATAGCAGGAGACGAAGAATGCATGCATTTTGAGTATACAAAAGATGTTATGGATATGATGACGGAATTCAGAAAGTCATGGAAGTTTACTTATCCGGAAGAGGAATAGTAAAAGAAACCCCCGACACAAGATATAAAATGTGCCGGGGGTTTTTGAACTTATAATTCGAATACGATTACTTCGCAGCTTTCAAGTGAAAGATGGGATTCGGTATTATAATTATGCTGCTTGTGCTGATTAGAAAGAAGAACCTGTTTCACCGGATAATCTAACGGAAGTTCGACAGATTCTTTTCCGAAATTAGCGGCGACCAGGATACGTGTATGTTCATCTTTCCGGTAATAGGCCATGACATCCTCTGTGTCCTGATAAGCAGGGAGAAATTTGCCATAAGTAAAGACTTCTTTGTATGTTGGAGATTTTCGAAGCGCAATCAGTCTCCGGTAATAATTTAATATAGAGTCTGGATCTTGATCCTGATCAGCCATATTGATCTCTTTATAATTGTCATTTACTTTCAGCCAAGGAGTTCCTGCGGTAAATCCGGCATTTTCCTGAGCATTCCACTGTACGGGGGTTCTGGCATTATCGCGGCTTAGTTTGCTGCAAGCCTTAAGTGCTTCTTTATCGGTAAGACCGGCATTCCTTGCAGTGTGATATTGATCAATGGTATTGATGTCATTATATTCTTCGACACTGTTCCATACCGCATTTTGCATACCGATTTCCTGTCCCTGATAGATGAAAGGGATGCCGCGGAGAAGGATACTGACGGTTCCGAGCATTTTGGTTCCGGCAGGATTCTGCGCATAATCTGGTAAGAAGCGGGATACACCTCTTGGTTCATCATGATTTTCAATGATATTGGCTTCCAGTCCGCAAGTTTGCACTCTGAGTTGGGAGTCAGAGATGGCTTTCCGCCATTCTTTAAAGTCTACGGGTGGGGCATCGTACCATCCGTGTTCCCCTTCACTGAGTATGTGAGCACTGAAGTCAAAGATTGTGGAAAAATGACCATTTTCACCGATGAAGTCTGCAAGTTCGCCTTCTTTCATGTTGAATACTTCACCGACAGTAAAGGCATCGTATTTCTGGAAAGTATGTTTCTTTAAGTCCTCGAGAAAAATGCCGACACCATCTACGTTTTCTACCATCCTCCAGCAGTTTGCAAGCCCATCCGGTCCGTCCGGATCAAGATCTGAAAAAGTCAGGTCTTTCTTTATATTGATGATCGCGTCAATACGGAATCCGGCGAGACCCTTTTCAAGCCACCAGTTCACCATTTCATAAAGCTTCTTTCTGACTACCGGATTCTCCCAGTTAAGATCCGGCTGCTCTTTGGCGAACATATGAAGGTAGTACAGATCCGTTCCCGGAACCGGCTCCCAGCAGCTTCCGCCGAAGTAAGAACGGTAATTGCTTGGTGGATTTCCATTCTTTCCCTTGCGGAAATAAAAATAATCGGCATATTCGCCTTCCGGATCTGCCAGTGCTTTCTGGAACCATTCGTGTTGATCAGAACAGTGGTTGATAACCAGATCCATAATGATGTACATATCTCTTTTCTTTGCTTCTGCAAGCAGTTCTTCGAATTGTTCCATTGTACCGAATTCTTCTGCAATTGCATAATAATCGGAAATGTCGTATCCCTGGTCTACAAAAGGGGATTTGTAGATTGGAGAGAGCCAGATGATATCAATTCCCAGTTCTTTTAAATAATCTAATTTGGAGATGATTCCGCCAAGATCGCCGATTCCGTCTCCGTTTGTATCCAAAAAGCTTTTTGGATAAATTTGATAGGCAACTTTGTCATGCCACCATTTTTTCTTCATGATTTATAAAACCTGTTTGTTACGGAGAATTGTCGTAACACCTTTCTTTTTTAATAATGGTTGCAAGTATCAATTATAGAAGTACTGAATGAGAATTTCTTGTAATATGATATTGCAATATGATACAATACTTGCATTTTGAAGAATGCAGAAAAAATGTTACCAGACATGCCGGTAACATTTTTTGTCAATATAGGAATTATAAACTTGCTTCGACGAGAACAGCAACAGCCATTGTGTCATCTTCTGTAAATCCCTGTGCACAGGTAAGAATTGTCTGTACATAGTCCTTTGAAAGATCAAGTTTGTGGGAGATGACGTTCATGTCATATCCTTCCTGATTCAGAGCAGTTACATTCTTTACATCCATACGGATCTGTTCCATTGATAAATTAGCATCCATTTCGTATATCCTCCTGTAAATTCACGAAATTTCTTTCTTATATTATATTTTCACTTTTATTTTCTAAGTTCTAATATTTTATCGAGCAGATGGAAAGCGACCTCTTCTTTGCTCATCAGTTCCAGTTCAAATACTTCATTTTGCGTAATCATCGTAACAATATTTGTATCGGTTTCAAATCCGGCACCTTGTTCCTTCAGATTGTTGGCAACGATCATATCCAGATTCTTTTTCATAAGTTTTTTCTTGGAATTTTCCAGCATATTTTGTGTTTCCATAGAAAAACCACATAAGAACTGATGGGGTTCCTTGTGCTCGCCGAGATACTTTAAGATGTCATCAGTACGTTCCAATGGAATAGACATGACATCTCCCTCTTTCTTTTTGATCTTTTCATCTGCAACATTACAAGGCCTGTAGTCTGCAACGGCAGCAGCCTTGATTATGATGTCCATGTCATGGCTTCTGGAAGTTACTTCCTCATACATATCTTTGGCTGATATGACAGGAACGGTGTTAACAAAAAGCGGTGCATCAAGAGCGGTACGCCCGGTTACCAGTGTGACATCAGCGCCGCGGAGCATGCAGGCTTTTGCAATGCTGTAACCCATTTTACCGGATGAATGGTTTGTGATATAACGGACTGGATCAATGGCTTCCTGTGTCGGTCCGGCTGTGACAAGTACTTTCATACCGGCCATATCCTTTTCGTGTGCAATGGTTTTGCATATGTACTGGAATAAGGTCTCGGGTTCCGGCATCTTTCCGGCTCCGCTGTCACCGCATGCCAGGTGTCCGCTGGCAGGAGTGATCACCTCCATGCCATAATGCTTCAGCAATTCAATATTATCCTGTGTGACAGGATTCTCATACATTGCGGTATTCATGGCTGGTGCAATGATCTTTGGTGCACGGCTTGCAAGAACGGTAGTTGTCAGCATATCATCGGCGAGACCATGCGCAAGCTTTGCCATGACATTAGCAGTTGCCGGTGCGATCATGACAATGTCTGCAAGTTGGGCAAGTGCAACGTGCTCTACTTTAAATTCAAAATTTCGGTCAAATGTATCTGTGATACATTTATGTCCTGTCAGAGTCTCAAAAGTAATTGGATTGATAAAATTGGTGGCGTTCTTAGTCATGATGACATGAACGTCAGCGCCTGCTTTTACCAGAAGACTTGTAAGTGTTGCAATTTTATAAGAAGCAATACCTCCGGTCACGCCAAGCAGGACATGTTTTCCTTTTAACATAAGTATTCATCCTCATTTCAATGTTCAAATAAAATAATACAATTATAATCACTATATCGCTTTTTCTTCATTCTTGCAAGCAATAGTAATAAAAATACATAGAACCCGCAGGAAAAGACGAATCATAGTAATAACTGTGAAAAATAAGCAGATTGTATGGATTTTTATACTTGTTTGGCAGTTCCCGGAATGCTATAATCAGACTCGTAATTGTATTGTATCCCGGTCACCGGGAATGATAACAAGGAGGAAAATTAAATATGAAGACAAAGAAACATGACACTAGTTGGATGGTCAGTGTTGCACTTATGGCAGCGATCGTAATCGTTCTGGCGAACACACCGCTTGGAATGATACAGCTTCCGATCATTAAGGCAACAACTGTACATATTCCGGTAATTCTTGGAGCAATTTTGTTAGGACCTGCAGCAGGCGCAATCCTGGGCGGTGTATTTGGCATCTGTTCACTGATCAGTAACACGATGGCACCGACACTTTTATCATTTGCGTTCTCGCCGTTTATGAGTACTACAGGAATACCAGGGGCAATAAAAGCAGTCTGGATTTCAGTAGGATGCAGGATATTAATTGGTGTGGCAGCAGGATGGCTTTGGATTCTTTTTTCAAAACTGAAAGTAAATAGTATCATCGCACTTCCAATCGTGGGATTTGCAGGAGCAATGGTTAATACTATCACTGTAATGGGAAGTATCTATATTCTTTTTGCAAAACAGTATGCAGAAGCAAAAGATGTGGCAGTCAGTGCCGTATGGGGACTGGTAATGGGAACTGTTACAGCATCCGGAATTCCAGAGGCGATTGCAGCAGCAATTTTGGTTCTGGCAATCGGAAAAGTATTACTTGGTGTATTTCGAAAAATGAATATTGGAAATGTTGCGAAAGCAAATGTATAGAGGAAAGAAGACCTTCCGGCTCAAGAAAGAGAGCCGGGAGGTCTTCTTTTGCTATGTATTTATAAGAAAGAAGCTGCCAGTGACTGGTTCTGTAGATACGAAAAAACAGAAATTTTGCAAAAAAATAAAAAAATTGAAAAATTTTGTTGACAGATGTATGATTAATATGGTATAAATAATGAGTGCTCAGCGATGATGTACAACAAAATAGAATATAGGGGATTGGTCAAGTGGTATGATAGGGGTCTCCAAAACCTTTGGCGGGAGTTCGATTCTCTCATCCCCTGCTCCTATGAAAGAGCGGAAAAGCCTTAATTTATAAGGTTTTCCGCTCTTTTTGCGTTATAAAAATAAATTTTAGATATCGACCATAATATAAATCGGCATGCGTTCGAAAGAAGCTGTCGGTGACGTGCTCTGGGTAAATACTTCGGCTTTGCAATCGGATAAAAATAATGTTATAATATTCATAGTGATTTGAGCTGAGGATATGACGAATCTATCGTAAGGAGGACATGGAGGATGAAAGAAAAGATAATACAAGGTGGAATTGTAAATGGAGAGAAGATGCTGGTATGTCCAACTTGGGAAGATGAATTTCAAAAAGCAATTCACAAGACCGGAGGCTGCTTCCGGATTAGCATGGATTATTCGGCTGTAGATGTTTCCTGGTGGAAAGAACTGGAAAAGATTGCCGGAAAGTATGGCTATACATTGGATTCCGAATCGCTGGAAATCATTCAGGAATATGTACAGAAGTATAAAAAGTATGAAAATCATTTCTGGGAATATGGAAAGAAGATTATTACATTCGAACAGTTCAGCAGGATGTTGAGTAAAAAAGCCGGTATACAGCCGAAAGAGGCAAAGGAATATGTTGTTGCAAATCTTCAGAATCTGGAACATAAGGAGATTTTGGAGGCGTTGTTATTTTCACTGCAGCTTATCAAGTCTGAGAAGGGACTGGAAGGAACTCAGTGGACAAAGCCAACCTGCGATTTTATAAAAAAAGAATTTGAAAAGATGATTGTGAACGAGGAATATTAAGACATTAAAAAGTGGGGAGTCGGGAATACTGGTTTTCCACTTGTTTTATATCGCCATGTGTTCGTAAGAAGGAGAAATAATAAAAAGATGGAATTATGGGATATTTACGATGAGAACAAGGAACGTACAGGACGTACAATGAAACATAATGACTGGAATATGAAGCCGGGGGAATTCCACCTGACGGTTCTTGGAGTATTAATGAGACCGGATGGAAAATATCTGATCACCCGAAGGAGAATGGATAAAGAATGGGCAGCAGGATGGTGGGAAGTGCCTGGAGGCGGTGTACGCGCCGGAGAAGATTCGAAAGATGCAGTGATCCGTGAGATTAAAGAAGAGACGGGAATTGATGTAACGAATGCAGAAGGAGGATATGCATTTTCTTATAAGAGAGTGAATCCGGAAGAGAAAAATAATTATTTTGTGGATATTTATAAATTTGTGCTGGAGTTTGATGAATCAGATGTAAAGACACAGGAAGAAGAAGTGTCTGGCTTTGCGATTGCGGATTTGAATGAGATTAAGAGATATGCTGATGAAGGAATTTTCCTTCATTATGACAGTATCAGACAGGCGTTCGAAGAATAATTATATGGAGAGTAAGGGGCTGACTGTATGAATGATGAGGACCGGATTCTGGAAGACATCAAAGAAATACTGAAAGAACTGGATGAACAGGGGCGTATGAAATATACACAGAGATATATGCAGCACAGTGATATATCCGTGTATAAGCATTGTATCAGTGTAGCGTACACAAGTGTGGAGCTTGCAGAAAGATTTTCCCTAAATGTAAATAGAAAAGAGCTGATCAGAGGTGCGCTCTTGCATGATTATTTTTTGTATGACTGGCATGAAAAAAATGCGGGACACAGATTTCACGGTTTTATCCATGCAGGACGTGCGCTTCAAAATGCAAAAAATGATTTTGAACTGACCAGACGGGAAGAAAACATCATTTCGCGGCATATGTTTCCTCTTAATATCGTTCCACCAATGTGTAAAGAAGCCTGGCTGGTATGTCTGGCAGATAAGATCTGTGCATCGAAAGAGACCATCGTCAGAAGAATTCATATAAGAAGATATAAGAAATAAGTTGACTTACTATATATCCTACTACTATAATAGGGATTGCGCTGTGAAACGGTGCGAAGAGTGAATGATAAGTCAAGAATACGGACGGAAAAAAATATAAAGTATGAGTGGAGGAAAAGCTATGTTAAATCAGTTTTCCAGAACGCAGCTTCTTTTAGGAGCTGATAATATGGACAGACTTTCGAATGCAAAGGTTGCAGTTTTTGGAATCGGCGGTGTTGGTGGATATGTTGTAGAAGCACTTGCAAGAAGCGGTGTCGGTTCGTTTGTATTGGTAGATGATGACAAAGTATGTCTGACGAATATTAACCGTCAGATTATTGCAACAAGGAAGACGGTTGGAAAATATAAAGTAGATGTGATGAAAGAAAGAATCCTTGAGATTAATCCGGACGCAGATGTAGAAGTAAGGAAGTGCTTTTATCTTCCTGAGAATGCACATGAATTCCCGTTTGAAGAATACTCTTACGTGGTAGATGCAGTAGATACGGTAACGGCAAAGATTGAGATCATTATGCGTGCAAAAGCCGCAGAAATTCCGGTTATCAGTTGTATGGGAGCCGGTAATAAACTGGATGCATCGGCATTTCAGGTGGCAGATATCTATAAGACGAAGATGTGTCCGCTTGCAAAGGTTATGCGAAGAGAATTAAAGGCACGTGGCGTAAAGAAACTGAAAGTTGTATATTCAGAAGAAAAGCCGGTACGTCCGCTGGAAGATATGAGTATCAGCTGCAGACAGCACTGTGTATGTCCTCCGGGAACGGACAGAAAATGTACCGAAAGAAGAGACATCCCGGGAAGCATTGCATTTGTTCCGTCGGTTGCAGGACTGATTCTTGCAGGGGAAGTGGTAAAGGATCTGACAATTAACCAATATGGACGCGGGGACGAATAAAAACGGATATCTTTTGACATTTTTCGCAAATGCTTTATAATAGAGAAGGTAATGTTCTATTTGTAGATTGAGGAGGTTATCAATATGAAAAAAAATAGAAGAAACAACTCAAGACCGGCAGCAATCGCAACTGCAAAAGACACAACTAAGGCAATCGAGACAAGAGCAGGTGTATTGAAAGAGGCAGAAGACGTGAAGAAAGAAGCAAAGACAAGCTTTTATCTTCAGTATATGGGTAAAGAGATCAGTACAGAAGAGATTACAAAAAAAGTGCATGAAGTATGGACAAAAGAGTATGGTAAGAGTGTGGAAGAAATCAAAACTCTGAATGTATATCTGAAACCAGAAGAAGCTGCAGCTTATTATGTAATAAATGAAGAGACAACAGGCAAAGTTACTATTTAGTGATTTGCCGGATTGACTGTGAACAAAAATAAGAGGAGCGTTTCCGTGTGTATGGAAATGCTCCTCTTATTTTTGTACCACTATATTGCAAAAAAGAACACAGGCAGTCGGTTGAAAAGAAGAATTTAGCCGCAATAACGGGTAATATCTTCTTCAAGATGATCAATCTGTTCCGTGAGATTGTGAAGCTGTTCATCAGAAAGAGATTCCAAAATCGCTTTCATATCTGCAGCAATTTTAGAAGGATTATACGGTACTTCTAATGCGAAATCACTGTAAGCACGGAGCTTTTGAAAATAAGTATTTGTTTCAGGTTCTTCTTTTCCGGCGCGGCACATCTGATACATGGTGACACAATCAGTGGCAGCCTGGTCGGTGCATTCCTTGCAGATCCATTTTCCAAGATAATAATAATTGTTCCCGATCTGATAAAGAAAGCCCGGAAGCTTTAAGATTCGTTCTGATAACATAGTGAAGTCCTCCTTTTCTTATCTATTAGTATCCCGTTGTTTGATACAAAAGTCAAGTGGGATTCTGGTATTAATATCATTATAAAAAGTAAAACAGATTCTTTGCAAATCACCGGAATGTATCGTATAATAAACAGCAGTATAAAAAATAGTGAAGGAAAGAATTCATGTAAATATATTTAGGACATGTATATATGGAGAGTGTGAATGATATGAGGATTAAGAATGGTTTAATGCTGCTTCTTACAGCTTTTATCTGGGGAACAGCATTTGTAGCACAGAGTGTGGGGATGGATTATCTGGAACCGTTTACATTTAATGGAGTAAGAAGCCTGATTGGAGGAGCGGCACTTTTGCCATGTATCTGGATCTTGCAGAAATTAAATGGAAGATCGAAAGATACAGGCACGAAAAAGGATCTGCTCACGGGCGGATTGGCCTGTGGTGTGTTACTGTTTGCGGCAAGCAGTCTTCAGCAGATCGGTATTAAATATACGACAGCGGGAAAGGCCGGATTTATTACCGCTTTTTATATCGTGATCGTTCCGGTGATGGGAGTTTTTCTTCATAAAAAGATAGGCTGGAAGATATGGCTGGCAGTAGTGTTGGCGGTTGCGGGACTTTATTTTCTGTGTATTACAGAGTCGTTTTCTGTTGGCAAAGGAGATATTCTGGTATTTTTATGCGCACTTGTATTTGCGGTACATATCCTGGTGATCGATCATTTTGCACCTAAGGTAGATGGTGTGAAGATGTCGTGTATACAATTCTTTGTCTGCGGAATTTTGTCCGTGCCATTTATGTTTGCATTGGAGACACCAAAGATAACAGCTGTAATGACTGCATGGATGCCAATTTTATATGCCGGGGTATTATCTTGTGGAGTTGCTTATACACTACAGATACTGGGACAGAAAAATGTAAATCCGGCGGTGGCATCACTGCTTTTAAGTCTGGAATCGTGTTTTTCTGTACTGGCCGGCTGGATTGTGCTGGGAGAAAGACTGTCAATAAGGGAAATGTCGGGATGTATATTGATGTTTGCTGCAATTATCCTGGCACAGGTTCCTGAAAAGAAAAAGAGATAAAAGGGAGAAAATCAGATGCGTTTTGTAATTCAAAGAGTAACAGAAAGTAGTGTAAAAGTAGATGGTGAAGTGATAGGAAAGATCGGGAAAGGATTCATGGTCCTGATCGGAGTTGCGGATTCGGATACAAAAGACACAGCAGATAAGATGTTAAAGAAGATGTTAGGACTTCGCATTTTTGAAGATGAGAATGGAAAGACGAATCTTTCGCTGGATCAGGTAGGAGGAGAGTTGCTTTTGATTTCTCAGTTTACTCTGTATGCGAACTGTAAGAAGGGAAACCGGCCAAGTTTTATAGAAGCAGGGAAACCGGATATGGCGGAGGAGATGTATGAATATATCATCAGTAGGTGTAAGGAACAAGTAACGGTAGTTGAACGGGGGAAATTTGGCGCAGATATGAAAGTAAGTCTTGTAAATGACGGTCCGTTTACCATTGTACTTGATTCAGAAAAGTTATAATCAAAGGGCAGAAGAATCTTCAGGGACAAAAGTTGTTCCGGAGATTCTTTTTTTAGTTATATAACTAATTAAATATTTGTTAAAATGACGGAATGATTATTAAATAAATATAAAAACATTGACATTACTGGTGAAAATGACTAATATAATCGTTAGACATCTAATTAATTGGGAGAGGAGAAATAATATGCACAAAGAGATGGAATCATCTGTGTTCTTTTCGATATTCCAATTGATGCAGTTCATGAAATATCAGGGAATGAAAAGAATGGAAGAACTGGACATCAAGCCGAGTCAGGCAGGAATATTATTTTCACTGAAATGCTGGGGAGAACAGTCACAGAGACAGCTCGCACAAAGAGTTGGGATTACTCCACCGTCTATGACAGTCGCACTTCGCAAGATGGAAGAAAAAGGTTATGTAAGCCGTAAGACGGATGAGAAGGATCAGAGGATTACAAGGATACAGCTTGCTCCGAAAGGGGAAGAATGTATAGATGGAATACGCCGTGTCCTTACAGAGATGGAAGAAATAATCTATCAGGGGATATCAAGAGAAGAGGTACTTCTGATGAAGCGTCTGCTTGCAGAGATGAAGAATAATCTTCTGGAGTCTAAGGATTTCAAAGGAGTGGATATGCAGACCATTATGGAAAAAACACATCCTTCTATGAAACATATGTAGGAACTGTTTTGATATAAATAGGACAGAAAGGAAAGGCATAAAAGATATGGGAAAATTATTAAAATTTCTGAAACCGTATGCAGGTGCGGTTGTAGCGATTATCTGTATACTTGTCGTGCAGGCATATTGTGACCTGTCATTGCCGACATATACCTCGGATATTGTGAATGTCGGTATCCAGCAGGGGGGTATCGATGAGACCGTACCGGATACGATTTCTAAAAAAGATCTGAACCATTTGTTACTTCTGGTTCCGTCGGATAAGCAGGAGCTTGTAAAGAATGCTTATACGAAATCAACGAAGAAATACGACTATAAGGGAACCGTTATGGAATTAAAATCTTCTGTAAAAGAAGATGATAAAAAGATGGAGAAGCTCTCCGATATCCTCGGAAAGCCGATGCTTCTGGCGGCAGGATTTGACTCCGGCAGTGACATGACACAAAGAATCGAAGACCAGATGCGTACAAATATGAAAAAACAGGTTGAAGCAAAACAGGCTGAGGCCAAGGCGCAGATGTCAGAAGTTCCGGATTTTGACAAGATGGATATCTATGATATGTTGAACTTCATGGGAGCAGAAGGCAGAGACGCGCTGATCAAACAGATGAATAAACAGATGAATTCCATGCAGGATTCAATCATTGAACAGGCAGCCTCCACCTATATCAAAGATGCTTACACACATGTAGGAATCGATACCGATCAGATCGAAACCAGTTATATCTTACACACAGGGGCCAAGATGCTGGCACTTGCATTCCTTGGAATGGCGGCAAGTATTATGGTCGGACTATTAGCATCTCGTGTCGGAGCCGGTGTCGGACGCGGACTTCGTGAGAATGTATTCCGTAAGGTTGTCGGATTTTCCAATGCAGAGTTTGACAAATTCTCTACGGCATCACTGATCACAAGAAGTACGAATGATATCCAGCAGATCCAGCTGTTGATTGTGATGATCCTCCGAATGGTTCTGTATGCACCAATTATGGCAATCGGAGGAATCTGGAAGGTCTTCCACACGAATGTCAGCATGTCATGGATCATCGGACTTGCGGTTGCAATCATTGTAGTCATCGTAGGATTTTTATTCTTTGTAGTTATGCCGAAGTTCAAACTGATCCAGAATCAGGTCGACAGACTGAATCTTGTCAGTCGTGAAATCTTAACAGGACTTTCGGTTATCCGTGCATTCGGCACACAAAAGCATGAGGAAGAGCGGTTTGATGATGCGAACAAAGCACTGACGAAGACAAACCTTTTCGTAAACCGTGCGATGACGTTTATGATGCCGCTTATGATGTTCGTAATGAACAGTATTACGCTGCTGATCGTATGGGTAGGCGGTCACAGTATCAACGACGGTGTAATGCAGGTTGGAGATATGATGGCGTTTATCCAGTATACAATGCAGATCATCATGGCATTCTTAATGATCTGTATGATTTCGGTTATGCTTCCAAGAGCAGCAGTATCTGCAAGCCGTATTGATGAAGTACTGACAAGTGAGACAATGATCCATGATCCGAAGCAGCCGTCACGTATTCCGGAAGAAGGAAAAGGAAAGGTCGTATTCGATCATGTATCCTTCCGTTATCCGGGAGCAGAAGAAGATGTACTGCATGATATTTCCTTTACGGCAGAGCCGGGAAAGACCACGGCATTTATCGGAAGTACCGGATGTGGTAAGTCTACGCTGGTAAACCTGATCCCGAGATTTTATGATGTTACAGATGGTAAGATCACGATCGACGGAAAAGATGTCAGAGATGTATCACAGCATGAACTGCGTGAAAAACTGGGATATGTACCGCAGAAAGCTGTACTGTTCTCCGGTGATATTGCTTCGAATATTTTATATGGCAACCCGGATGGAAGTGAAGCTGAGATGATTGAAGCAGCAACAATCGCACAGGCAACAGAATTCATTGATCAGAAGAAGAAAAAATATAAGAGCCCGATCTCACAGGGAGGAGCCAATGTATCCGGTGGTCAGAAGCAGAGACTTTCGATTGCAAGAGCAATTGCAAAACATCCGGATGTATATATATTCGATGATAGTTTTTCGGCACTGGATTATAAGACAGATGCAATACTCCGTGCAGAGCTGAAGGAGAAGACAGCGGAAAGTACTGTTATGATCGTTGCGCAGAGGATCAGTACGATCCTTCATGCAGATCAGATCATTGTACTGGAAGATGGTCAGATCGTCGGAAAGGGTACACATAAAGAATTACTGAAGAACTGCGAAGCATATTATCAGATTGCTTCTTCACAGTTATCAGAAAAAGAATTAGAAGAAGATCTTAAGGAGGTGGAATAATATGCCAAGAGGTAGAGGACGTGGACCACAGATGTCAAATGAAAAGGCAAAAGATTTTAAAGGCACAATGAAAAAGCTGATGGCATATTTGAGCGCATATAAGATTGGAATATTCTTTGTAATCGTATTTGCTATCGGAAGTACGATATTCAATATTGTAGGACCGAAGATTCTTGGAAAGGCAACGACTGAGATATTTAAAGGACTGGTCAGAAAAGTATCCGGAGGATCCGGAATAGATTTTGACAAGATCGCGCATATCGTACTGACGCTGTTATGCCTGTATCTGACAAGTGCGGTATTCTCCTTTGTACAGGGGTACATTATGACGGGTGTGTCACAGAAGCTGACGTACCGTCTGAGAAAAGAAATCTCTGAGAAGATCAACCGTCTGCCGATGAACTATTTTGATAAGCAGACACATGGTGAAGTATTATCGCGTATTACCAACGATGTAGATACCTTAAGTCAGAGTCTGAACCAGAGTGCGACGCAGGTGATCACATCGACGACAACGATCATCGGTGTATTGATCATGATGCTCAGTATCAGCCCGCTGATGACCGTGGTAGCACTCCTGATCCTTCCGGTTTCAATGGGACTGATCTCAGTGATCGTGAAACGTTCACAGAAATATTTCATGAGTCAGCAGGAATATCTGGGTCATGTAAACGGACAGGTGGAAGAAATCTATGGCGGTCATAATATCATCAAAGCGTTTAATAAAGAAGAGGATGTAATTGCAACATTCAAGCGTGACAATGATATTCTGTATACATCGGCATGGAAATCGCAGTTCCTGTCAGGAATGATGATGCCGATCATGCAGTTCGTCGGAAATCTCGGATATGTCGGTGAGGTTATCCTCGGCGGTTACCTTGCGATGAAAGGTACGATCCAGGTTGGAGATATCCAGTCATTTATTCAGTACGTAAGAAGTTTTACGATGCCGATCCAGCAGGTTGCACAGGTGGCCAATATGTTACAGTCTACAGCGGCAGCTTCCGAGCGTGTGTTTGAATTCCTTGAGGAGAAGGAAGAAGACCAGACGGTAGAGAAGCCGGTATGTATCGATAAACTGGAAGGAAGCGTAAGCTTCGACCATGTACATTTCGGATATAATCCGAATCACACAATCATCAATGACTTCAGTGTGGATGTAAAACCAGGACAGAAGGTTGCAATCGTAGGACCGACCGGTGCCGGAAAGACGACGATGATCAAATTATTAATGCGTTTCTATGATGTTGGAAGTGGTTCGATCAAAGTAGATGGACATGATGTCCGCGACTTTAACCGTGATGACTTAAGAAAAATGTTCGGAATGGTATTACAGGATACCTGGCTGTTCAAGGGAAGCATCGAAGATAATATCCGTTATGGACGACTGGATGCAACGCATGAAGAGGTTGTGGAGGCCGCAAAGGCAGCACGTGCACACCGCTTTATAAAGACGCTTCCGGGTGGTTATCAGATGGAGTTAAATGAAGAAGCAAGTAACGTATCACAGGGACAGAAACAGCTCCTGACGATCGCAAGAGCCATGCTGGCAGATCCGAAGATTCTGATTCTTGATGAGGCGACAAGTTCGGTAGATACAAGAACCGAGATCCAGATCCAGAAGGCGATGGATCAGCTGATGAAAGGAAGAACAAGTTTCGTAATTGCACACCGGCTGTCTACGATTCGTGATGCGGATGTGATCCTTGTTATGAAAGACGGGGATATTGTAGAGCAGGGAAATCATGAGGAATTATTAGCACAAAATGGATTCTATGCAGAACTGTATAATTCACAATTTGAGAGAAGTGCATAAGGATATTTACAGATAGAGAAGTCCATGCTAAAAGAAATAAGGCGCTGCCCGAAGAATATCGGGTGCGCCTTTTGTTGTGTGCATTGACATATGCGGAAGGGGATTCATTTGATGCGCTGCCTTTTGTTATTTTACGTATATAGAGGGTGTAAAATAATGAAATATTATTATTGTGTAGCCATTCTTACGTAAAATATATAAGTAAAATAAGAAAGGAGAGGCATGAATCGTTTTAAGAAATGCTATGTAGGAAAAGCTGCCACTTGACAGTTTTCTTACAAAATCCGATGAATATTTAAAGTAATTAAATTATATCACTCGCGGTAAGAAAAGTATAGTATAATAAACGAATAAAAAGAAACGCAACAAAATGTTGCATGCCGGAACAAAAGAAATGTCCCGGCGTGCATTTTAGATACCAAAGTATGCAAGAAAAGTTGCCAGTGGCAAGTTCTCTGTATCGCGTGCGTTCGATACTAATGTGTGGAAATTCCGGCAAGAATGTTTTTTACATGTGAGATTTCCTGATCGGTAGCTTTGGCGGCAGGAACATAATAACTTTTTTCGCGGGCAATCTGATAAAGTTTTTCCTGGGACATTTCACAGTCATTACGTATCTGTTTCAGTTTCTGCTTCAATTCTTTGTTTTCCGTCTGGGAAATCATTTCTCCGTAACGTACAAGTTCTCCGTTGACACCGGCAAGGGCATCGCTTACCATCGTTTTTTCATCCAGCATAGATAGTTCCTCCTATAAAAATTTCATCAGATCCTGTCGGTTCTTCATAGCACTGTCTGCAGCATCCTGAAACAGCTTGCGGATTTCAGGATCTTTGGCTTCTGAGGCATAGTCCTGCATTTTGCACTGGCTGGTTTCAAATCCGCCAATTAAATGACGCAGGTTCTGAAGATCAAGTATTGAAATTTCTGACATAGTACACGTTCCTCCTTTTTATTATTATATATCTGTGAAGAACTGTCAGTGGCAGGTTCTTTGCAGCGCTGGGCGTTTGAAAGAAGCTGCGAGCGGCAAGTTCTGTAGATATGACATATACAGTATGTGCAATAGACGCAGATTATATATATGGAAATGTATAGAAAAAACTATCAGTTAAAGCGACAAAAACTATGGAAAATGTCGTATACTGATAACAGATGATTTACATAATGTGATTTGTGTAATAAAACGAATAAACAAAAGGGGATAAAAACAACATGAGAATGATTGATATGCACTGTGATACTTTGTGGAAATTGATCGATTTGGATGGCCAGGGAGATTTGATGAAGAATGATTGCCATATCAATATTCCATCTATGAAAAAAGCGGGAACCGTCGTGCAGCTTTTTGCCTGTTTTACGAAGGCGGCTGATTATAAGAAGAAAGGAGGATATGATGCGGCGTTCGTTCATGTACAGGATATGGTGCGATATTTAAGGCAGCAGCAGGAGAGGTACAGTGAAGATCTGGCACTGGCATATTCGTGGAATGATGTAGACAGGAATGATTTCGCAGGACGGATCTCTGCAATTATGACTGTGGAAGAAGGGGGAATTTTAAACGGTCATATGGAGCGGCTGGAAGAGCTGTATCAACATGGGATCAGGCTTATGACACCGGTATGGAATTATGAAAACTGCATCGGGTATCCAAACAGCAGAAAGAAATCTGTAATGTGGAAGGGGTTAAAACCTTTTGGAAAAGAAGTGATAGAAAGAATGGGAGAACTGGGAATGATCATAGATGTATCCCATGCATCGGATGGAACATTCCGGGATATAATGGCAATCGCAAAAGGAACGGTGATTGCGTCTCATTCTAATTGCAGGGAGATTGCAAAGCATCCGAGAAATCTGACAGATGAGATGATCTGGAAGCTTGCAGATGCAGGTGGTATTGCGGGACTTAATCTGTATGGTCCGTTCCTTGGAAGAGAGAAAGAATCCAGGATTGAAGATATGACAGCTCATATATTACATATGTTAAATAAAGGGGGCAGTGATTTCCCGGCAATTGGAACTGATTTTGACGGTTTCGGGGAGATGGAAGTAATGGAAATTGGACATCCGGATGAGATGGAGAAGTTGTGGGAAATATTGAAGCAAAAAGGAGTAAAGGAGTCACAGCTTGATAAGATCTGGTATCGGAATGCGATGAGAGTTTTGAAAAGTATTTAAATATAAAGCAGGGACGGTTATCCGCCCCTGCTTTATTCAATCGCATAGTATGTATTTATTTTTGATTTTTATTTACATTCTGCAGCTTCATTGCACGAACTTTCAGAGGAAGTCCGAACAGGTTGATGAATCCGCTTGCATCATGATGATCATAGAGATCACCTGTTGTAAAGCTTGCAAGTGATTCACTGTACAGAGAATATGGAGAAGTTGTTCCTGCTTTTGTGATGGTTCCTTTGTAAAGTTTGAATTTGACTTCACCAGTTACATATTCCTGTGTGCTTTCAACGAAAGCCTGGATTGCCTCACGAAGCGGAGTGAACCATTTTCCTTCGTATACGAGCTGAGCAAGCTTGTCAGACATTTCTTTCTTTACTTCTGCTGTAGCACGGTCAAGGATCAGTTCCTCTAACTGCTGGTGTGCAGCATACAGGATTGTTCCACCAGGTGTCTCATATACACCACGTGATTTCATACCAACAACACGGTTTTCAACAATGTCAATGATACCGATACCATGTTTTCCGCCAAGTTCATTCAATTTGCGGATGATATCAGATACCTTCATCTCTTCGCCGTTGATACTCTTTGGAATACCCTTTTCAAATGTCATTGTAACATATTCGGCTTTGTCCGGAGCTTTTTCCGGAGTTGTTGACATTACAAGAAGGTCATCGTAGTTTGGCTCGTTGGAAGGATCCTCAAGTTCCAGACCTTCGTGGCTGATATGCCATAAGTTACGGTCACGGCTGTAGCTGTGTTTTGCATCAAATGGAAGGTCGATTCCGTGTGCTTTACAGTAATCAATCTCGTCTTCACGTGACTGCATAGTCCAGAGATCTGTCATTCTCCAAGGAGCGATGATCTTGATATCCGGAGCAAGTGCTGTGATACCAAGTTCAAAACGGATCTGGTCGTTACCTTTACCGGTAGCACCGTGGCAGATTGCAACAGCATTTTCTTTACGTGCAATCTCTACCAGACGTTTTGCAATTGCAGGACGAGCCATAGAAGTTCCCAGAAGATATTCATCTTCGTATACGGCATGTGCCTGAACGCAAGGTACGATGTAATTGTCGGCAAAATCATCTACGATATCTTCAATATATAATTTGGCTGCACCGGAAAGTTTGGCTCTTTCTTCCAGTCCATCCAGTTCTTCGCCCTGTCCGCAGTCGATACAGCAGCAGATAACATCATAGTTAAATGTTTCCTTCAGCCATGGGATAATTGCTGTGGTGTCAAGACCACCTGAGTACGCTAATACAACTTTTTCTTTCATCTTATATATCCTCCTACATGAAATATAGTTTTATCAATCGCTTTAAAATAATCTTCTCGTATGCAGTCTTAAAAGTCAAGTCTTTCTTTTATAAAGAACATTTTTGACTGCAAGGAATACTATACACCTGATTTTATAATTATGCAAGAAAAAATGATAAAAAAGTGAAAATAATTAAAAAATATGCAAAAATATGCATAAAATAAAGGGAAAGTGTATGATGGATGAATATTTGAATATATAAATGGAAAATTAAAAGGGGATTAGATAAGTTTACATAATTCGATTAGAAAACATAATTAAGAAATGATGAAAGATCTTGCGAAAAATGCTTGACGAATCCATGACGACAACGTAGAATATATCCGGCAATTTGCGCAAAAAATAAATTAAGAAAATATCAGCGCAAGAAAAAATTTCGAAATAATATTTTTATATATAAAAGGAGAAAGATACGTATGAATTATGATGTAATTATTATTGGAGCAGGTCCCGGAGGAATCTTTGCGGCATATGAGCTGATGAAAAAGAAACCGGAATGTAAGATTGCTGTATTTGAAGAAGGCTATCCGCTTGAAAAGAGAAAATGTCCAATTGACGGAGATAAGATCAAGAGCTGTATCAATTGTAAGCGCTGCTCGATCATGTGCGGATTTGGAGGAGCCGGAGCATTTTCGGATGGAAAATACAACATTACGAATGACTTCGGTGGAACTCTGTTCGAGTATATCGGAAAGAAACAGGCAGTAGAACTGATGAAATATGTGGATGAGATCAACATGGAGAACGGTGGAGAAGGAACAAAGCTCTATTCTACGGCAGGAACCAAATTCAAAAAACTCTGTCTGCAGAATAAGTTAAATCTTCTGGATGCATCGGTTCGTCATCTTGGAACAGATATCAACTATGTGGTACTTCAGAATCTGTATAATCAGATGAAAGACCATATGGATTTCTATTTTGATACACCGGTAGACACAATTGAAAAGATTGAAAATGGCTACAAAGTTGTATGTGAAAAAGGCAGTTATGAATGTGAAAAATGTATTGTATCTGTAGGACGAAGCGGAAGTAAATGGATGGAAAAGGTATGTAAGGATCTGGAAATCCCTACAAAATCCAACCGTGTAGATATCGGTGTTCGAGTAGAGCTTCCGGCTGTTATATTCTCACATCTGACAGATGAACTTTACGAAAGCAAAATCGTATATCGAACAGAAAAATTCGAAGATAATGTACGTACATTCTGTATGAATCCAAACGGAATTGTTGTAAATGAAAATACTAACGGAATCATCACGGTAAATGGACACAGCTATGAAGGAAACGAGAAAAAGACAGATAATACAAACTTTGCCCTTCTGGTTGCAAAGCATTTCTCAGAGCCGTTCAAAGACAGTAACGGATATGGAGAAAGTATCGCAAGACTTTCCAATATGCTTGGCGGAGGGGTTATCGTACAGCGTTTTGGTGATCTGGTACGTGGAAGAAGAAGTACAGAGAAACGTATCGAAGAGGGCCTGGTAACACCGACTTTATCAGCAACACCGGGAGATTTAAGTCTTGTACTTCCAAAACGAATCCTGGATGGTATTGTTGAGATGATCTATGCGCTGGATAAAGTTGCACCGGGAACAGCTAATGATGATACACTTCTGTATGGTGTGGAGGTTAAATTCTACAACATGGAAGTAGATATTGATGAAAATCTGGAAAGTTGTCATAAAGGACTGTATGTGATCGGAGATGGAAGTGGTGTGACACATTCACTTTCGCATGCATCTGCAAGTGGGGTGTATGTAGCAAGACATATTATTGAAGAAGCTTAGAACAAGTTCGGTTGTGAACTGGCTGACATCCGAAACGGAAGGACGGCAAGAGCTGACAGAAAAAACAGTATAAAGCAAGAATAGTATAAGAAATTCTGTGTTTTATTCAGTTGATAGCTGAGTAGGACACGGAATTTTTTTGTTGCAATGCATTCGTAAGGAAATTTGTAAAAAAATAATAAAAATCTTGACTTGTGTAGATTGCCGATATAATATATAGACGAACGATATAGTATGTAGATAATCTACATACTGGATTATAAAAAGGAGGTAAGAGAAGATGGCAGTAGACAAAAGTCTGGTATCAGGAAGTACTACGATGCTGGTGTTAAAATTATTAGAAGAAAAGGACATGTACGGATATGAAATGATCGATACCCTCCGGGGAAAATCAAAGAATGTATTTGAGTTAAAAGCAGGAACTTTGTATCCGCTTTTGCATGGTCTGGAAGAAAAAGGATTCGTAGAGTCTTATGAGAAAAAAGCAGTCGGAAAGATCCGAAAATATTATCATATTACAAGATCCGGAAAAAAAGAATTAAAAAAGAAGTCAGAAGAATGGAAAGAGTATTCAAAAGCAGTTCTGGATGTGATGGGTGGTGTGTGCTTTGGATAAAAAGAAATATATACAGACGGTAACAGAACAGATCCGGTGTAAGCGGGCACTTCCGCTGGTAACAAAAGAACTGGAAGGACACATCGAAGATCAGAAAAGTGATTATATGAAAGCAGGAATGAATGCCGAAGAAGCAGAAGAAGCGGCAGTTCTGGAAATGGGTGATCCGGTAGAGGTTGGTGTTGAGATGGACCGTATCCATCGACCGAAGATGGCCTGGAAGATGATCGGACTGATCGCGATTTTGAATCTGGCAGGAATTGTACTAATGTATCTCATAAGAACAAGCATCCTGGCAGATGCAGGAAATAATCCGGGAGATGTAGAATGGATCGCATCGGGAATTGGTGGTAATATCAACTATCTGAAAAGTGTTATGTGGACGATCATTGGTCTGGCTTGTATGATAGGAATCTGTTATTTTGATTACAGCAGAATAGGAAAGTATGGCAAGTTGTTAACCGGAGGCTGGATCGTGGTTATGGGACTGAGCCTGTTCATGGGTGCAGTATATATCAATGGAGCTGCTTACGGGATCCTGTTTTTATTTGGCCGGGTATTACCGCTGCGTCCATTTTTATATCTGATTGTTCCTGCATATGCGGCAACATTGTATAGCATGCGAAGAAAAAAATCTGGTTATTCCGGTGTTGTAAAGGCAATACTGTGGCAGATACTGCCGGTGTGGATCATCTTACGCATTCCGAATCTGTCCATGGCAATCAGCGTAGAAGTTACATTTATGATTCTGTTATCAATTGCAGTTTGGAAAGAATGGTTTGAGGTGAATAGAAAAAGAACATTGATTACACTGTGGAGTCTGGTAATTCTGCTCCCGGCAGCAGGAATTGGGGTGTTCGTAAAACTGGACTCTGTAGCAAATTATCAGATGGCAAGACTATCCGCTTTTATCCATCCGGAAAGCAATGACGGAACCTTAGGGGGAATGATAAGAAATATGATCTCCGGAGCACATCTTGCCGGACGTGGAGATTGTGAAAAAATAAAGTTCTTTAACAGAGATTATATGCTGACCTTTATTATACATTATTATGGAATATTTGCAGCGGTTCTGATAATTGCTATTGTAGGAGGCATTCTGATATGGTTCCTGCAAAAGACAGGACACCAGAAAAATCAACTCGGCATGATTATGGGAACCGGATGTGTGGTGGTCCTGCTTATTCAGTTCATTGGATATGTATTAGAAAATCTTGGATATTTTCCACTTTCAAATAATTATTGCCTGTTTCTGACGACCGGGGGAAGTGGGATGATGATCAGTTATATTATGTTTGGAATATTACTTAGTATTTACCGGTATCAGAATGTGTTGGTGGATCCGGAGGTGAAGAAGAAGGAGATTTCTGTTTAATCTATTAAACGGCTGATACCCGGCCGGAAGTGTATCTATATAATCTGTCGCTGGCAGTTTCTCATGGACCGGGGTAAGCCATGATGATGAACTAAACAGAAATATAATTAAAAAGGACTTGCATAATATACACTATAGATGTATAATTATGCAAGTTCCTCTTTTACCACACAAAAGTAAATAAATGGATTTTGAAAAAACAATCCGACCAAACTAGACAATTACAGGAAATTGGGGTACTATAAAACGTACGATAATTTATAAAAATTCAATATCGGAAAGGGTGTTATATAGATGATTAAAGTTGGAATTATTGGAGCAACTGGATATGCCGGGGGAGAACTGGTAAGAATTCTCGCCGGACATAAAGATGCTGAGATTGTATGGTACGGTTCCAGAAGCTATATAGATAAGAAATATGCAGATGTATATCAGAATATGTTCCAGATCGTAGATGCGAAATGTCTGGATGATAATATGGAAGAACTGGCAAAGCAGGCAGACGTGATCTTTACTGCAACGCCACAGGGATTCTGCGCATCGATGATGAATGACAAGATTTTAAGTGAGACAAAGATCATCGACTTAAGTGCAGACTTTCGTATCAAAGACGTTGCTACTTATGAAAAATGGTATGGAATTGAACACAAGAGCCCACAGTATATCGAAGAAGCGGTATACGGACTTTGCGAGATCAACAGAGAAGATGTGAAGAAAGCAAGACTGGTAGCCAATCCTGGATGCTATACAACCTGTTCGATCCTGACTGCTTATCCACTGGCAAAAGAAGGAATCATTGATATGAATACCCTGATCGTGGATGCCAAGTCCGGAACTTCCGGAGCAGGACGTGGTGCAAAAGTGCCGAACCTTTTCTGTGAAGTGAATGAGAATATGAAAGCGTACGGTGTTGCAAGCCACAGACATACACCTGAGATCGAGGAACAACTCGGATATGCATCAGGAGAGAAAGTGCTGATCAACTTCACGCCACATCTGGTTCCGATGAACAGAGGAATTCTGGCGACGGAATATGCAACATTGAAAAAAGATGTGACCTACGAAGAAGTCAAAGCAATCTATGATAAATATTATAAAGATGAGAAATTCGTCCGTGTTCTGGAAAAGGATGTATGCCCGGAGACAAAATGGGTAGAAGGAAGTAATTATGTAGACATCAATTTCAAGATCGATCCAAGAACCAACCGTATCATCATGATGGGAGCCATTGACAACCTGGTAAAAGGTGCGGCAGGACAGGCAGTACAGAATATGAACCTGATGTTCGGACTTCCGGAGACAGAAGGTCTGGAACTGGTGCCAATGTTCCCATAAATTTTCGGAAAAAGGATGCAGATAAGATGAAATGTAAGGGAGCATTATCCTAAGTTCATCTGAAAATACAGGCAGAGGAGAAAAATAATACATATGAATATAAGAGTAATGACAATTGAAGATTTCGATCAGGTGCACGCGCTTTGGATGAGCATCAAGGGATTCGGAATACGAAGTGTGGATGATTCGAAAGAGGGCGTAGAACGCTTTTTAAAAAGAAATCCTACGACAAGCGTAGTTGCCGAAGAAGACGGAAAAATCGTCGGAGCGATTCTCTGCGGGCATGATGGAAGACGAGGCTGTCTGTATCATGTGTGTGTAGATGTAAATCACAGGATGAAGGGAATCGGGAAGGCTATGGTAGTATTTACCATGGAAGCACTGAAAAAAGAAGGTATTAACAAAGTATCTCTGATCGCATTTACACAGAACGATATCGGCAATGCATTCTGGAAAGAAATCGGATGGACAAAAAGAGAAGATCTGAATTATTATGATTTTACATTGAATGAAGCAAATATCACGGCGTTTATCCAGTAAGCAGATTAGGAAGATAAAATAAAAGAGCATATAAAAGAACCGGCAGATAAAACGAGAAAATTGAGACTAATGAACAGCCGGTAATATAAAATGAGAGAATTAAGAAAGGTGGAAGAACAGATGAAACAGGTAAAAGGCGGAGTAACCGCAGCAAAAGGATTTGAAGCAGCAAGTACAGCAGCAGGAATTAAGTATAAAGACAGAACGGATATGGCACTGGTATACAGCCAGGTTCCATGCGTGGCAGCAGGAACATTTACAACAAATGTTGTAAAAGCAGCACCGGTCAAATGGGATCAGCAGGTTGTAAAAAGCGGGGCAAAAGCACAGGCAGTCGTTGTAAACTCAGGAATCGCCAATGCCTGCACCGGAGCAGAAGGATTTGGATACTGTAAAGATACAGCAGATGCAGCAGCGAAAGCACTGAACATTTCCGCAGACGGTGTTCTCATCGGTTCTACCGGAGTTATCGGAAAACAGATTCCGATCGACAAACTGACAGCTGGAATCGAAGCGCTGGCAGGAAAGAAGAATGATACACTTGAAAATGGAACAGAAGCAGCTAAAGCAATTATGACAACCGATACATTTCCGAAGGAACTGGCTGTTACAATCGAAGTCGGCGGCAAGACAGTAACTATCGGAGGTATGGCAAAAGGATCCGGAATGATCCATCCGAATATGTGTACGATGCTTGCATTTATTACAACAGATGCAGTGATCACAAAGGATGCACTTCAGAAAGCATTAAGCGAAGATGTCGGAGATACCTACAACATGATTTCTGTAGACGGAGATACTTCTACGAATGATTCCGTTGTATTGCTGGCAAATGGTCTGGCAGAGAACCCGGAGATCACATATGGAACAGAAGATTATAAAAATTTTGCAGAAGCATTACATACGATCAACGAATATCTTGCAAAGAAGATTGCAGGAGACGGAGAGGGTGCAACCGCATTATTCGAAGTCAAGGCAGTTGGCTGTGAGAGCGTAGAACAGGCAAAGACACTTGCAAAATCTATCGTATGCTCTAATCTTACAAAGACAGCGATTGCAGGACATGATGCAAACTGGGGAAGAATTCTCTGCGCAATGGGATATTCCGGAGCACAGTTCGATCCTGAAAAAGTTGACCTGTTCTTTGAGAGTAAAGCCGGAAAGATCCAGATCATTGAAAATGGTACGGCTGTAGATTACAGCGAAGCAGAGGCAACTAAAATTCTGTCTGAGCCGGAAGTTACAGCAATTGCAGATGTGAAGATGGGAGATAAGACAGCAACAGCATGGGGATGTGACCTGACTCACGGATATATTGAGATTAATGCAGATTACAGAAGCTAATTCAGAATGCAAAGATTAAAGTATACAGATGCAGCAAACAGACAGAAATGAAAAGACAGGAGATCAAAAGATGGAAAAAGCAATGCAGAAATACCTGGACAAAGCAGAAGTACTGATTGAAGCCCTTCCATATATCCAGAGATTTAACCGTAAGGTTATTGTAGTAAAATATGGTGGAAGTGCCATGGTAGACGAAGAGTTAAAAGCAAGAGTCATTCAGGATGTAACCCTTCTCAAATTAGTTGGATTCAAACCGATCATCGTTCATGGCGGTGGCAAGGAGATCAGCAAATGGGTTGGAAAAGTCGGCATGGAACCACATTTTATCAATGGACTTCGTGTGACGGATGCAGAGACAATGGAACTCGCAGAGATGGTTCTTGGTAAAGTTAACAAAAGTCTTGTTCAGTTAGTGGAACAGCTCGGTGTAAGAGCCATTGGTATCAGTGGAAAAGACGGCGGCCTTCTGAAAGTGGATAAGAAACTGGCAGACGGTGAAGATATCGGATTTGTCGGCGATGTCAAAGAAGTGAATGCGGATATCATCTATGATCTTCTGGAAAAAGATTTCCTTCCGATTATTGCACCGATCGGTCTGGATGATGAATACAATACTTATAACATTAATGCGGATGATGCGGCATGTGCAATCGCGAAAGCAATCAATGCAGAGAAACTTGCATTCTTAACAGATATTGAAGGTGTATACAAAGATCCGAATGACCCGTCTACATTGATTTCAGAGTTAAATGTTTCCGAAGGGAAGAAGCTGATGGAGGAAGGATATATCGGTGGAGGTATGCTTCCGAAGATCCAGAACTGTATTGATGCAATCGAAAACGGTGTATCCAGAGTACATATTCTGGATGGAAGAATTCCACACTGCCTGCTTCTTGAAATCTTTACGAATAAGGGAATCGGAACAGCAATCAAAAATGATGTAGAAGAAAGATATTATCACGGAGAATAGGCTATGAATGAATATATGAATGAATATATGAAAGAAACAAACGAAGCTTTGTTACATACTTATAACCAGTTTCCGGTTGTGTTAGATCACGGTGAAGGTGCATATCTGTATGATACAGAAGGAAAGAAATATCTGGATTTTGCAGCCGGATATGCGGTGTCTTCGTTGGGATACGGCAATCAGGAGTTGAATGAAGCATTAAAAGCACAGATTGACAAGCTTTTTCACACATCTAATTTGTATTACAATACTGTATGTGGAAAAGCAGCAGAAGATCTGAAACGTATTACCGGAATGGATCGGATTTTCTTTACCAACAGTGGCGGAGAAGCGGTAGAAGGAACTTTAAAAGCGGCAAGAAAATATGCATACAAAAAAGGAACCGGCCGTTATGAATTCATTGCTATGAAGGAATCTTTTCATGGAAGAAGCTTTGGAGCGTTATCGGTAACAGGTCATGATCCATATCGTGCACCGTTTGAGCCACTTGTACCGGGAGTGTCATTTGCAGAATATAATGATCTGGACAGTGTAAAAGCACTGGTAACAGACAAAACATGTGCGATTATCCTGGAGCCGCTTCAAGGAGAAGGCGGCATCAATCTGGCTACAGAGGAATTTATGAAAGGGATCCGCAAACTTTGCGATGAAGAAGGAATTCTGATGATTTGTGACGAAGTGCAGTGTGGTATGGGAAGAACCGGTTCCATGTTCACATGGCAGTCTTATGGTATCAGACCTGATATTATGTCTATGGCAAAAGCAATCGGAAGCGGAATTCCGGTAGGAGCGTTTGCAATGACAGAAGAGATCGCGAAGTATTCACTGGAGCCAGGTGATCACGGAACTACTTACGGCGGAAATCCTCTGGCATGTACAGCTGTAAGTAAGACGATCGAGATTTTTGAAAAAAAGAATCTTGTGGCACATGTGCAGGAACTCGGTGCATATCTGACAGAAAAACTAGAAGAACTGAAGTCAGAATGTGACTGCGTAAAGGCCGTTAAAGGAAAAGGACTGATGCAGGGAATACAGGTGACAAAGCCATTATCCGAGATTACGAAAGAGGCCTTAAAAGAAGGACTTCTGATCATCGGAGCCGGAAACGATGTGATCCGTTTTGTACCACCTCTTATTATTGAAAAAGAGCATGTGGATGAGATGATCCGGATTTTAAAGAAGGTACTGTAATATTTTTTGAAATTAACAGCATAAAAAACCAGTCATGGGACATATTATCTGCATAAGCAGGAGGTATGGAGATGACTGGTTTTTTGATTGCGCTTTTGTCGGGAGCGCTTATGAGTGTACAGGGAGTATTTAATACGCAGGTGACGAAGACAACGGGGATGTGGGTGAGTAATGGATGGGTGCAGTTTAGTGCATTTCTGCTGTGTGCAGCGGCATGGCTGATCGCCGGGCGGGATTCTATCGGGAATTTGTGGAAGGTAGAGCCCAAATATGTACTCCTCGGAGGAGTGATCGGTGCAGGGATCACATGGACCGTGATCAAGAGTATGGAGACACTGGGACCGGCGAAGGCAGCGCTTCTGATTGTAATCTCGCAGTTGATCGTAGCGTACGTAATAGAACTTCTCGGATTGTTCGGAGTAGACAAAGAACCACTGGAAATCCGTAAAATTATTGGAATGTCCATTGCCCTGATTGGTGTTGCAATTTTTCAGTGGAAATAGTACAATTATTTCACTAGGCATATGCGGGGATTTACAGTTTTCGACAGGCTGTAAAGGAGAAGTTATGCATAGGGAAAAAAGACAGAACAGAATAACAGAACAGAGAAAAATACAGAAGGAAATATGCCGTATATTGCTGATCTTTACCATGATACTGAGTATGATATGTGTCGTGAATCTGACCGGATGCAGAGACCGAAAATCACAGGAACAGACGGAACTTATTTCGTTGGACGGGCGTGAACCGGATGTGGAAAAAGCAGATGGAAATACTGCAAAAGAGGCTGAAGGATCAGAAGCGGGAACGGATGATAATATGACAGAAAAAGATGGCCTTAAGCAGGAAAAACTACAGATCTGTTATGTACATGTATGCGGGGCAGTGAAGTCTCCGGGAGTGTATGAACTGACATCGGACAGTCGTTTGTATGAAGCTATTCAGATGGCTGGAGGATTTACGGATGAGGCAGCAGGTGAGGCTCTGAATCAGGCAGAAAAGATTGAAGATGGTTCCAGAATATATGTTCCGACGAAAGAAGAGGCAAAAGCCGGAACAGAGAACAACGGTACTTTCGTACAGAATGCGGATAATGAAAAGACAGATGCAACAAAAAGCACAGATGCCGGAAGTACGGCAGATGGCAAGGTGGATATTAATACGGCCGGGAAGGACGAATTGATGACACTATCCGGAATCGGAGAGGCGAAGGCTGACGCGATCATTCGTTACAGAGATGAGCATGGAAAGTTTCAGAAGATAGAAGATCTGATGGAAGTGGAAGGTATTAAAGACGGTGTATTTCAGAAAGTAAAAGATCAAATTAAGATCTGACAAGGGAGTAGGAACATGAGCAGACGAGTATTGGTTGTGGATGATGAAAAACTGATAGTAAAAGGAATCCGGTTTAGTCTGGAGCAGGATGGATATGATGTGGACTGTGCTTATGACGGAGAAGAGGCACTGAAACTGGCAAAGGAGAATGCATATGATATCATTCTTCTGGATGTCATGCTTCCGAAATATGACGGTTTTGAAGTGTGTCAGCAGATCCGGGAATATTCGGATGTTCCGATCATTATGCTTACAGCAAAAGGCGACGATATGGATAAGATCCTGGGACTGGATTATGGAGCAGATGATTACATAACAAAGCCATTCAATATTCTGGAAGTGAAGGCAAGGATCAAAGCCATTATGCGCCGTGTCAGCAAGCGCGATAAAAATCAGGAAAATGAAAAAGTGATCGTAAAAGGCGAGATGAAGATTGACTGCGAAAGCAGACGCGTGATCATCGGAGAAAAGGAAATCAATCTGACAGCAAAAGAATTCGATCTTCTGGAATTGCTTGCCATGAATCCAGGTAAAGTCTACAGCAGAGAGAATCTTTTGAATATCGTATGGGGATATGAGTATCCGGGAGATGCAAGAACTGTGGATGTACATATCCGGAGACTTCGTGAAAAGATTGAAACGAATCCAAGCGATCCAAAATATGTCTATACGAAATGGGGAGTGGGTTATTATTTCAGGGGTTAAAAAATATTTTAAAAAGAATATATTCAGGAGCATGAAATTCCGGATCATCCTGCTGGTGGCACTGGCAGGGATTGTTCCGGTATTGATTATGAGAGGGGTGTTCCTGACCAGCTATGAGAAAAGAGCAGTGGAGGTACGAACTGCTGAGATACAGAATCAATGTACCATTCTCAGTAATCAGCTGAGCAGTTCGGGCTATCTTACGGGAGATACGTCAGAGACGATCAGAACAGAACTGGTTCAGCTATCTAATATCTACAGCGGCCGGGTAATGGTAATCGATGGTAATTTTAAGATCCAGGAAGATACATATGAAATGGATGAAGGAAAAACTATCGTATCGGGTAATGTGATCCGATGTTTCAAAGAAAAAGGAACCAGCGAGTATAATAAGAAAAACAGATATATAGAAGTGACAGCGCCGATTTTAGGAAAAGATGATTTGATTGTAGGAGTATTGCTTGTCAGTGCACCGACAGATTCTGTCCTGGACAGTCTGGAGATTTTAAGAAACAAAGCAGATGTGGCAGCACTTGCATCGATCCTGGTTATCCTTATGATTGCTGTGCTTTCGGGAATGGCTATGTTAAAACCTTTTAAACGCATTACAGAATCCATTTCTGCGGTTACAGAAGGCTATGACGATGATTACCTTCATGAGAATACGTACACAGAGACAATGGAATTATCGGAAGCGTTCAATAAGATGTCGGGACGCATGAAGACTCTGGATGACTCGAGAAATGAATTCGTATCGAATGTGTCACATGAGTTAAAGACACCGCTGACATCCATGAAAGTACTGGCGGATTCGCTGCTTTTGCAGGAAGATGCACCGGTAGAACTCTATAAAGAATTTATGGGGGACATGTCGGAAGAAATCGAGAGAGAAAATAAGATTATTAATGACCTGCTTTCGCTGGTCAAGATGGACAAGACCGCGAATACAATGAATATAAAGTCAGAAAATATGAACGAACTGATAGAAAAGATATTAAAGAGACTGCGTCCGATTGCGGCTACAAGAAATATCGAACTGGTCTATGAAAGTTTTCGTCCGGTGACGACAGAGGTAGATGAGATGAAGATCTCTCTGGCAATATCGAATCTGGTGGAGAATGCCATCAAGTATAATAAGGAAAATGGATGGGTGCATGTATCTTTAAATGCGGATCACAAAAACTGCTATATTGAGGTGGCGGATTCGGGAATCGGTATACCTGCTGAAGCACAGGAACATATATTTGAGAGATTCTACCGGGTGGACAAGTCCCATTCAAGAGAAATTGGCGGAACAGGACTTGGTCTGGCAATCGCAAGAAGTGCAGTGGTTATGCACAGAGGGGCGATCAAAGTATTCAGTCAGCCATCGGAAGGAACTACTTTTACGGTAAGAATTCCGTTAAACTATGTATCTTAGGCAGAAGGAGATTAAGATGAAAATGAAAAAAATTTACAAGATCCTGCTGCTTATAGCTGTTTGCATCATAGCAGTATCAGGATGTAAAAAAGAGGACAAGGTTAGCGGCACCAGGATTTACTATACAGACTCAGAGGGAGTTTCACTGGTTGAGAAGGGCACAAGAATCAAAGGAAAGACAAAAAAAGCGCAGATTAATTATGTGTTAGGGAAAGTCCAGAAAAATACAGATAATATTAATTATCGCAGTGCCTTTGTGAAAGGTGTAAAGATAAAGAACTGGTCGCTTCATTCCAAAAATCTGACAGTGGATTTTAATCGTGCATATCAAAAACTGAGTGTAACGGAAGAAATTGTACTGCGGGCATCGGTGGTACAGTCGCTTGGACAGATAGATGGAGTAGATACTGTATTGTTTACGATAGAAGGAGAGCCGCTGGAGGATCAGAACGGCCAGGAGATAGGATATATGCAGCCATCGGATTTTGTACAGAATACGGGATCCAGTCTGCATGCTTATCAGAATGAGACATTTCTTTTATATTATGGAAATAAAAAGGGCACCCGTCTTGTAAAAGAAAAGGTAAATGTCAGATACAGTAGCAGTGTGTCCAGAGAAAAAGCACTGGTCGAACAGCTGATCAAGGGACCGGATTCAGATAATGAATCAGCAGTGCTCCCAGAAGGAACAAAAGTACTTAGTGTATCGGTAAAAGATCATATCTGTTACGTGAATCTGGATGCCGGATTCCTTGATACGACGAATGTAATGAATCCGGAAGTTCCGGTATATGCAATTGTGAATTCTATTGTAGATGGAAGTGCGATCAGCAGAGTACAGATCCTGATTGACGGAAAAACAGATATTACTTATATGGGAAAGATAAATTTGGAAAAACCTCTTTCCAGAAATCCCAATATTGTGGAAGGGGAGTAGCATGTGAAAAACAGACCGCTTCTTAGTGTGTGTCTGATGGTTCTATGCATCATTGCTTCTATGGTTGTGTGGGGAAGAGAGCGGTTCATAAAAGAACTTCGTCCTTCCCCGATTGAACGATATGCCGCAGAAGGTGATAATATTACCATTTGCGGCAAAATATACAGGCAAGAGCAAAAAGAGAACTGCCGGATGATCTATCTGAAAGAAAATTCTATTTATTCAAACTCAAAAAAATTTCAAGAATCGAAAATTATCATTTATACAAATTCCAGCCAAAAATTACATATAGGAAACCAGATTAAAGTGTGTGGAAAGGTATCATTTTATGAAGAGGCCAGAAATCCGGGAAATTTTGATCAGAAATTTTATTATCAAAAACAGGGAATCCATGGGAAAGTCCGATCGGATGATATACAGATTACGGATTACAAACGAAACAAATTAAAAGACAGACTTGAAAAATTCCGGATGAACTGGCAGAAAATGCTGCAACGCGAGATGGGAGAACGGGATGGTTCAGCACTTGCGGCAATACTCCTTGGTGAAAAAAGCGGTATGGATCAGGAAATGAAAGAATTATATCAGGTAAACGGGATTGGACATATCCTGGCGATTTCCGGACTTCATCTATCGTTTGCGGGACTTGGAGTATACCGGATAGCAAGGAGAATGACAGGTTCATACAAGGCAGGTGGAATCACGGGAGGGATTCTGTTGTGTCTGTATGTGATGATGATCGGAATGACCGTGTCGGTGATCCGGGCGTGGGTGATGTTCGTATTTCGGATAGGTGCGGATATTACCGGTAGACATTATGATATGCCGACGGCACTTGCGGCTTCAGCTGTGCTAACGGTCGGGATTCATCCGCTTTATCTGTACGATGGTGGCTTTTGGTTGTCGTTTGGAGCTGTTTTTGCAGTTTGTACGGTGATACCGGTGCTTGAAAATGAGATGCGGTGTAAGAGCCTGTGTGCAGGCCTGGGAATCAATGTTTTATTGTGGCCGGTGATCTTATATAATTTTTTTGAGATTCCGGTGTATAGTATACTGCTGAATCTTATAATACTTCCGCTGATGTCGGTAGTTTTAACCTGTGGAATGATCGGGTCATTTATAAAGATGGCCGGGTGGATACCCGGAAAATGGATTTTGTGGATCTGCAGATGTATCTTATGGGTGTATGATAAATGCTGCGTTTTTACAATAAAGCTTCCGATGGCAAGATGGGTGGCGGGAAGGCCGGATAAGAGAAGAATCTTCATCTATTATCTGGTGCTTATGACAGTGATTTTGATATTAAAATTTAAAAGAAACGGGAAAAAATATATCATAAGTATAACGCTTTATACGGTTGGATTTCTGATATTGATATCGGGCCCCTGGGTAAGAACCGGAGCAGAGGTTACGATGCTGGATGTAGGACAGGGAGACTGTATCTGTGTGGAGGGACCGGAGCATGAGACTTATCTGATCGATGGAGGCAGCAGTGATATAAAAAATGTCGGGAAATATCGGATAGAACCGTTTTTAAAGTACAGAGGAATAGGAAGTATTGATTATGTGTTCGTATCTCATGGAGACATAGATCATATGAATGGAATTGAAGAAATGCTGAAAAGGCAGCAGGTCGGGATAAAAATGCGGAATCTTGTTGTGACAGGAGAAGCGTACCGGGATGAAAAGTTAGAAGAGCTTATAAGTGTAGCAGAAGATAATGGAACGACGGTCTGGGAAATGGAAAACGGGACGCAGATCAGAGAAGGAAAGTTGAGATTCACCTGTCTGGGGCCGAAAGAAAAGAATATAAATCCCGGAAATGAAGCATCCATGATCCTACATCTGGAATACGAGGGATTTGACATGCTTTTTACAGGAGACGTGGAAAAAGAAGGAGAAGAAAGTCTGACAGATACGCTCTCTTATCTACAGGAAAAGAAGATTTCATGGGAGGTATTAAAGACTGCACATCATGGATCAAAGAATTCTACAACGGAAGCATTTCTGGAAAATGTAAAACCAAGATATGCATGGATTTCGGCAGGAAGGAAGAATCGTTACGGACATCCACATAAAGATACTTTGGAAAGACTTGAAAACAGTGGCGCGAAAATATATTCTACACAGGAAAACGGTGCGTTTGGAATAACTGTAAATAAAAAAAGTATGCGGATTCATGGGAGAAACGGTTGAACTTAAAAGGAGAATTCAGTATACTTTTAAGAGGTGAAAAAGATAGGAGAACACCGATGAAAAGTTTAAATGAAGATGTAAAAACAGGAAATTTTAAGCCGGTATATCTCCTGTATGGGGAAGAGGCTTATCTGAAAAAGCAATACAGAGACCGGATAACCAAGGCAATATTTCCGGATGGGGATACGGTAAATTATGCATATTATGAAGGCAAAGGGATAAATCCGGGTGAACTCATAGATCTTGCCGAGACAATGCCGTTTTTTGCAAAGCGTCGTCTGATAGTGGTAGAAAATTCGGGATTTTTTAAAAATGCAACACCGGATCTGGCCGATTATATCAAGACGATGCCGGATACGGCATGCTTTTTGTTCGTGGAAAATGAGGCGGACAAACGAGGAAAGATGTATAAAGCGGTGAAGAGTAAAGGACGCGTAGTTGAGATGGCGCGTCAGGATGAGAAGACGTTATTATACTGGGTTGCAGGTAATGTAAAAAAAGAAGGCTACAAGATCAAGGAACAGACGGCCAGATATCTTCTGTCAACAACAGGAACGGATATGGAGAATCTGGAAAAAGAACTGGAAAAACTCTTCTGTTACTGTATGGGAAAAGAAGAGATTGAGATATCAGATATAGAAGCAATCTGTACAACACAGATTACAAATAAGATTTTTGATATGGTAGAAGCGGTTGCAATGAAGAACCAGAAAAAGGCGCTTGATTACTATTATGATCTTCTGGCATTAAAAGAACCGCCGATGCGTATCTTATACCTTCTGACGAGACAGTTTAAGCTGCTTTTGGAAGTGAAAGATCTGGTGGGAAAACGCTACGATAAATCATCAATCGCAAAGACAGTCGGACTTCATCCGTTTGTGGCGGGAAAATATATGCAGCAATGCCGCACATTTGAAAAGAAAGAGTTAAGGAACATTCTGGAAGAGGCTGTAGATACCGAAGAGATGGTAAAGACGGGACGCCTGAATGATGTGATGAGTGTGGAACTTTTCATTGTAAAATACAGTGCTGCATGATAGAATTGATAAGATAAACATTTAATTAAGGAGAAGATATTAGTGTCAGGAATAGATCAGAGTAAAATTCGAAATTTTTGTATTATAGCACATATTGACCATGGTAAATCAACACTGGCGGATCGTATCATTGAGATGACGGGACTTCTTACCAGTCGTGAGATGCAGTCCCAGGTGTTAGACAATATGGAGCTGGAAAGAGAACGAGGAATCACGATCAAAGCCCAGACAGTCAGAACGGTATATAAGGCAAAGGATGGAGAAGAGTATATCTTTAACCTGATCGATACGCCGGGGCATGTAGACTTTAACTATGAAGTATCCCGAAGCCTTGCAGCTTGTGACGGGGCAATTTTGGTAGTGGATGCCGCACAGGGGGTAGAAGCACAGACGCTTGCCAATGTATACCTTGCGCTGGATCATGATCTGGATGTAGTACCGGTATTAAATAAGATCGATCTTCCAAGTGCCGATCCGGAACGTGTGATTGAAGAGATTGAGGATGTGATCGGAATAGAGGCAGAGGATGCGCCGCAGATTTCTGCAAAGACCGGACTGAATGTAGATCAGGTGCTGGAAGAAATCGTGGCAAAGATACCGGCACCAACCGGAGATCCGAAAGCACCGCTTCAGGCGTTGATCTTTGATTCTTTATATGATGCGTATAAAGGTGTTATCGTATTTTGCAGAATCAAAGAAGGAACTGTAAAAAAAGGAACACCGATCCTTATGATGGCGACAGGAGCTAAGGCAGAAGTAGTAGAAGTTGGTTATTTTGGGGCCGGACAGTTTATTCCGTGTGAGGAACTGAGTGCCGGAATGGTAGGCTATATTACGGCAAGTCTTAAGAACGTAAAGGATACCCGCGTGGGTGATACGGTAACCAATGCGGCACATCCATGTGCAGAACCGCTTCCGGGATATAAGAAAGTAAATCCAATGGTTTACTGTGGATTATATCCGGCAGATGGCGCAAAATACCCGGATCTCAGGGATGCGTTGGAAAAATTACAGTTAAATGATGCATCACTGCAGTTCGAACCTGAGACTTCAATTGCACTGGGATTCGGATTCCGCTGTGGATTCCTTGGACTTCTGCATCTGGAGATCATTCAGGAACGTCTGGAAAGAGAATATAATCTGGATCTGGTAACAACTGCGCCGGGGGTTATCTATAAAGTACACAAGACAAATGGAGATGTGATAGAGCTTACGAATCCATCGAACCTTCCGGATCCTTCAGAGATTGAATATATGGAAGAGCCAATGGTAAAAGCAGAGATCATGGTGACAGCAGAGTTTATCGGTGCGATCATGGATCTGTGCCAGGAACGTCGAGGCGTATATGAAGGTATGGAGTATATTGAAGAGACACGTGCAGTATTACATTACCAGCTCCCGCTTAATGAAATCATTTATGATTTCTTTGATGCATTAAAATCAAGATCAAGAGGATATGCTTCGTTTGACTATGAGATGGCCGGTTATGTGAAGTCAGAACTTGTCAAACTGGATATCCTGATCAATAAAGAAGAAGTCGATGCATTGTCGTTTATCATTCATGCAGATACTGCATACGAACGCGGAAGAAAGATGTGCGAGAAGTTAAAAGAAGAGATCCCGAGACAGTTATTCGAGATTCCAATCCAGGCAGCAATCGGAAGTAAGATCATCGCGCGTGAAACAGTTCGTGCGATGCGTAAAGACGTGCTGGCAAAATGTTATGGTGGAGATATCAGCCGTAAGAGAAAGCTTCTGGAAAAACAGAAAGAAGGAAAGAAACGTATGCGTCAGGTGGGCAACGTAGAGATTCCGCAGAAAGCATTTATGAGTGTATTGAAGCTGGATGATAAATAATGAGACCATTAGAGTTATATATCCATATTCCATTTTGTGTAAAAAAATGTCGGTACTGTGATTTCCTGTCTGCGCCTGCAACACCTGAAGCGAGACAGGAGTATGTCATGGGCTTGTGCCAGAAGATCCGTTCTTATTATGATCTTGCCGGTATGTACCATGTAAGCAGTATTTTTATAGGAGGCGGTACACCGTCCATATTAGAAACTCAGCAGATGAGGAGTATCTTCGATGCGATACGTGCTACATTTCCAATTGATTCGGACGCAGAGATCACGGTAGAAGTGAACCCGGGGACAGTAGATAAGTTGAAATTGATGGCATATCGGAATGTCGGGATTAATCGTCTGAGTATCGGATTACAGTCAACGGATGATCAGGAATTAAAGATGCTCGGAAGAATTCATACATATAAAGACTTCCTGGATACCTATACGCTTGCAAGAGAAGTGGGATTTCAGAATATCAATGTAGATCTGATGTCGGGAATTCCATTTCAGACATTGGGCGGATGGGAAGATACATTAAAAAAAGTGGCAGAACTTGGTCCGGAACATATCTCCGCATACAGTCTGATCATCGAAGAAGGAACGCCGTTCTATGAAAAGTACGGAGAGGGTGAACGCGCTGAGGCGAGAAGAAGAAGAGAACTTCCGGATGAAGATACGGAACGGATGATGTATCAGTTTACAAAAAATATTTTGTGGAGTTACGGCTATCACAGATATGAGATATCTAATTATGCCAAAGAAGGATATGAATGCCGGCATAACCTTGGATACTGGAACCGCACAGAATATCTGGGAATCGGAACCGGTGCGGCATCTCTTATCAATAACCAACGATTCGTAGAAGGTGGTGAGATCGAAGTTCTTAGTTTGCAGAATCAGATGGAAGAATATATGTTTCTGGGGCTCAGAAAAATCGAAGGAGTATCCAAGACTGACTTCAGGCAGACTTTCGGAAGAAGCATTGAAAATGCATATGGAAAAGTACTGATCGATATGTACCAAAAGCAGCTGCTTGAAGACACCGGCGAATACATCCGGTTAACAGAAAAAGGAATCGATGTCAGCAACTATGTCATGAGCGAGTTTCTATTTTAAATTGTTCCAATCAAGATATCACAACGGTTAAGGTTCCATTATATAATTATTATGGCATACAAAAACGTAACTGAATAAAAGGATAGAAGCCATTTCTGTGCATATGAGGTCATGGTTAGTAACTCTAGAGTTTCTCCATGATTGAATCAGCACAGAAATGGCTTCTATCCTTTTATTCAGGTCCGGGGTAAGTCACCAAAATAATTACTACAACAACTTCGCCATTACTAACGCATAAATCTCCTGGTTCCGTTTCTGCCAGTTGTTTGCAATGGTTGCAGCTTCGGATTCTGTCGGGGCTGTTACGGTGAGGTCGATCAGAGGAAGTCCCTGTTCGATGACCTGACAGCGTACAGAATATTCCATGTTGGAATTCTCGAAATAGTCCGCTTTTACGGACATCTCATTTTTTAATTCGTAATGTTTCTCTTTTAAAAATTCGTCGATATCATGCTGGATTGCCGGAGAGATATCGTTTGTAAAATAATGGATGGTCTCTGCTCCGTCTTCTGTAAGATGGTAAAATGTACGGTGATGAGTAGATTCTTCACGAATAAATCCTGATTCCAGAAGTTCGGATAAAGCCTGCTGTAATTTAAAGTAGGTTGTATATCCTTCATCCAGAATAAATTCTGATATCTGGGAATTGGTAAGAGGAAAATCAACTTCGTTCAACATATACAAAATGATCAATTTATATAACGTAAAAGATTTGGCCAAGGTTAACACTCCTTTCCCTGCCAGATGTCATGTGTTTTTAAGTAAGACTGGAACTGATTCAGAACTTGCCTTTTGTTACAGGTCCATAAAGGGGCGATCAAAAGATTTTTTGGTCCGTCTCCGGTTAATCGGTGGATAACGATGTCTGGTCTTAAGTGGCTGATACACATCCCGAGAAGCTGGTAGTATTCTTCCGGTGTGGGAATGTAGAATGGAGAGGCCAGGTAGATGTCGGCCAGATCGGTATCTTTTAATACATGTAAAAGCTGCAGTTTGATGCCCTGAATATCCTGGTGGTTCAGGTATTCTATGGTCTTGAGTATATCCTGTTCGGTTTCATTTGGAAGACACAGGATTGTATGGACAATAACATCGATTCCACGCTTTCGAAGCTCGGATACTGCATTTTCAAATACCGGAAGCTTATAACCTCTGCGGATATATCGGGCGCTTTCTTCATGAATAGTCTGAAGACCAAGTTCAACCCAGACTGGTTTGATCCGGTTTAAATTTTCCAGGAGATCCAGAATCTTTTCGCTTAGACAATCCGGTCTGGTAGCTATGGAAAGAATCCGGATATCAGGATGTGTAATTGCTTCCATATATAATGTTTCCAGATATTCTAAAGAAGCATAAGTGTTGGTATATGCCTGAAAATAAGCAATGTAAGATGATCCGGTATATTTTTTTGCAGACTGCTGCTTCCCGGCTTCAATCTGCTCTGTGACAGACAGAGTACGACTGGCGGCGAAATCGCCGGAACCTCCACGGCTGCAGAAAATGCAACCGTGGGTTCCGAGGGTACCATCCCTGTTTGGACATGTCATGCCGCCGTCGAGAGATATCTTATAGAGCTTTTCTCCATAAGTCTTTTTCAGATAATAATCCAGAGAATAGTATCTTTTTTCTCCCCAGTGTGCGGTCATATCAGATCAGTTCCTTTACAGCACGGCTTACAACATCTGCAACACGTGGGTCAAATGCTTCAGGAAGAATATTATTTTCATTCAGCTCTTCATCAGGAACAAGACCTGCGATTGCTTTTGCAGTAGCCAGTTTCATATCTTCGGTGATGGCAGTAGCACGTCCCTCGAGAGCACCTTTGAAGATACCAGGGAAAGCAACCACGTTATTTACCTGGTTCGGGAAGTCGGAACGGCCGGTTCCTACTACTTTAGCGCCCGCAGCTTTTGCAATATCCGGCATGATCTCAGGTACCGGATTGGCCATGGCAAATAAGATGGCATCTTTGTTCATAGAAGCAACCATTTCCGGTGTAACAATATTCGGAGCCGATACGCCGACAAAAATATCAGCGCCTTTTAATGCATCGGCGAGTTTACCGGTTTTCTGTTCCAGGTTGGTTACTTCAACCATCTTCTCCTGCATCCAGTTGAGGTCTTTGGAATCTTTTCCGAGAATTCCATTTATGTCGCACATGGTGACATGTTTAAAGCCGTAGGTCAGGAGCAGTTTGGTAATGGCAACTCCGGCAGAACCGGCACCATTTACGACAACTTTGGAAGATTCCTTATCTTTTCCGGTTACTTTCATAGCATTAATGATTCCGGCAAGAACTACGATAGCAGTTCCGTGCTGGTCATCATGAAATACAGGAATATCCAGCAGTTCTTTCAGTCGTTCTTCGATTTCAAAGCATCTTGGAGCACTGATGTCTTCCAGATTGATCCCTCCGAAAGCAGGGGCGATATTTACAACTGTTTTGATGATCTCTTCAGTATCCTGTGTGTCAAGACAGATCGGTACAGCGTTGACACCACCGAATTCTTTAAAAAGAACAGCCTTTCCTTCCATAACGGGCATTGCCGCAAGAGCACCGATATTACCAAGACCGAGTACGGCACTTCCGTCAGAAACAACAGCTACAGTATTGGATTTCATAGTATAAGTATAGGCAGCCTCGGGATCTTTTGCGATTACCTTACAAGGTTCTGCAACACCAGGGGTATAGGCAATTGCAAGATCTTCACGTGAATTTACGTGGGATTTTGCACAAGTTTCAATCTTTCCATGCCATTCTTCGTGCATTTTCAGGGCTTTTTCACTATTCGTCATTTTATGGATACCACCTTTTCATAAGTTTGTTTAATCATATCATTCATAGAAGTTCAAGTCAATATACGCACAAAAGAGGAATTGGGTAGAATAGATATACCGTTATGAAAAAGAACTTTAAAAAAGAACAAAGATGTAGTATAATATCTCCATGTTTCAAATAGTATCGTCATTTCTGACGTGATTTTCCAGTAAAGTAAGAGATGCTACTTAATAAATGAAGAAACTAGAATGAAAGCAGTTTGATGTGAAAGGACTAATATGATGAGAGAAAAATATGAATCTCTTCCGCTGGCGACGTTAAAAGATCTCGCTAAAGCAAGAGGATTAAAGGGAATTTCCACCATGAAAAAGGCAGAACTGATAGAGCGTATGCTGGAAGAAGATGAAAAAGAAAAGAAATCGGCACGAGAAACCGTGAAAGAATTATCTGCTAATACAGGAGATAAAGAAGTACATGATATAGATAAGCTGGACAGTGGAATTACGGCACATGGGATTCTTGAAGTTATGCAGGATGGTTATGGATTTATCCGAAGTGCTAATTATCTGCCGGGGGAAAACGATGTCTATGTATCTCCGTCTCAGATCCGAAGATTTAATCTGAAAACAGGAGATATACTGGAAGGAAATACAAGAATCAAAACACAGCAGGAAAAATTCAGTGCACTTTTATATCTTTCAAAGATCAATGAGATGGATCCTATGAAGGCTATGCACAGAAAAAATTTTGAAGATATGACACCAATCTTTCCGAATGAAAGACTGAGTCTGGAATGTGGAAAGACAAGTACTGCAATGCGCATTATGGATTTAATGTCTCCGATCGGAAAAGGACAGAGAGGTATGATCGTCTCACCACCGAAAGCAGGAAAGACAACCTTATTAAAGCAGGTTGCATTATCCGTACAAAAGAATAATCCGGAAGTACATCTTTTGATTCTTCTGATCGATGAGCGTCCGGAAGAAGTAACGGATATCCGTGAATCAATAGAGGGACCGAATGTAGAAGTAATCTATTCTACGTTTGATGAGCTTCCTGAGCACCATAAGCGTGTATCAGAGATGGTGATCGAACGGGCCAAACGACTGGTAGAGCACAAAAAAGATGTCATGATCCTGATTGACAGTATTACAAGACTGGCAAGAGCTTATAACCTTACAGTACCTCCGTCAGGAAGAACATTATCCGGAGGACTTGATCCTGCAGCACTTCACATGCCGAAGCGTTTCTTTGGTGCGGCGAGAAATATGAGAGAAGGCGGAAGTCTTACAATACTGGCAACGGCACTTGTGGATACGGGAAGCAAGATGGACGATGTTGTATATGAAGAATTTAAAGGAACCGGTAATATGGAACTGGTATTGGACCGCAAGCTTTCCGAAAAAAGAATGTTTCCTGCTATTGATATCTTAAAATCAGGAACAAGAAGAGAAGATCTTCTGCTTTCAAAAGAGGAACAGGAAGCTGTTGAAAGTATGAGAAGAGCACTGAACGGACTGCGTCCGGAAGAGGCGGTAGATAACATACTGAATATGTTCTCAAGAACGCGGAATAATGAAGAATTAATACAAATGGTAAAAAAGACAAAATTTATCTAGACAAAACTTGATTCTTGTGTTACAATGAACGAGCTGTGTAAATAAAAGAAATTTACTGCACATTAAGTGCGTGTCAAAAAATAAAGAAGAGGTGAAAATCATGAAAGAAGGAATACATCCAAATTATTATCAGGCAACTGTAACTTGTAACTGTGGAAATACATTCGTAACAGGATCTACAAGTGAAGAAATCCACGTAGAAATCTGTTCTAAATGTCATCCATTCTATACAGGACAGCAGAAAGCAACTCAGGCTCGTGGCCGTGTTGATAAGTTCAATAAGAAATACGGAATGGACAAATAAGATTACAAGTATTGGGTTGAGGTTTTTGAATCTCAACCCTTTTTTCATTACAATAGATCTTCGGGCAAGAGATAGTCTTTGTTCCAGAAGATGTGGTATAAGGAGAATATATGAAATCATCAAATATCGGCGGACAGGCAGTTTTAGAGGGAATCATGATGAAGAATCAGGATCGTTATGCTGTGGCTGTCAGAAAACCGGACGGAGAGATCTTTGTTCAGACAGAGACGTTTCACAGTATTACCGGCAATTGGAAAAAACTGACTACGATTCCTTTTGTCCGGGGGGTTTTTAATTTTATTGATTCCATGGTACTTGGAATCAAGACGCTGACTTTTTCGGCGAGTTTTTACGAAGAGGAAGAAGAAAAAGAGCTTTCCGGAAAAGATCTGAAAAAGAAAGAAAAGCAAGAGAACCTGATAATGGCAGGAACGGTTGCCTTTTCCATTGTTGCAGCAGTTGCAATCTTTATGATATTGCCGTATTTTCTGTCGACACTTATGAAACCGGTTATTCCGTCGTATCATCTTAGAACTGTGATAGAAGGTGTTGTCCGGATTGGAATTTTTATTGTGTATATTTTGCTGATTTCCAGAATGGAGGATATTCAGAGAACATTTATGTACCACGGTGCGGAGCATAAGTGTATCAACTGTATTGAACATGGGCTGCCGCTTACGGTGGAGAATGTAAGGAAAAGTTCGAGACAGCATAAAAGATGTGGGACAAGTTTTCTGTTTTTTGTGCTGGCGATCAGTATTATTTTACTGTTGCTGATTCGGGTGGAATCGCCTTTGATGCGGGTGGTTGTCCGTATTGCACTGCTTCCGGTGATCGCCGGAATCTCTTATGAGGTGTTGAAACTGGCGGGGAACAGTGAAAATGCCCTGGTCAATCTGTTAAGTAAGCCGGGAATGGCAATTCAGATGATGACAACCAGTGAACCGGATGATGATATGATAGAAGTAGCGATACAGGCAGTAGAAGCTGTATTTGACTGGAGGGCGTATGAACGGGAAAATTTTCACACTTCGTAATCTCTACCAGAGTGGAACAGAAAAACTTGAAAAGGCAGGGATACGGGAAGCAAAACTGGATGCCTGGTATCTGCTTGAATATAAGACCGGAATCAGCAGAGCAGTATTTTTGGCAGACCCGGACAGAGAAGTAGAAGAAGAAAAAGCAGAAAGCTATCAGAAAGATATCTGTACAAGAGCAAGAAGAATTCCACTTCAGCATATTACCGGTGAACAGGAATTCATGGGATTAAATTTTAAAGTGAATGAAAATGTGCTGGTTCCAAGACAGGATACAGAGATTCTGGTAGAAGAGGCTTTAAAACGGATCAGACCAAATATGCAGATCCTGGACATGTGTACCGGTTCGGGATGTATTCTGGAAAGTATTTTGAAATTCGGCGAAAAAAAACAGATGCATCTGAAAGGAACCGGCTGCGATATTTCGGAAGAGGCATTGAAAGTTGCACGAGAAAACAACAGCCGTCTGGGAACAGATGCAAGATTTATAAAAAGTGATCTGTTTGAATCTGTCACCGGAAAATACGATATGATCGTGTCTAATCCGCCTTATATCAGGACAGAAGAAATCAATCGTCTGGATGAGGAAGTAAAACTTCATGATCCATGGATTGCGCTGGATGGAAAAGAGGACGGACTTTATTTTTATCGCCTGATCGTAAAAGACAGTATAAGATATCTGAACAAGGGAGGATATATCCTGTTCGAGATTGGCTTTGATCAGGGAAAAGATGTATCAGAACTTTTGAAAAATGAAGGATATGAGGAAATCGAGATAAAAAAGGATTTAGCGGGACTTGACCGCGTAGTTATGGGAAGGTACAATAAAGAGTAATGTTAAGGAGGAAATACCATGTTTGATAAATTAGAAGATCTGCGCATCCGTCTGGATGAGATATTAAATGAACTTCAGGAACCGGATGTGGCAAATGACCAGAACCGCTTCCGCAAACTTATGAAAGAGCAGAATGATCTGACTCCGATTGTAGAGGCGTATAATGAATACAAAGAATGCAAGCAGGCAATTGAGGACAGCCTTGAGATGTTAGAGGAAGAGTCCGATGAAGAGATGCGTGAACTTGCAAAAGAAGAGTTGAATGATAACAAGAAACGTGTAGAAGAACTGGAACAGGAACTGAAGATCCTTCTTCTTCCAAAGGACCCTAACGATGAAAAGAACGTTATCGTTGAGATCCGTGCCGGTGCAGGCGGAGATGAGGCTGCACTTTTTGCGGCAGAGATCTACCGTATGTATATGCATTATGCAGAAAGCCAGAGATGGAAAGTCGAGCTAGTAGAATGTGAAGAGATCGGTATCGGCGGAATGAAAAATGTAACATTCATGATCGATGGTAAAGGTGCTTATTCCAAGATGAAATACGAATCCGGGGTACACCGTGTACAGCGTGTACCGGAGACCGAATCCGGTGGACGTATCCATACCTCTACGATCACAGTAGCGGTGATGCCGGAGGCAGAAGATGTAGATATCCAGATTGATGAGAAAGATATCCGTATCG
>OLNF01000185.1_pt1 | contig 50049 bp, 58 predicted proteins | sample 1673061 | NCBI WGS metagenome assembly OLNF01 (sample SAMEA3136751, study PRJEB25190) | human gut metagenome
CAACTTGTAAATTGCAAATTCATATCCTAAATCAGCAGATTCTTTTAAATATTTTATGCCGAGCACAACATCATAACTTTCCGAATTAGTATTCAAACACATTTTTGCCATTTGATATTCATAAAGTCCGGGATGGTTTTCGTAAAAAGATTTGCCGTTGTATTCATCAATAGGTTCATCATCCTCATCTTCAATATCATCAAATGAAATTTCACCGTAACAAATATTAAGAGCTTCTCTAATGATTATATTTTTCAATGGTTTAAAGGTTTTGTTTTGAGATAACGGAATGTATTCGGCTTTTGTTTGTTGATACATTTCTATTATTTTATCGTTGTATTTGTACCATAGACTATATAATTTAGAAATGTTTTCATCTTTTTCAAGTTCATCAATAATGTAATTTATTTTCTTTTTCATTGGCTGAGGAAGATAACCATATACAGTTTTGCCCTTGTAATTTTCAAGCGATTCGGATAATTCAATTAATGTCTTTTCAATATTATCATTTTGAAAATCCCCATTATTGATTGAAGAAATGAGCAAATCAATTTTATCTTTCACAGTTTCACTCATTTGAGATCTTATTTTGTTTTGCTCTTTATATATCTCAATTCTGTCATCAGCAAAGACTTGTCTTGATAAACTCATTTTTAAATTTTCAAGACGGTCCTTTGTTATAAATGCTTTTTGACTTTTTGAAAACATTACAAGATGCACATGGGGATGATATGATTCATTATGGAAAGCACCATACCACTCTAAATCAGAGTAAGGTATGCCGAGTGCTTTAGCAAAATTCATTTTGTTTTCCCGAATCAATCCCATCCAGTTTTCCGCATTATCATATCCAAGTCTGACAGCATCTTCTCTTGAAAGCGAAATAATATATGTATGAACATTATCGTTTTGATTTGCAACTCGGTTTGCAATTTTATCAAGATTATCAACAGGAACATTAACATCTGAAAATAATCCGTGCTTGCCGTATGTTTCTACTCCCGGTCTGTGTGCAATGTAATCAACATAGTTTTCTCTTTTTGCAACCATATCCAAGTTGTAATCAAGTGTTTGTGTAATTAAATCGGAGGCTGCACCCCTTGTTTGCTTTTCAAAATACACTTTATATTCTTCTGAATTAATTGCCGAGGGGAAGTCGTTTATTAACTGTTTAATCAATTCTTCCTGATATTTAGTAATCTTTTTTCCTCTCCAACATTCATCAGTGAATTCAACGCCGTCTCTTTTAGCAATATACTTTATTAAGTTTTTTGCATTCGTTTTTGAATCGGAACTCATATATCTCCATTTAACAATCAGTTGACTCATTCGTCACCTCGCTGATAATGAATTGCTTTTTCAAAATCTATTACTCCTTGAGTTCTTTTTATATCCACAATACACTTGTTTCTTAATTGTTTTAATTCTTCATCACTGTAATCACAAGATGTAGCTTCAAAGTGTATCAGCATTGATAATTGCAGAGCCATATTATATACAGATTTTATTAAATCCTTTTTCATATTATCAAGTTTAGGAAATAATGTTTGCACAAATACATCTGCTATATAATCTTCTGCGATACTGCTTTCAACATATCCACAGTAAAATCGTATTGCTCTATCTATAAATTCCGAACGGCTTTTACAACGGTCAAGTTGATAAACCATATCAGCCTTCTTTATATTCTCATTAGACAGCCACAATGAATATCGACCCTTTTCAGAAAAAGGAGAATCTTTAATTTTCATATTTACCACACCCCTTTTCGGTATACGTTTTTATTGTTGCCATTATTGCATATTTTCATTTTTCTACGCTTAATAGATTTTTCAACAGCGTATATTTTAATTGTTGAAAATCGGCGAGCATTGCACGACGATGTGAACCGGGACTGCGTTTACAGCGCAGTCCCTTATTCCTGCACAGAATCAGACGAATATAACTCTAACAATTTGGCGGATTATCAAATCTTAACAAATGGCTAAAAAGCGGATTTTTTGCTTTTGTCGGGCACAACCGTTACATTCATTAAAAGTACGCAAACATCGTCTTACAAGGCTATACAATTTGTTATTTACTTCATATTGTTATATTACCGTTTCAAATGCGACTATTATGGGTTCAATAATGAATACCATTGTTCATATATAATTGCCAAGCATCCTCAAATGGCAAAATAAAATAATGGTTATTTCGCATAACCATCATTCCGTTTTTGTTTTCCATCATGATTTGCACTCTGTCAACTAATCGCAGTTGTACAAGTTTGTCAATTGCTTTTACTACTGTGCCTCTTGATATTCCAAGTACCCTTGATATTGTAGTAAGACTAGGCCAACATTCTTTCTTTTTCCCTGCACAGCACACAAGGTACGAATAAACAACAATTTCATATTTATTCATATGAAAAGCAAATATATTGTTTGGCATTTGATAAAAATTCTTATTCAACAATTCCTCCTGTATTATCAAATTTATGTAAACAAATAAATATTGAATCTTTTAAGAGACCACACATTCTAATCTCTTGTTGCATATTCAAATCATCTATCAATTTATTCAAATAATTATTATCAATTATCTTGTCATTGAACAATTCCTCAAAATCAATAATATTTATTTCTTCATCGGTTTTGTAACAACGAGCAATCAAATTTTTTGCAATATCATCCATTCTTATCATCCTATATAATTAAATCACATAAATTACGACATCTAATTATTTCTCCCTAATTGTTAATTATATATTCAATTATGTTTATTTAAAAAATATTCTTTTTCCAATTGTTTCAATTCGTCAAATTTATTATCAATATAATTTTTAATATAATCTTCAACCCAAAAATACTTTTTCTCTTTAATGTCAATTCCAATCGCTAAATCAAAACAATCTAATGGGGTATAACACTTTTCATCATAATTTGAATATATAAAACAATTAAAGCCATTATACGTTTGATATTTTTTTGAATCATAATCAAATTTTTGTACTTTTGTAGATACAAAAACAATTACATTAAAACCTTTGTACTTCATTTTTTGTCTCCTTGTTTATTTTTAATTATTTTTGTATCATTGTTTTTCATGTTGAAAAACTCTTTAACTTGCAACGGCACATATCTGTTATATAATAAGTCCAAATGTTTAGTCATTTCCGAATTCAAATCAACATTTTTCTTTTTTAAAAATAGATTTAGTGTAGTTAATTTTTCTTCATCGTATTGTATTGTTACAATTGCATTTTTCATAACATCACCTCACATAGTCATTTCAGGTTGAGTATCATTTGACATTGTATTTTCATCAGTTATTGCCTTATATATCCTATATAAGTTTTCGGATACATCATTACCGAAATCACGCTCAAACTCTACGCCTAAAATCAATATTTCTTTTTGGCTGTCTGTAAGCATTGAGCAAACCGCCTCTACAGGATACGAATCGCATAATCTGTCTGCAATTGAAAGATCAAAACTGTTTGTAGTTTTCATTGCAGCATCCATATCCGATAATGCCTTTTCTACTTTGGGCAAATCATAATATGATTTCCAACCGACAAATTGGTTATCATTAAATAATCGGAAATCTTTGTTGATGTTCAACTTTTCTTCCAGCTTGGCAATTGATTTTACAGTATCGTTATATGAAGCAAGACCATTTGAAACAAGTGTATTTTCAACATCGGTCTTGAACATTTCCCACGGAGTCCTGTATGGATATTCATTCATAAATTGCCATCGGTTATTTAAGTCCTTAACCTCTTGTGTTGTATAATCGAAACTGCAAAATTGCTTACCTTCTGAGTTCTCAATGTGTCCCGAACCATCTTCATATAAAACCCAAGACCAATCATCAATAAGCCTTGCCTTTTTATTCAAGTTATCCATAACTGTCACCTCACATATTTGGCTCAAAATCCGGAATATCATTTTTAATCCAATCTGATTCGCTGTCAAACATTTCATCATTGGGTAAGTCAGTTTCCTCTAATGCAATATTTTCAATACAGCAATTCATAAAACTCGAACTTGTTGTTTGACAGCTTTTAAGTACGGCTTCCTTGAAATTACTATGTGTGAAAAATGCCTTGGCAAGGTTACAAGAAAAGAATCGTGCATTTTGCAATTCTGCTTCTTCAGCTGTTACATTATACAGAGAACAGTTACTGAACAACGCATTTTGCAGATTACAGTTAACAAGCGACGCATTATCAAAAGTACAGTGATAAAACTTGCAATTCTCAAAATCAGTACCATTCAAATCCTTGCCCGAAAAATCAACATTCAAAAATGCCTTGCCGCTTAAATCCATTTTTTCACCTTCACCGCCATAAAGCCAAAGCACATGTCTTGCACATAAAATTTCAATGTCTGTAAAATCCTCATCAGAATAATCAAAAGGGATGTCAATTGCTTTACTGTTAAGCATTAAGTCAATACTATCGGAGTATAGAATTGTTTCATCGACATTACCTAAATCCCTAAGCATATCATCAATCAATGCAGGATACACGGCAGGTTCTCCGACTCGGTTGTATTTGTTAATATCAACTCTGTATTCGGGATCGCCCGATTCTTCACAGCTTGCAATTGCTTGGTTCATTATGCTATTGGTTACATCAATCATTCGCTTATTGAATGATTCAAGAGCCGGGAATTGTTCAAGTGTTACGCTCTGCCTAATATTAGGAATATATGCTGAATAACGAGCATAATTATAGCCTTCACTGTTTATGAGAATTCCGTCTTCGGTATCAGAACCTAAAACAAGCAGACAATGCGTTATACCGTTATTGTCAACTCTCATAAGATCTTTATATTTTGATATGTAATCCTTATCTTCAAGCAAGCCATTACACAAAGCCGAAAATTCCGCCTGTGATATTTCAATTGCTTTTTCTACTACACATTTTTGCAAATCAACTTGAGAATCTTTTCTTCTCATAACTGTATTTATAACCAAAATAATACCTCCTTAATAAAAAATCAGCGGTATCGTGATTGATACCGCTTTTCGTTTACATATTTGGAATGCCTAAAGCATTAGTCTCATCTGGATTTATCTGTAAATCCTTTTCAGCAATGGTTTCAAGAAACATTCGCTTTTGCATTACTTGACTTAATCCCGGTGTTGATGTTGCTTGATTATATGCATCGCAAATATCGTCAAGATGAAACTTATACCAAAAATCATCTCTGTTGTACTTGATAAATAATTCATTGTCCGAAAGATTAAAGTCAACCACAGATACAATATTTCCATCCGGTGCCATTGACTTACAAAGTATCGGATAAATGCGTTCATCTATCATCGTGCCATCAGCAATGTTTTCGGCAATACTGTCAAGACTCCATCGGTCTTTAACATCCTTAATTGTATTAACATATGCATTAGCAGCTTCCCAAAGATAAAATGGTGCATCAGTTGTCAAACAATAATCTTCGTCATCATTATGAAAATGGACGATTGAGAGATCTTTTTCATCTTCAATATCGCTATCAAACTCGAACCCAAAGAAATCGATCTCACTATCAGTCATTCCAAGTTTATCGTGCAATATGTTGAGCAGTTCTTCTTGCTCATAATGTTCTGAAAACCAATCAAGAGCATTGCCGAGAATTTCGTTTTGCCTCTCGTTTGAAATATTCAATTTGGATTATCCTCCGTTTCTTCAATATAGTTAATATACGGAACTTTAAGCCAATGTGTCCAACCGCTTGAAGTAATCGGAGTTTTGATTACACCATCGTATGTATTTGCTGCGTGAATTACATAACCGTTTCCGATATACACACCTATATGTCCTTGATGCCATACCGCTATACCGGGTATATCAGGCATGGTACTTATAGGTCCTTTCTCAACAGCAGCATTAAACATACCATCAGCGGTTACATCTTTCATACCGTTTGTTCCGTACTTAATAGTTCCGCTTGTTTCATCATACCAGCCGTAGCCTTTAATTAATCCAACACAGTCAGAAGTTCGTCTTCCGAGCCAATGTGACTTGATATATTCTTCTTTATCGGTAACATTAGAGCCGAATGTTTTTTCAAGTCTTTTAAGTTCATTTGCTGTTAAAACATTGCCATGCGAACCCCAAACATAACCCCATTTATTGTCATAAGCCATTTGTGCCCATTTAACCAAATCAAGATTATTCTTATCTGTGTTACTCAAATCAATATCAATAACGGTATTTGAAATTATAGACATTAAGTGACTGAAATCCTCGGCTGATATATTTGTATCGAAAGCAGAATTCAGCATATTAAGTAGTTCGTTATCATCCTTTGCCTGTTCAAAGCAATCAACAAGTTTTGAAATGAAATCATTATCAGACTTCTCGACATCATAAAAGGCACAAGCGTAAACCGCCTGTGCCTTTTTACCTACAATGCTTTTTAGTTTTCGCTTTGAACATTCTTTTGAAATCTCATTCATCACATTTTCAACATGCTGTAGTTTTGCTTTTTCTTCTGCTGACATATTTTGCATTATCATCCGCTGTGTCTGAGCGGTGTCAATCTCCATTTCACCGAGATTGCTCATGACACCCATATACATAATCAAAGGCAGAAAGAACAGCATTATTATTGAACATAAAATAGTTGCTATTGCGATTCTGCCACGCTTATCCGATGCAACTGCAACGGCAACTTTTGCGGCGGCTACTTCTGCACTCATATAAATCACCTCCTAAAAATGAAAAGAGCAATACTTAAGTATTGCTCTAAAAATTACATGTTATTTCCCCAAAATTCGTTAGATGAAATGTATTTTATATTTTCACGAATAACACCTTCATTAGATAATGCCTTGGAAAGCGAGTCATGAGCTTTATCATCGTAATAATAAACTTCCCATTTTGTATCGACACTAACACTTTCGATAATTTTTCTTAAATATGGAATATCTACCTCTCCTGCTGACCATCCTATTATAACTATTTTTTCTACAGATTTAATTTCATTGAAAAAATTCAGATTGAATTTTATTTGTTTATCAGTATCTTTATATATAGTTTTCAAATAGTTATATACTGCTTCCTGAACACTTGCTTCTGCTTCCTTGAATTCTTCGTCCGCATCTTTTGCCCATTGCTTATGATTTTTCATATCACTTGTATTACAATGCCCCATGATTGGTTCAATATCTGATATTGAGGAAACCCCTCCATGAATATGTAGAACGTTTTTAATTCCATATACTTTTTCCAACACATCCGTATAGTTGAAATTAAGAAAATAATCTGAACTATTTATCAGAGAGTTTTTCTTGATTTTAACATTGCTTGTGTCTATAGTTTCAATCCAATCTTTTACATAGTTATGCAATTTGTTGATAAATTTATAGTGTCTTTCCCAATAAATATCCATATGAGAGCGAATGCTATATGTAGGCATTCCTTCTGTAACAGAAGTTGATAACTCTAACATACTTGTTATATTTGGATTTCCTATAAACTTTTCAAATTCACTCCACAAGTTATGATCCACCGCTTTATTCCATTGTTTCTGTGCAGTTTCTGTATATCCATACTCAGTATCATCAAGAGGATGAATATCATATAATTCCTCGAACTGCATTAAAAAGTTTGGATCTCTTTCTTCTATAAACTCTCGTAACTTCCAATAACGAGTATCAAGCCCATGTGCAATATCAAATCCATTTCCAATAATATATAAATTACTCATATTAACTCCTCATATCATATATATTTTAGTATTGCTTTATAATATCTTTTAATTCACTATAATTATATTTACACATTTCATTAATACTAATAATGATTTGTCATTCAGATTTAGTGTAATCAATTTCATATTGTTTTAATAAGTCTTTATATTTATTATCTCTAATAGCTTTTTTTGCTATTGATTCAACATTTATCAATAAAGAAGTGAGTAATAATAAGTATGGTAAAATATATACTGCTAAATCGGGAATGTTAGAAATACCTAAATAGGTATTAAGTATATTAAAAAAAGAAATGATAAAAATAGCAACTAAAATAATACCTATAGGAATATAGCCAAATTGTCTTATTTTGTGTATATCACAACTTAATTCAGGTATAATATCATATTTAGGAAGCGAAGAACAAATCATAAAAAATGCATATAAAATTCCATACATTACTGCACTTAATATAAAACTATCTCCGCTTTGTTTAAGATAAAAACGATTCAATAATAATACTAAAATATATGAAATTGCAAATATCCATCTTGAGTATATCATTTGTTTATCAATGAGGATTTCTGACTTTGCTCTTTCCCAATCATATTTTAATAAAAATGACAAATAATCAATTAATTTTCTCTTGTCCTTTTCATCATAATTATTATTTTCTAAAAGATGTATTTGTTTCCAAATATGAGAATCATTAATATAGTATTTTGTCTGTAGCACATTTTGTTTTCTCTTTTGGTTTTTTATTTTTATTTTCTGAAATAAATTTGGTTTGCCAGAAATCATTTCAGACTCTTTTTCATCATAAAATGTCGAGTTGCCATAGGCGTTAATTTTTACTTTAAGTTTAGTAATTTCTTTATTTAATTTATATTCGTTGGTATATGTCATTATATTTTTTGAAATTATTCTAATGTCATCACGCCATGCTTTTCTTTCATCTGTAATTTTGCTTAATTTATTACTTCTATAATTTTGATAAAAAGCAAATAATCCAGAAACTATGGTTGCAATAACAGTTGATGTCAATATTAATTTCAAAGTCATAAAATCACCTCTTGAATAATTATATTATAAAAGGTGATTTATTTCAACAAAATTGGTTATCTGCCACCAGCCTTACCGAACATTTTCTGTTTAAAATCGGGAGCAATAACTTGGAGCAGATATCTTTCATTACCACAACGGAATAAACAAGTTCCTCGTTCGGGATAACGAATCCTCTCGAACTCAGACTCTTCAATTTGCAGTACATCCATATATACCTTTGGCTCAACACTTCCTGCATTAAACAAAAATTGATGTGTCGGAATCGAGAAAAGCGGTTTTGTATATTCCTTAACGCCCTCAATCAAGAAATCATCTATATTCTGACTTGCAAGAATAACCGAGCTTTCCTTTTTACGAACACGCTTTGATGCATTTCGTATGTATTCAATAGCCGTCATATTAGTAAGGAATAGATACAATTCATCAATAGCAGCTACAGTATTACCTTTACCGAGCAATTCATTTGTCATATACGAAAGAACATTGAAAAGCATTGCATCCTTAAGTCTGCGATTGGTATCCATCAAACCTTTAACACCAAAGCAAAGAAAAGTATCATCAATAATATTTGTGTGACCGTTAAAATACTTTGATTCCGTACCTACACACATGGAATGAAGTCCAAGACAAAGTTCTTGTAATGTTTCTTCACGATAAATATTCTTTTGATTATGTTGATAGCCCTTGTATTCCTTTTCAAGCAGAGCATATAAGTCTTCCATAATCGGATAATCTGTAGGCTTTAACTTGTCGTAATCGGTATAGTTGGTTATACCGAAATTTTGATACAATTTAGAAAGTATAATCTCCAATGTATCAAGTTGTTCATCCGAGAAGTCTTTATATGCTCTGAAGAAGTCTTTCAAGTAGGCAATATGCTGACTTAATCTTGTTACTCTGCGGAATGCTTCGGGTGTAAATTGGTCGTATTCCTTATCGGCATCGCCAAAAGACTTGGGTTCAAGAGGGTTAATAATATATTCACCGCTCATAAAGTCGATATAGCAACCGCCAAGAGCCTTCGTCAATTCTTCATATTCCGCTTCGGGATCAAGTGAAATAACTCTTTTGCCCGATTCTCTGAAATTTGTAAGAATGAGTTTCAAAAGGAATGACTTGCCTTGACCGGAGTTGCCGAGGATCAAACAATTTGAGTTGGTTTTATCTTCGGCACGCCTATCAAAATCAACAAGAATATTTGTGCCGTATTTATCTCTGCCGATAAACAAGCCTTTAGGATCCGTCTTGCCCGAATAGTTAAATGGATACAAATTCGCAACCGAACTTGCAGGGAGTACACGCTCAAACTGTTCTCTAAAGATATTGTATCCGACAGGCAATACAGTTAAAAAGCCTTCCTTTTGTCTTAGTGTAAGCCTATCAACAGACATCTTTGACCTTGTAAGTTCCATTTGAATTTCGGATTGCAACTCACGAAGTTTTTGCATACTGTCAGCCTTTAATTCAAGAAATACAGCACAATGTAGCAACGGCTCTTTATTTTTTCTAAGCTCTGCAATCAAATTAACAACATCTTCAAGATTGCCCTCGGCTGTAATGTTTTCCTGAACATCGTTTGAACCGGTTGAAAGTTTGTTTTTTCTTGTAGCATTCTGTATGATTTTTCTCTGCTCAATAGCATCAACCATGCGAGAGTACAGATGAATGGTTAAATTGTTTCTGTCCGCAAGAGTAGAAAACAAAGCAAGTTCTTCCGTAGTAGGCGGATATTCCTTGATTGCCCATACACATCTGTAACTATCACCGCATACATAATGGTCTGTTGAAAATTTTATTGTAGACGGCAGAATCATATCAAAAAATGATTTTGTACGAATTACTTCATTTTCTTCTTCGGTTAATTCCTTATTCTTTTTCTTAAACATTACTGTTCGCTCCTTCCTTAACAGCTACAACGATAAGCCTTCCGTCATTTTGAGAATACTCACAAGTAGACAATGTCAAGAACTCATCATCGTAACCAAATTCATAATCTGAGTGATACAACGATTTTGAATACAGTTCCTTAATTTTTTCGTTGTAATGGGATTCACCCGAATCTTCAATAAACGAATACCATGAATCATCAGCCTTAACTTTAGCAACACATATAATATGATAAATTGCCTTTTCATTTGGTGTGATGAATTCAATGATTTGGTTTTTATCGAAATACTCTTTATTTTTAAATTTCATAAGTGGTGCAAACATTCTACCGTTCTTCATATTATGACCATAAATAATGAGATTTTTTGAAATACCGATATTACAGTTGGCATCCATAAATGGCGTCCCCATATATGAATATTCCTTATTAAAATCTCGGCGCAAATAGTATTCCGGTTCATCTTTGGTAAGCATAACAGGATAATCAATATCCGTATTCGCAATCTTTAACCAACCGACACAATCTTTATTTTTAAGCATTAGGTCATATACTCCATTTGTTTCATCGCTTGAATCATCTTTGTTTGATTCGTCTATTGCCTGTGCAATTTTATCAAATTCCTTTTGGTCGTTAGAATCCTGTACACCGCATATAGTGAGATATGTAAAAACAGAGGCGGCAAAAGCAAAGGCTATAATGATAATTACAGTTAAAATTGCTTCAATCACTTTATACCACCGCCTTTTTGAGCTTTTCTTCATCAAATCCGTCCTCTCCGTCAACATCAGGAATCAATTCGCCTTGCATTGAAGTTCCGAAGTAAATAGCAAGAAAGCGCTTAATATCATCTTTATTCATTCGTTTAACTTCAAAGCCTTGTTCGGCAATTGCTTTTTCCACTCGGTTAATCTGATTGAATTTCTGTTCTTCCTTTTCTTTTCTAAAACGAACAGCCATCATGAATTGTCGAGCTGTTGACATTTCAATTTGAATATTATCAAGATAATCAATATCTTTTTCAAGGCATTTCCTGACACTCTCATTTTGCTCTTTTGCAAGTCGATCAAGCATAAAGTTTTTGTTATCATCAAACCTTTCGCATGAATCAATACAGGAAATCTCAATGTTAGGTTGGGCCGATAGCACTTGCATTAAATGCCATATTTTGATTTCAATATTTTCCTTTGAAAGAACAGAAATATTCGTTGGACTGATAAGGTAATAAACAAGCTCGCCGTGAGCTGTTTTTATACCTCTTTTTGTAAATGTTTCAATACCAATAAGGTCTTGAACCGTATTTTTACTTTTCTTTTTTGCCATTTTCATCACCTACTTTTGTTTTATTCTGTTTGGGGAGTGTTTCGTCTTTCAAACCCCATTCGTAATATTGCTGTGTTGAAATAAAAAACTTGATTCCATATTTAATGAAATCAAGCATTGTTGTTCCGTCTGCACGAATTGATAAAAGAGCATATGTTCCGACAAGTACAGCCGGAATCATCAGTTTTGTAGTTGCCAATACAATAGCTGAAAACAGAGCACCGATTATAACTACAACAAAATCCTTTAATGACCATAACCATAAGGTTGCAGACGCTCTCATATTCTGCGGATAAATATATTGTTTTTTCATTTTTCCTCCTGAATTTCGGATAAAATAATAACGCCCATCAATGATGAGCGTTAAGTTATTGTTCTAATGTTAAGTGTTTGTCTAAGTTCATTTTGCCATAAAGAATATTAGTGACATACACGATTTTATTATCATTATCAACTGTATAAAAAATACAATAATTATCCACAGATACCATTCTTAAATTATATGATTTATACTTTTCTTTATCGTATTCTTTAAACCTTTCCGGCATGGTTGCTAATGATTGAATTAGATTTTTAATCTTATAATATAAATTTGATGCCGCATGTGGCATTTTTAATTCAATTGATATATATTCAATAACTGCTTTTAAATTGTCTTCAGCCTCTTCAGACATCTTTACTGTATAATTCATAAATTGTATTGCCTTTCAATATTGCCAAAAACATCCGATGCAAGATGCACTTTGCCTTTTTCCACATCATTTAAGCCTTTTTTAATTCGAGTATCCACTTCTTTCTCGGACATATATGATATGTCAAGAGGGTTTCTCGGAAGTTTCATTTCAAAAGGTATACCATCTTGCAAGATGATTTGTTTATAGAACATATTGATTGCATTTGAAACAGGAATACCAAGAGCTTCAAGAATATTTTCAGCCTCTTCTTTAATTTCCGGTTCAATTCTAACTGATACGTTTGCTGATTTTGCCATAATTATTACCCCTTTCATTTATTCTATTTATATTATAGCACTTTGTATCAACAATAGCAACACAATTTGAGGTCTTTACAAATATTACTTGCCAACCGCTTTAACAAGATTAACAGCAGATGTTCCCATATGAACCGCACTCATAACATTGACCTTAACACTTGTATCCAAACCAAATTGTTGTGCTATTCTCGGTACTTCAGCAGCACTCATCATAATACCAATAGCAAGTAGCATATTTGTACTCCATGAAAGCAAACCGAGGAACAGAAGTGTAGTTTGTAAAAAGGCGGTTAAGCACAATGCAAATACTTGTTTCACCCAATTATTAAATCCGTCATCATAACCTCTCGGAATAGAAAACATATACAAACTGCCGACTGCAAGCTGTATAAGAAGTATTCCACCACGCTTGATATTATCAAAGAAAATCTTAAATACACAGAATCCTAATGCAATCAGCGTAACAAGTTCAAACAATCCTGCTGAAATCATAGCTCCGCCAGGATTAAATGAGGATACAAGAACTTTAGTAGCAAGACTGCCGAGAGAAACATATTGCTCTCCTGCAGCTATTGTTACCAAGTCTTTAGCAAATGTATTTTGCAGAGAAACACAAAATTTGTATAACTCAATTGGCGTAATCGTAAATAAAGAAACTGCCATAAAACCTTTAATCCAATTAAGTGCAGTTGTTTTAATATTTGCTCTGCCGGTTTGATATTCGATGGCAAGATCAAATGCAGATACAACAACGCCTACTACAAATAGGCTCCAACCGAATAAAGAAAACAATTTAACAACAGCTTGTACCCATGACAAGTCAAAAACCTCTGTACCCATATTTGAAATTTGCGTAAAGAAATTAGCAATACCATCATATATTGACTTGAAAAGCCATTGAATAAATCTGTTTAGAATGGCATCAATGATTGAATCGGAAATACCCGAAAAGGCATTTCCGATTGCATCACCCATACCGGAGATTATATCTCCTAACCAATCAAAAATAATAATCACCTCCAATAAAAAAGATGGTTGAAATAAATCAACCATCTATAAAAACAAACCATTACATATTTTCAAAAAGTTTTATTAAAAGAGTATCACTGCTTTTTTCATTCTGTTTTATGACTTCTTGCATAATTGAAATTCCAATAGCTACACCTTTTTTGAATATAGCTCTTTGCATATCGTCACAACACTCGTCTATAGTATCCATAAAATTATCGAAACATATTTCTTGATTTTTCAACAAGACGCAGGAGAATCTTGATTCGGCATCATCTTTTTTTGCCTTAATGGTATTGATTTCGGTACTGACTTTTCGATTATATGCATTGGTTTGGATTTGTGAATCATATAGAATATCTAATACATCTTTCATTGGCTATTACCTCTACAATATTTTTATAGTTTGATAATAGCAAATTTTTTCTGATTTTAAATATTTGATGCTTATTTGTAGAGTATATATTCCGTTTCGTAATATTATTACATACCAACGATGCCCCAAATATAAAGTGGAGCTGTGAGTGTAAAGATTAGACAAGCGAAAAGAATAGCCGGTGCTGTAAACTCAAATTGACCATGTTTTCTGTAATCGAAATACGCCGTGCCGATTTTCACAAAGAAAAGAATCGCAAGGACTGTATCTACCACAGGAAACACAACATTGTTTACAACAGTTTTGATTTGCGCCTTAGCAGCATTCCATGTACTTGTAATCGCTGTTGAAACATCGCCTGCTGCATAAACAGTCGTAGCTGTAAACAAGCAAACACATATAAGGGTAACTACAAATACAGCAAACTGCTTTTTATTGAATTTACTTACAAGTTTATTCATTTGATATACCTCCATATTTCTTTAGAATTGATTTTACTTTATTGTCAGAATGATATTTGATCGGGATTTTGAGCATTTCAGCTCTTGATATTTCCTCCATCATTTCATTTGTCCAAGAATCACCGAATACCCAAAGTTCATCGACCATCCATAAAAAACTAAAATTAGCCAATTTTCTTTGCTCGGTTTCTTTATCATTTTTTGGATTAACCATTAAGATGTAAAAATGCGGAACGACCGGAGCCGCACCGCATTCCTTCATTGCATATTCGCCGAAACGAACAGCTTCAATCACATCTTGATTTGGATTATCTGAAAGTGGAGCACAAATATATACTCGTTTCATTATTCGTCCTCATCTTTTTTCATTTTTAATTTAAGCAGGAGTGCTGCAATGCCGGCACCCAATCCAACGCCGCCAAGACCAATCCATGTGCCAAGATTTCTATTGTCACTTGTTTTTGGAGTTTTAGGGGCAGGAGGGACTATAGTCACAGTTTGTCCTTTATCCTTCAAATCAGCGTGAACAGCAATCTCAACATTATCACGATACATGGATTCGAAAACTACAAGGTCAGTAGACTTTTTAATATTAGATGCATCAAAAGTGAATTCCACTTCAACAGTTCCATTTGCTTTGTCTGGCGTGAATTTAACAGTTGAAGTAACCTCTTTACCTTTCACCATAAACGGTTTGCCTGTGGATTTATCCATCAATGTGCCTTTGATAACATATTCGGTATTAGGTACTAAATGCTTGTACTCAACAGTATCTTTTATGGTTATTTTGCCTTTTGCGATGACTTCTTTTTTGCCATTGACGGTTGCCGTTGTTTTTAATTTTGGCACTTTATCATTGATTGCAGTAAGTTCAACCACTTGCTCGTTATCTTTGATTGTTACAGTAAATACATCTTCATTATCAAGATAGCCGTCGGCAGGCTTGATTTCTTTGATAAGGTATTCACCGTAAGGAATGTTGCTAAAGTTGAAGATGCCGTTTTCATCGGTAACAGCATTTAAGATTGCGTTGTCTTTTGCAAATTCGGTAGTGTCCGATTTGAACAAACCAAAGGTTGCACCTTTTATTGTTTCTTGAGTTTCTCTGTTAATCTTCAAACCTTTAACTGAACCGTAAATAAGATTGTTTTCAACAGCTTTATCGTTATTGATTTTAATATCAATAACATTTATCTCCTGATCTTGATATTCGGTGTCAAACTCATATTTTGTATCGGATAAGATATAGTGCTCATCGGTTGCAATTTCTTTTGCGTACCACTTAAAACCTACCGGTAAATCACAATCAAAAGATATATTTCCGTTCTTGTCACAGTTTGCAAAGGTAATTAAAGCGTCTTTTGGAATAATATCGCCGTTACTTGCTTTAATATCTTCGTTTGCGTAAACGCCAAACTGAACAAATGAGATTTCATTATTTTTACCGAGGTTGAAAGTCTTATCTTCATCCATTTCTTTTTTCAGTGATACAGCGACCTTTTGTCTATCGTTGTATACAGAAACAGCGGTTGATGTTACAGATATATTTTGCCCTGCATAAATAAGTTCTACATCGTATTTTGTACTGTTATGAACATATCCGTTTGGTGCAGTCTTTTCAATAACTGTATATTTACCGAGATAAAGTTCTTTTGATTTAGTCACACCGTCATCATCGGTTGTGATAGTATCGACCAATGAGCCTTGATCGTATCTTACTGTGCCATCAAGTGTAGTAATATCTTCAGCAGCATAGACTTCAAACACTGCACCTTTAAGATTGCCTCCGCTGTATTTTGGAGTATATACGCCGTTATTTTCTTCAACAGACGAAAAAATCTCACCTGTTTTTGTAATATTGATTACGCCTTTTTGAGCCATATCCTTTGCTTTAACTTTAACTACGGTAACGCCTGTATCGGTTGATGAATTTTCCTGACTGATAGAGAACGGAATCGGTGTGTCGTCAAGCACATATCCGTACGGTGCCTGTACTTCTTTGAGAGTATAATCACCATATGGCAACTTTTCGGGTGTGATTAAATAGCCCTCTTTGTTGGTGTAAAAGATATGAATTGATGTCACTTGAGGGTAGGTGTACTGCATTGTAATTCTATGATTGTTGCTATCGTAGATTTCAAAAGCAGCACCTTCGTATGGGATTCGTTTACCCGTTTCCTTATCAAGTTTAACTACTTTGAGATATGATTCAAAATTCTTGTTATTGATAAGAAATTTGTATGTCTTACCATCGGTATTGATGAACACATCAAAATCGGTTATTTTTTCTCTGCCATCCCATCCCTTTGTTTGATGGACTGTGTAAACGCCATATGGAAGTAGTTTTGTGCTTGCAAAACCATCCTGATCACAGACGATTGTATCTCGCTCGTCTTTATCGGCGTTTACAAATGAGCCTGACGATTTAAGATAGACTTGAAACTCTGCACCTTTTTCGGGTGTTTCGATTTGGGTATCGCCGTTATCCGTATGTTTGATAATACTGATTTTACCCTTAATGACTTGCTCCATAACAGTCATATCGGGTGCTGTGTTATATTCAATGTTGTAATCCCTTGGATCCGCACCGACTCTATACACGGTATCATTTAAAAGATAACCCTCACTTGGACTGATTTCTCTAACAGTCCAGTCTGTACCGCATACGAAATAGTCTGTTGTAAAAGAGCCATTACTGTCGGTTGTATATTGTGCAATAAGTTCATCGCCTTTATACAGACCATAAACAGCACCGCCTAAATTTGCATCACCTTGTGCGTGTCCTTTTTCGTAGTCTTGCTTTGTGACGTTGACCCTAAATTTTTTAAGTGTGTTATGAAACGCTACCGAAGTTGACTGATTACTTGCAATAGTAATTGTCTTAGACTGATTCGGTACATATCTATCCATACTTTCCTCTGTGATAGTGTATGTTCCCGGTGCTAATCCTGAAAGTGGTATTTCTCCGTTTTCATCTGTTGTGAATGTTTTTGAAAAATCTTTTGGACCCGTAAAATGGAATCTTATTCCACTTACAACTCCATCTTCGGATGTCTTAATGAGTTTCATTCCACCGACGGAAGTTATTGAACCTGAAAACGCCATTGAAACAGGGTCATAATATGCCGAATAAATAAGTTTTTGATATGATTCACTTCCATAGGGATAGTAAAGCAAAAGTTCATCGTCATCGCCTGTACCGTCTTTGTAATATTCACCGTTAGAAACTCTAAAACTTGATGCTGTACAAGATTCATCAACCTTAACAGTCAATGAATTAGAATTCTTTTTATGAATAATGCTCCAGCCGTTACCTTTTTTAGTAAAGGCAGGATAATCACACAATACTTTATTTGTGTCTGTAACAATAAGGCTTCCTCCGGGAAGAACTCTACCAACATTTGTTTTATTAAACGAAGGCTTTTTATCAAGTTTACTCATACGCTTTTTTGCATTATCACACCAAGTTTGATAGCCGCTGTCACTAAAAGTCCAATTTGTATCTGAACCAAAGATTGACCAAACTTTCTTTTGGCAATATGCCATATCCTGCCAATCTATCGAGTTGCCGTGCTCAAGGTAGTATCCTGCGAATATCCATTTTGCCGCTTTAATTGCATTATCGCTTGCCATAGCTTTTTTGCCTTTAAGATATGACGAATTCGGTGAGGTTGTACCGTATTCAATACAGAAAAGGGGATAAGTTGTACCGCCTTTTTTCGTAGTATGAACTTCGTGTCCGTAATGCTTTGAAACGCTTACATCAAGTTTCTTCATACCCGACACCGCACCGAGGTTTTCCGTTGCCGCAAAAGCACTTAACGGAAACATCATTGTAACTGTTAATACCGACAAAAGAAGTGCCACAATTCTTTTGCCAAAACTTTTGAATTTATCTTTCATAACTTTTCCTTTCTGCCTGTTTTAAGGCATAAAAAAAGAGAAGATTGTTACATCTTCTCAGCTTAAATTTATGATATTGTTTATTTGAAATTGCCTGTCCATTTACCGCAGTAACCGCAACTCCAGCATTCATAACCTTGTGGGCAGTTAGCAAAATATTCATCATCGGATATTTCTCCGCTTTCCCATTTGTCTGCCCAAGATTTCATTACTGAATCCACATATGCTTTAACATCCGATTTGCTGTCAAACCATCTGCCCATATTGCCGCATTTCATTGAATGATTGTTGTTATTACTGCATTGGCTTGCTTTTTGGGTTGTTGGTTGTTTTGATGTAGTTGTTATTTTTGAAGTTGTGGTAACGGTTTTAGTAGTGTTTTGTACCGCTTTATCAGCCTTGATGTTTGGTGAAGTCGGCTTATTTGTACTCACTTTTGCTGTTTCGGTATTCGTAGTTTTTGTTGCTTGAGAAATACTACTTTCAGCAGAAGCATTGTCCGTCTTTTGAACTGTTGTATTTACTGTAGTGCTTTCAGTTACGGATGTGGATTCTGTCGATGGCAAAATAGTTGTGCTTTTTTCTGAAATAACTGCTTGTGTGTTTGTGCAACTCACAAAAATAATTGCAGATAAAACAATAAATAATATAGTTAATAAATGCTTTTTAGTCATATAAATCTATCTCCTTTCAACTGTACATTAACTCAAAGTACATCATAAATCAAGTAGAATATGAGCCATAGCACAATATTTGGTAGTATTGATAGAATATCAATATAACTAATTAAGCAATATTAACAATAAAAACTACATGGACTGAGTAAGAGGTCCTTCCTCATCCGGGACCTCTTCAATATCTGAATTCAACATATCATTAAGCTCGGCTTGTGCTTCAACCACCTCGTTATATGCATTCACAAGGCAAGTTCTTACTGCATCCGACGCTTCTTTGGTGATTGGATTTGCAAACGGAACATATTCAGTTTCGCCTTGTTCATTTGTTACAGCTCTTGACGGCATCGATGCAAAAAGACCGTTTTTATCTTGAATCAATCTAACACCGTGGATTGCAAAAGCATCGTTGATTGTCAGAGTAGCATAAGCCTTCGTTTTGCTATCATCGTTATTCAAACGATCAATTCGTGCTGCAACAGTAGTTGACATAAGTATTCCTCCTTTAATTCATTTCCAAAGGAATAAAGTTGCAATACATATCTGACTGCACTTCTTCCTCTGAAATATCTTCAATTTCTTTAAACTTGTCTGCATAAAAATCTGCCTGTTTATTGGTTAACGGTATAAAGTTTTCATCACTGTTATCACCGACAATAAGAATAGGACCGGCATAAATGCTTTGTCCGATTTTTCGATTTCCATCCATACCGATTAGCTTTGCCTCATCATTTCCGATAACACAGACTTCATCGTTAAACGGATGTGTGAGTTCAATCAAACCGCCGACAGCGGCGCTGAGATCTTTGTAATCATTGATATGCATATTAATAACAAGTGGTGTATGATGCGGCGTGATATATACAGCTTTTTCACCATCCATATCTTCACAAAGGGAAGTATCGAAATTATCAAGCTCTTTATAACCAACAGAGTCGACATAAAAACATTTACTGTAGGAATTTTGTTCTTCGGTTTCAAACAATTCAACAACATCACTGACAGACAAACTTGTGCCTTGATAAAGCGGTGGTCGATTATCTTCATTAAGTCGTATATATAACGATTCAATGTTATCTACATCAATATCACCATAATAGACTTGCTTATAAATATTAGGGTCAACGCCTCCTCGTTTTTCAACATAGGACAACGGTGCAAACCTATATGCGTGCTCATCCTTTTCTGAATCAATTTGATATATCTTTACTCTCATATATCCTCCTTACATTTGCTGAACCGACTCTAACGGTTTAGGTTCTTGTGTTTCTATCTTTTCTTTAGCTGAAAACATATTTAATTCATCGAATGCAATTCGAGTTTTATCAATTAGTGCATTAATTAGGACAGGGTGATTGTTTATGAGATATTCATTTCGCAAATTGCTGTCGGGGATAGCAATCAGCTCACTCCAATTTTTGTTTTCCTGTGAATATCTGGCATCCTGCATGGCTCTTTTTATATTACAGGCAAGAATATAACTGACTCGGTCAAAGCCGAACTCGTCAATAATACTTTTCATGAAATCAGTATTCAGGTGATTATCGACAAAATTGCAATCAATTGCATTATGAATAGCGGTTGCACAGCGTGAGTTTTCTAAGTTACTTTGACGCCAAATGTCAACCTCATTACAATGTCTTGCTGTATTAAGAGAACTGCGATAAAGATGGATTTTGTCCGACATTTTCATATCCTCCTTTTTTCTTTGATCTCTCAACGAGTAAATGAATCAAAGCAGCATCCTGCTCCGCCTCCGGTAGTTGATTCAAGAACTCTGCAAGCGTTACGGTTTCTTTGCTTTCTTTTGTATCTTGGCAATTGTCACAAATCTTTTCTTTTTTGATAATAATTTCATCTTTTGAAAAGGTAAGACTTACAATACTGTTTGCAGTAATGCCGGTCAAAAAGCGAACAGATCGGGGTATCGTTAATCTGCCTCGGTCATCAATTACCTTATACTGTTTATCCATTTTTAACTTTAACCTCCTCGGTAAATTATTTTTTCAGACAGAATCTTGTCCACATCAATCTCACGATCAAACAAGGAAAATTGGAAGTATGACTTCATTCGTTCCGATGTATCGTAATTTGATATGAGAAGTTCTGAATATTGTTTGCCGCCCTCATATCGTTGAGCGATATTGTTAATTCGGGTAATACCTTCAATAAGAATTCCCGGTCTTTGATATAACTCTCTGATTTCAGGGCAATCATTGTATGACAAAAGAAACTTTCCTTGTATATTGCAAAGCGTATTCGCAAGTCTTTCGTGATCGTCCTTTCCGAATCCGCCACCGTCATAATAATCTTCGGTATTGTAATACGGAGGATCACAATAAAAAAAGCTGATTGGTCTGTCATACTGACCTATCAGTTTTTCAAAATCTTTGTTTTCGATAATTGTATTACGGAGTCTTGCGTGTGCAGCACGAATTAGGGGAAAGTTCTTCCACATATCGTGTGGTTGACTTCCAAAGCTGTCAACGCCGGAAGCATAACTGTATCGAATCAATGAATAATAATATGCTGCTCGCTGACAATCAGACAAATCATCGTCTTTTAAGCGATTCGTCATATATTCAAAATCTGCTCGTGAGTCAAGTGAAAACTCTAACCATTTAATTAATTCTTCCGGCTTTTCCTTAACACAACGATATAGATTTACTAAATTTTGATTGAAGTCGTTATACACCTCAAATTTGTCGGGTTCTTTATGAAACAAAACCCAACCGCCACCTCCGAACACTTCAATATATCTACCATAGTTAAGGGGTAGGCGTTTAACAATCTCTTCACGCAGAGCCTTTTTTCCGCCTACCCATGACATAAAGCTGTTCATAATATTTAGGGCAAGCTCTGTGTGTTATTTGTTTCTATATGGTCTCGGCACAGGGTTATATTTTCCGTATTTTTTATCGCATTCGTCAACAACTCTTTTATATAGCAAATCTAAATCAATATCGGTTAAAATATGCCAATATTGCGATTTGTGACAAACACGAAAATCGTATATATATCGTCTTGCCGCAGCACACTTTTTTCTTTGCGATTTTGTCTGTGGATTTGGATATCGGTGCAATATTTTTCGTGCCCACCTGTAATCCTCAACAGTAAATGAAATCACACGATTAGCAAGTGCTTCATAGGGTTCCATTACAATCACCATTTTTGTTTAATTCAGCCTGCAGCGATGCAATTTGCTCATTGAGTTTATTCATTCGATTAAGCTGAAAGCAACACATAAAAGCGACTCCGACAGAACCGCCGACCATTACGCCTAAAACAAAACACAACAGATTATTCATCCCATACACATCCCTTCATCTTCACTTTCATCTGGACCTACAATATTAACATAGTCGCTGATAGCCAATAATGCCTCATTGTAGCTTCCGGAATTTGTAACCTTGTCAATCATCTCTTTTGCTTGCTTATCAAGACCGTTTTCTCTAAGAGTACGAGCCGCTATGCCCATAAGATTAAAGATATTGCTGTCTTGACCGATAAGCTCGCAATCCGGTTTTATGACTTCTTGGTTTTCGTTATTAACAACATCTTCCTTATCAGAAAGTCTGTTGTCAATATAATCTGATAACCAAGTGCCGCCAAACACCTCATGCGTACCGATTCGCCACATGGCAAGCTTAGGAATATTGACATCTGCATTATCAAGTGGGAATAAAAGATTTGTAATTTCACCCGACTTAAACGAGTAGATATCTTCAAATTTGGAATTATTCATAAGAATGTTTCGTTTTGTGAAATCCTCGTTAATTCCTTGAAGCCAATCATTAAGGTCACCACCGCAACCTTGAAGAATTAAGCCTTCTTTATCTTTCATTTTGAGCAAATCCAGCTCATTGATTTCCTTAATCATATGTAAGACCACCATCCTTGTTAATATATTCATCTAAAGTATCGAAAGTAGGTATATCACCAGACAGCAAATGTTCAAAATCACTGTCTACACCTAAAAAATTCAAGTCGCTTTCATCAGTAAGTTCAATGTATTCTTGATTGCCAAAGTCAATCTCTTCGGCTGTTACCAATGAACCGGCATGATTAACAGTCACTTTACGCTCAAGCGTTTGCATTTCACAGTTATCATCGTCATACCGTAAATGATAAAGATGTAATCCTTTAGGAACATCATCCTCAGTTAATCTTTCATTTGCGAAAAGACCGGGCTTTCCGAATATTTCAATTACGGAATATTCGTCAACACTACTGCAAATGTATTTGTTGCCCGATAAATTGAGAACCAATCCTCGCTCAGCAGGACTCGTCTGCCAAATATCAGCCGCAAAATCAACTGCTGACACATCTGTATGAGGCAGTTCTCTCGAAACAACTTTTCCGTTTTGATATGTTTCAGTTCCACAGTTTTCTCCGAAATCCTCATCGGCCCACTTGATTGTGAATGTCAATTCGGGATAATGTTTTGAAAGATTGCCGATAATTCCTTTCGCCGGTTTCCAGGCTGTTAAAAAATTAAGCTCGTTAGGGTTATCACTTTTACGATATTTGTATGCAAGCGAGGTTGTACCCCAATTCTTAATTGTCCAATCATACCAAGTAGCCGAGTTATAATAGTGAATATTTGAAACTGCTGCTATGCCTAAATTCCATATTTCCTTTTTATCTTCTGTCAAACCATTTGCATATTTCTTCAAATATTCCATGAAATCATCAAAAGTACCCTCACGACTCAAATCCTCGTTTGGAATCTTATCAAGAAAGTCCTTAACAAGAGCAATGCCCTCACGAGTATCTGAACCTTCGGGTATATCCAAATCTTTCGGTATCGGTAAAACCTTCTTAAAATCGATAGAACCTCTGCCAAACGCATCAACCTGAATTGCTTTGAGCATTTCGTCAATCAATTTTTGGTTACCACTGATGGTTAAAATGTTTCGTATATCGTTAGCCATTTAAACCTCCTTTGTTTCTTTCATCAATTATTTTAATTCGCTTTGCAAGTGCTTCAACTACATTTACGGTGACCGCATTTCCTGCTTGCTTATACTGTTGGGAATCACTGAATCCTGCCTCTCGTGATTTCAAATACTGTTCATCGGAAAATCCTTGCAGTCTCCAACATTCCTTTGGAGTAAGTCTGCGAATAAAACCAACAAAGCATTGAGTATCGGCAACAATAATCAGCAATGCAATTTTGTTTTCCTTTTCGTCAAGTTCCACGAATTCGTGAAGTCTTGCATATATATTAGAAAACTCATCCACATTAAATTCACCAACTAAAACAAGCAACGCTGAATGTTCGCCCTTATGCTTGCTTACTCCTGCATTTTGTCTTGCTGTGATACATCTTGCAATTTCAGTGAGTTTAGGATCAGCATTCATGTCAATGAAATAGTAGGTTTGTGACGGCGTAGTAGTTAATGTATGTGCTTCATTCTTTCCTACACGACCTCGCCTCTGTTTTTGCCCTAAGTATGCAATATCAATGCTATCACCGGGTTTAGCGTATTGATAACCAAGCTTTGTGTTGCTGATAACAGGAATTAAGTAAAGTCCTGTTTTTCCGCCAAATCCTCCTGCCGAGCTTGTGAGAGTAATTGATGTACCATCAACGGAGTACACTCTATCACCTTCACTTCCTCGGATGCATCGGACAGTATTTGGAGCAGTTGTTTCAGGGAAAGCAAATATTTCGCCTTGCACTTTTTCTCGATAATAGCAGACAATGTACAATCGCTTTCTTGACTGGGGAACTCCGAAATTTTTGCTGTTATACACTTGCCATGTGACATCGTACCCCAATTCATCCAATGAACTGATGATTTTTTGAAATGTCCTGCCTTGGTTGTGGTTAAGCAATCCGGGTACATTTTCAAGCAGCATATATTTAGGCTTTTTAACGGAAGCGATTCGGGCAATTTCAAAGAACAAGGTTCCTCTTGTGTCTTCAAATCCGCCTCGTTTTCCAGCAATAGAAAAGCTCTGGCAAGGGAAGCCTCCGCAAATAAGGTCGATATCGGGAAGTGCATTTGGATTGATTTCTCGTGCATCATTAAAATACAATTCTCCTTTCGTATCATATATTGCCTCGTATGTCTCTTTGGCTTTTTTATCTATTTCGCAAAAGCCGACGCACTCAAATCCGCCGACATTATCAAGAGCAGATCTAAAACCGCCTATTCCGGAAAACATATCAAGATATTTGATACCCATAAGGCATCAGCCTTATATTTACTTTTATCACCTCACATACTCATTACAGGACCATCAGACTGTTCATCAGCAAGATCGTCTGTAGTTTCTTCTACGCACATAGCATTTTGCTCTTGCTCAATTTCCTGCTCCGTAAGTTTTCTAAAACTATCTTCTTTAGGAACAAGAGCCAATGTTCTGCCGTTATCCCAGTTCATATGAATTGAACCGATATCATCGACAAATTGCACCGTACCTCTTGTTCCGGGTGGAACTGCTTGAGGATCCTCCATAGAGATAAGTTCAAGTCGAGTGCCATTGGGATATTGCTCTTTATATCGCTTTGCCTCTTTTTCAAGTTTTAAGAATTCGTTTATTACTAACACCTCCAAATAGTAAAAGGCAACTGACTTGAATCAGTTGCCTTTATCACTTTATTTAGTTTAAATTTAATCCTTTTCTTGCTATTTTTATTGCATTAATAATTATTTTAAAATTCTTATCACTGTATAATTCTTTATCAATTATATCTTCAAGTAACATTTCGTCACCTAAAATCATACTTTTAGCGAATTGCCATAATTGATGTGAATTAACACTAATGCCTCTTATATTTATTTGATTAAAATCTATGTAATTATATTTTATTGAGTTCTTCGAAGCTTCCCATAAAAAGTCATCACTTGTTATTGTATATAAGGCTGATAAGAATTTCCTATTAAAATACGAATTAGATTGTTTTAGTGTTCCAATCTCATTCAAAAATCTTTCTTTATGTTTTTGTCCTGTGAACATATCATCGCCTCCGTATTTAACAGAATAATATATATAATGTAATAAAATAGCAGTAATTCCATTTTGCTTGTATAAAATGCAAAACTGTTGTTTAAATCATTTATTACTGTCCCGATTTAAAGGAATATTATAAACGGATTTGGTAATCCTCATTGGAATCTAACCAGTCCCATCCAAGCGACCCGCTGCCATAGCGGAAGTATCATTATAAGTTTGCACTTTCATTGCAATCCCTTTCGCACCACTGAAAGAGAAAAGATATTACTGTTATTCGCTCCCTGTAACAGATCATGGCGCAGTAATACTTTTTGCTGAGACGATTTTATACCCCTCATACAAACTAACGTATTTATAATATTGGTATTCTGTTTTATAAAAGGGAATAAACCCTTTCATAAAATAGAAATTTCTGGGGTTCATTTTTCGGGGGCATTTTCAAAAAAAGCCAAATATTTTAAAAATTTTTTTCTTGCTCCACTTATAGATTCATATATTGATGAAATATGTTTTCCTTCTTCTATAGCAATTTCATTATATGTTTTACCATCAATATAATATTTTATGAATCTTCTTTTTGGTTGAGGTGAAAGCATATTAATTGCTTTTGCAACATTCGTGTTATCATTAAGATTAATTTCAAATGAGTGAATTTGTTTGAATCTATTTAATGAAAAAAATTCAATCGACTTTTCTCGTCTCATTCGATGTTTTGCATCATTATTGTTGTATTTATTGATTGCTTTTGTATATTCAATCCATTCTTTGTTTGTCAAAACAGTATAATTTGAATTTAATATTTTATTTATATCAGTTTTATTAATTTCAAATGTTGCATTGATGACAATAACATATGGATTCCCTTGATAATTCTGATAGTCATTACTGATATCATATATTTCTAATATTTTTTTCATATTTCCTCCGATTTTTTATTTTGTTAAAAATCGAAGTTTATGGGTATCTCGCAATAAATTGCTGCCACAAATGAAAAAAAGAGTGTACATCTACACTCCTTCTACAAATTATATTTACATAATAAGATAAAATAAAAGCAGCAAATCTATACATGAAAACAAGAATAGATTTGCTGTTTTTAAATATAAATACTAACTACTTAAGCGTTGATTATAAATGCAAAAGTGTTAATTAAAACATAAAAGTTTTTATATTAAGTTTACAAAATAAAAATACTTTTGTATATTTAATATACATTTTAATATTTTCACATTATTGCGTATTTTCCTTACAATTTCTTATTTAATTTAATTTCTATTTTTATTTTTTGGTATCCTGTTCAAAACGGTCTAACAATTCATCTAATATTTTAAATGTGAATTGCCTGTCCTTAGGTAATAGTTTCATCATTCTATTAGAAAGTTCATTTAATTTTATTTGAGTACCAATCTGTGTTTCACAGCAAAACAAATAATCAAAAGATATGCCTGATAAGTTTGAAAACTTTATAAAAAAATCTACACTTGGTTCTCTTTTTCCAGTTTCAATATGGCTCATATAGGTTGTATCATAACCTAATAATTCCGCAAGTTTTTCTTGAGACAATTTATTTTCTTTACGGTATTTTTTTATTACTTTTCTATAATAATCGGTTTCCATATCAGCACCTCTTTCAATAAATATAGTATAGACAATTTACAAGTTATATTTAATTGCCTGTTTGTCATTTATTGACAGTTAGTCATTATTTTGCTAATATATATCCAAATGCGAGGTATAATAATGAATCAAAAAATAAAATTTCTTCGTGAAACATTAGGACTGACCGAGAAAGAAATATCTTCTTTTTTAAACATATCATCATATAAGTATACTTCCTTTGAAAAAGCAATGACAATTATACCATGTGATATTTTAATACTTCTTTCAAAAATTTATGGAATCAATATAGAATTATTGATTGACAGTAAATTTGACAATCAGGATTTACTGTCTGAATTGAAATCTCAAGGAATTATTGGAGAAAAAAACATATTAGAAAAGTTAAAGCGAAATTTATTGCAGGATAATATTAAATTAACATATCGTTCAGTAAAAAAAATCAAAACTAATTATCAGGATAATATTATTCACTTCTTAAAAACGCTAATATATGACAGTGGAAAAAGCGTGATTGAATTTTCAAAATATGTAAATATGAATAGCCAGAACCTAAATTCTATACTGCAGAAAAAAAGATTTATTGAGCTAAACGAACTTATAAGTATTTCAGAAAAATTTAAGATTTCAGTAAACGATATAATCGATGGATAGAGCAAAATGATTTTTTATACTTGTTTATTGAGTTTTGTTTATATATTACCGTTCAATATAAAAGCATATTGAATTAATAAAAGAATACGGAGAGAACTTTATTCGCCCTCTCCGTATTCTTTTAGAATTTGAATTTATTCATGACTGCCGGCTCTTTAGGTTGATGGTATACAATAAAACAAGCAGAGTTTGATGCTGAAATTCCTATCATTAATGCTAAAGCAGCAAAGGCGCCACTAAATTTCATGATGAAATTTTTAATTTTTTGCATTTTTTATCCTCCTTTCAATTTTACTTAGTATTAATGAAAATGCTATTAAGTCTATTCCATAGCAAAGCGAAAAACAATATTTATTTGAAATCGAATTATGAAATCCAAATATTTCTAAAATAAGAAATATTAAAATTAATATAGTGGCTAAAATTTTACTTATAAATGTAAACCGTCTTTTTTGATTTTCTGTAAATGGTTTGTTATCATTTGGAACAGGTGATAAGAGTATTATAATAATTGCTCCAATAATTAAGGTAATTGACGAAACTTCAAATATAACTCTAATTTTTTTAATTATCAATATAAGAAATAAATAGCTAGCTAAGGACATTAATCCACATTTTAGATAATTATCGGCATGATAGCCACCACAAACTTTTCTAAATGAAGAAAATGAAAGGATAAAGATAAGTGTGGAAATAAATTCATTGAAAATTATTGATAAAATAAATAATAAACTGTAGCTTAATAAAATAACTATCATTGCCTCAAAACAGTAATCGTATATTTCACGATCTTCTGTTTTGATAATTTTATGGTTGATGAATTTTCTTGTCATCTTTTTTGCTAAAGTCTCAATCATTAGTAATTTCTCCAAAATAAAAAGCACTATCTATACAATAGTGCTTAAATTTATATATTTATAATTTTGTACAAATTCGTTGATTAAAAATGCAAAAGTGTTAGTTCTTTAATATGACATATGATGTGAAAACACTATCAATAAAGGAAAATCTGGCATATCCACTATACTTTTTTGCAATATGTGATATACTTTTTAATCCATAACCATGAGATTTTTTGTCAGCTTTAGATGTTTTTAGATTATTTGAATCCATGGCGGTATTTTTAATATTTATTATAATATTTTGATGATCAACTGTAATTGAACCCCAAATTTCTTTGTCACTTATAACCTTTTGGCAAGCCTCTATTGCATTATCAAGAATGTTACCAATAATTACTGCTATTTCAATTTCATTGATATTTATTAGTTCTTTATATTGATATGTGATATTTGCGTTTATATTTAATTCATAACAAATGTTCAGTTTATTCTCAATTATGGAATCAATTGATGGATGCCCCGTATCAATAACCTTACTTGATTTTTCTATAATATTAATACTATTTTGCAATTGTTCTAAAGCGTTTTCTGTTTTGCCATTTTTTAACTCTGCAATTGTACCAATACAGATACTTCTCATATTATGGCGCAGTTGCCTTATTTCTTCATGAGATGACTTCAAGTCATTATAATGTTTCATCTGTTCATTAACATTCCCTTTTAAAAGTTCTAACTCGTATTTAGATTTCGCTAAATGATTTTGGTTCCTAATAATTTCAAATGTAATAATATTTGAAATTATTAATAACATATTGGCAAATACAAAAACAATCTTTAATGATACAGTATCTATAATTAGAATGATTTGATACATTAAAATTCCTATAAGAATCGTTGTTATTGGTAAAACACTTAACACCATCAAATATTTAGAATTAAGATTGTTTACACTAAATTTTCGTTTGCTCATTTTGGAAATAATAATTATTACAAAAGCGACAAACTTGGATAACAATAATCCTAAAGAAAATAATTGTGGGTCGGAATTTGTATCTAGATAATCATTACTATTTATTATCATCAAAACTCCATTAACAGCAAGCTCACTTCCTATATTGATTGCTGATATTCCTATCGTCAAAATAATTTTGATATACTGCTTTGAATCATACAATTGATTTATAAGAAATACTGTTAAAAATGAACAAAATGCTAAACTGATACCGTCAAGAAATACAGATATTAAAATATGAAATAAACTTATAATTGTAATTATTATTAAAAAATTCAATCTGTTAATTTCTTTACGTTTTGAAAATATACTTGCAAACGTATTAATACAATATATTTCAAACATTGCTCCAAATATTAGTGCTATGTATTTTATTATTATTAAAATCTCCTGTTAATGTATTCTGAATATGCTTCCTTAGTTTTTAACCTTTTACGTACACTCATCAAAACAGTTTCTCCATTTTTCATGTGAATTTCACTTTCTCCGAAATCCTTTATATGCAGCATATTAACCACAAATCCCTGATGAGATTTTACAAAGCCATGTATTTTAAGTGTTTTATAAACATCATCAATTTTCCCTACTATTTCATAACTATCACCGTTACATAATCGAAAAACTAAATGTCTATTATATCCTTCTATATAACAAATATCCTTTATTTCTAAGTTAACCGAGTCATTTTGCCATTTAATTGGTATAGTTCTATGAATTTCTGTATATTTCTTAATTATTCTTTGGTATGTTTTATTGAACTGAAACTGGTCTATAGGTTTAGTTAAAAAATTCAATGGTTCAGTTTCAAATGAAGAAAAAACATAGTTTGGATGATTAGTTATATATACAATAATAAGTGTAGGATATTTAGATCTTAAAGCTTTGGCTAATTCTATCCCATTCATATCACCAAGTTCAATATCTAGAAAAAGTATGTCTGGTTCAACTTTCAGGCAGAAATTTATTAAGTCGTTTGCAGAATAAGTACTATCTACAACATCTTCTGAATATTCATCAAAATTCGAAATAACATATTGATTTATTATTTGGTTATCTCTAGGATTATCATCACATATTACAATTCTCATAATTCACCACAAAAATATATAATTTTTTTGTATTATATCAAATATTACTAAATGAATAAATAGTATATACATATTTGTTGAGTAAATATGCATATTTACAATATTAAATAAAAAACAAAAAGCATATCACAATTGTGAATTGCCCCAAGTTCTGCTGACAGTACAAAAAGCCTTGAGCAGTTTTAATGTATAATATATTAACCCACTTTTAATTTGGCCTTTCGGCTGTAAATTCTCTATTCAAAAGATTAGAGTATCTGTGTAAGTATTGACTGCAATAATGAAATTTCTTTCTTCGTACTACAGACAACAAGTTATATTTTTGCATAATTCTCAATACAGTCTTGGATTGCGGTATATTCCTTGTTTTTCAAGCCATATATGCACTCTGCGATAGCTGTATGTTCTGTGACTTTCTTCCTGACATTCTCTTATCTTTTCTGCTAACGGCAAATCATTGTGCGGTATATCCATTCGCTTCAAGTACGTATAATATTCACTTCTTGATACTTCAAAGAATTTACACATTGAGTTTATGCTATACTTGTCTTTATGCTTAAAGATTACTTGATACTTAACCGATGGCTTCACTTCCTTTCTGTGAGCGAGAGAAAATCCCGCATTAACTCGTTTTCCATTTCCAATCGTTTTATCTTTGAATCTTTACAAATTATGATATATTTCAACTCGTTGATTTTCATTTCTTCTGTAATTTCATAATCTTTTGGCAGTCTACCTTTTGCTTTGAGCGCAACACCGGATTTTATCTTTCGTTGCTTTTCGTTGTATCGTGAAATGAAATTGTGTATTTGCTCTTTAGTGAATCCGGGTTTTGCTCCTATTTCTTTCTGAGTCAATCCTTGTGCTTTCAATTCTAATATTCCTTTTTCATAATTGCTTATATATTGATAAATTCTTGGCATTAAAAATCCCTCCTGATGTATATATTCTACATCAAGAGGGTTCTTTTTTCTATTGTCCATTTTTTACGGACTTGTTCAAATTATGATATGCTTTTTATTCACGTTTTAAAAAAATATAAGTGTTTCCTTATTTATGTTAAATTTATAATTTGATTATACAAATCAAGCAACTCACCATCGCATATATTAGTTTGGCGACCATTATTGTATTGATTATCTATCCATTCTTTTATTTTTATAATTATCGGATGATTTTTTTTGTATTCTTTATTTAAATTTTTATTAATCCAATATGTAATTCCTGATAATCCTGATGACTGGTTTATTTGAATTGCAACGGGTCTGTTTAATATTTTTTGTGTATCAAAAATATTATATATTTCCTCATCTTTACTTAAGCCATCAACATGGATTCCTGCAGACGTTTTATTAAAATCACTTCCAATGAATGGCATATTAGCTGGAATGACACGCTTGAGTTTATATTTAAAGTAATCCGCCAATTCAGTTATCACAGCAGAATTCATCCCACCAAATCCATTTTTTAAAGAAGCATATTCTATTATCATAGCTTCAAGAGGGGTGTTTCCAGTTCGTTCTCCAATTCCTAAAATTGTACAATTAACACTAGAACCACCATAAAGCCAGGAAGTAGTTGAATTAACAACTGATTTATAAAAATCATTATGTCCATGCCATTCAATTAATTCAGAAGGAACACCAGCATAATATCTTAAACCAGAAATAATTCCGGGTACGCTTCTAGGCAACGTTGATCCTGTATAAGGCACTCCCAATCCCAATGTATCACAAGCTCTTATTTTTATAGGGATTTTTGCTTCTTGTGATAAATTCATTAGCTCTGTAACTAGCGGAAGAACAAAGCCATAAAAATCTGCCCTTGTTATATCTTCAAGATGACAACGAGGTTTTATACCATTTTCTAATAAAATTTTAACAGTAGATATATATTTATCAAAAGCTTCCTGACGTGTTAAATGCAATTTATTAAAGATATGATAATCTGAACAACTTAGTAAAACCCCAGTTTCCTCAATTTCTAAATCTTTTATTAAATGAAAATCATGTTCACAAGATCTTATCCAAGTAGTAATCTCTGGGAATTTATATCCTCGTTCTTTGCATTTGTATATGGCCTCTATATCAAATTTACTATATGGAAAAAACTCAGTTTGTCTTATTATACCTGAATTATTATCCAACTTATTCAACAAATCATAAAGATCCAATATCTCTGAAACTGAAAAAGGCAAAGATGATTGCTGACCATCTCTAAATGTTGTATCAGTAATCCAAAGGTTGTCGGGCATATTCATTTCAAATTTAATATCATTAAATGCAATTTGAGGAACATTTTGATAAGTGAATAAATCTCTATAAAGATTAGGTTCACTTACATTTACTAAATTAAATTTATGAGCACGTGCTTTTTGTAAATTATTTTTATTAGTCAAATCAAACCATCCTTTTTTATTCATTATATAAATCAAAAAAATATGTTTGATTTATATGCTTTTTTTCGTCAGTCAATATTTCATTATTGAATTTAATTAACATTTTTCTAATGCTACATTCATATATGTTGTTGTTTTCTTTTTCTATTTCCTTAACACTTGAATTCCAATTCACACAGTTATACATTATTTGAGCTAGTATTGTATAGTAGTCATCTTTTTTTAAAATTGAATGTCCACTTAAATTGGGAATAGTATTAGATGATAAAAAGTCAAAGTTATGTAAGTATTTTTCAAATTCCTTTGCAGCTACACTTAAATGATTTGTATGAAAAGGAACATTAACCATAATTGGAATTATTAAAGCAGAATTATATTGGCTTTTAATACTTCTCTTAAGATTAAATAATTCATCTTTTCTTCCACAAACTACACACTGCTTTTCTGTATTAATATTAGTTATATCAATATTAGAAAATTTTTTTATCATATTACTTACTACACTTATATGAAGATTTTGAATTGAAAGCATTTCGATATTTCCAGATAACGAACGTGGGAAAAATTTTTGAGATATTTCAAACCTTTTTACAATTATTTTAGCAACATCTTCAACAGATAAAATATTACAGCATACTAAAGCTGCAAAATCGCCAATAGAATATCCAAACACTTCATCTTCAATTATTCCTAATTCATGTAAGAATTCAAATTGAAACGTCTGAATTGCCAATATTATTAATTGTTTTTCCAACTGCTTTTTATTTATATTTTTTTCTAAAATGACTCTGGTTAAATCAATATTAACAGTTAAAGATATTCTGTTAATAATATTTTCAAAATTTTCATTCAAATATATTTTTTTTAATACATTGTCGTCTAATATACTTTGTCCGCCAAATATAAATGTATTCATAATCTCATTTCCAAATCTTTTTTAATTTTTTATTTCTATGTTTAAGTATAAACCAATTATTATTATGTGATTTCAATAATAATATCAAAGTTTTCTTTAAAATTTTGATACTCTTTTCTTGGCATTCATCATCTATATACTTATCATATATTTCCGAATCATCAAAAGAAAGTTGTTTATTTTTAATAATTTCTGTTGCTGCATTATTAGATATAACATTAATTTTTGCATTATTCATTGAAATAATATAATTTGATGTTGCAAAAGCCAAGGCGCCACCACTATTTCCATCATTAATGCAAACAGAAATAGTCAAACTTTTACATATTAAAGATTGTTTTATACATTCCGCTATTAAATATGCTTGACCATGCTCTTCGGAGTTTTGTGTAGGATCCGCTCCAATTGTATCAACAAACATAATTACAGGTAAATTTAGTTTATTTGCTAATTTTATTAATTTGATTGCCTTTCTAAATCCATGTGGTAATGTCATTGAGAAATTATATTTTATGTTTTCATTTATATTGTCACCTGACATTTGACCTATTACTGCAACTGATTTATTATTCAATTTAGCGATTCCACATAAAATGCCAATATCATCGCCAAATGCTCTATCTCCATGTAATTCAATAAATGAGTCAAATATATAATCAATATAATCCTTAGCGTTCATATTTTCATCCTTATTTTAATATTAAAATAATATCAGATATAAGATTTATTATTTCATTTTTATTAATTACAATATCAATTAATCCGCATTGTTTCATCATATGGGCCGTTTGAAATTCTTTGTTTTGTTTTTTATGTGTTGTTTTTTGAATGATTCTTGGTCCAGTCAAACCCATTTTGCAATCTTCTTCTGCAATAATTATATCTGACATTGGTACCAAACTAGCAAATATTCCCCCATAAACAAATTTAATTAGAATGCTTACAAATAATAGTTTTTTTTCAGAAAATTTATTTATGCTATTTATTATATTGGACATTTGAAATAAAGCATTAGTATTTTCTTGGATTTTCATTCCACCTGATGTAACAAAACAAAACACATTTAAATTGTGTTTTCTTGCATAATTTACAGCAGATGCAATTTTATTTCCATCACTTTTACCAATACTTCCCCCATCTTTATTACCAATAACACAAATAGTTAAAATTTTAACAGTGTTAACCAATATAAATCCTGTTAAAATACAACTTTCATCTGCATTTGTTTTTTTCTTGAAATTAAATTTATTATCGAAATTACATGCTTTAAAGTCAAAATTCTTTAAAATTCTCGTTAAAATGTCATCCATACATTTTTCTCCATAAATAATTTAATGCCATCCAATGCTTTTATGAGATTTTCTTTTGAATTACAAAATGCTAATCTCGCATAATTTTTTTTATGGCAAAATAGTTTCCCGTCAGCTAGAGCAATATTGGAATAATTTAGTAACTCTTTACAAAACTTAGTGGAATCTGTTGGTAATCTTAAAAATGCGTAGAAACCACCTTCTATTTGTGGAATATAAAAATAATCTTTTAGTGTTTCATAAACCAAAATAGAATTGTTTTTATAATAAATAAATTTTCTTTCTAAATCTGTATCTAGTGCTTTTATACAACCGTTTTGTATGTTTTCTGGTACTGAAATTAGAGCATGCATTTGATATTCTGCTAATTTGGAAATAAGGTCTTTTTTACTTGTTATTAAATATCCGATCCTTAATCCAGTCATACTATATGATTTTGAAAATCCTCTTAAAATAATTGCTTTGTCATATTGGGAAATAATAGAAATATTTTTCACTACTGTTTTTGAATAAATAAAATCAGCATATATTTCATCTGAAATAATATAAGCATCATTTTTATCGGCAAAATCAATTAACATTTTTATTCTTTCTGAATTAATGATTTTGCCTGATGGATTACACGGATCAGAAAACAGAATATAATTGATTTTTAATTTAATTTTATCTAAATCATCTTTAGTGAAATTTTCATTAATAAATGTTACATTAATATTTGCATGTTCTAATATATATAGATATGAAAAATAGTATGGTTCAAATAATAAAACCCTTTCGCCATGTTTTGCCAATACATTAAAAAGTAAAGATAACAAATTAGAAACGCCAAAACCTATCAATACATTATTCGTATCTAAGTTTAATTTATATTTCGAATTGTAAATTGCAATAATTTTTTCTCTTAATTCTAAAATTCCATATGAACTTGAATAGTTACATTTAGAGTTAATTGTGTTTTCCTTTATTGCTTTTAATATTTCATCATCAATCGGGAAATGCGGCTCCCCTGTAGAACAATTAATAATCTGGTTGTTATTATTTTCAAATTCCAATGGGGTTTTCATGTATATATTTGACCTGCCTTAATCAATCTTAATAATTCTTTTGGTGTTAAAGTCTTTTCATTTTTTTCAATATATTCTTTGCTGGCTTGGATAATAGCGTCAATATTATTATCTTTAAATGATGTTTTAAGAAAAAATTTAAAAGTTTCTTTACCTGTTAATTCTGTTAAAACTATAGCATCATCAATTTTATTTTTTTTATTAATTGTTGTTGTAAACAAATTTAAAGCCAGATCTTGATAACCCTTTTGTAACAACTTGCACATTGCGGCTGTGTGTGTTCCAGTGGAAGTCAAATTTGTATTGAGACCAAAAAAAGGATATAATCTATCAAGTGAATTTGCAAATAATTTTGTAATATAATTAAAATAATTATTTAGATTATCGTAATCATAATTATCTTTATATATGTTTTTTATCATTAATTCCAAAGGTGTATTTCCATTTCTTTCACCTATACCTCTAACAGTAGCATGTATGAATTTTATTCCTAAATTTACACACTCAATTGAATTTGCTAATGCTAATCCGCGATCATTATGACTATGCCATTCCAATTCGGATTCAATTTTATTTTTTTTCAAAAATTTTTTTACAAATGAAACCGAATTAATTGTACTTTTTGTTGTTAATATTCCAGCGGTGTCTGCTAGAGTAATTCTTTCCACAGAAAACTTTGAAATTACTTTAAGAACTTCCAAAATATTATTTCTAGAAGTTCTTGAAAAATCTTCTATTGCAACGCGGATATGATTAAAGTTCTTTGTACAATAATTTAACATGTATTCTAATTTTTTTAATTGATCTTCTAGCGTCCATTCTTCTGCAATCAATCGGATTTCACTAACCGCAATAAACAGATTGACACCAATGTCATTTTTTGTTTCTAAATTTAATCTAGCAATTTCATGTATATCATTAATTATCATTCTTGATAATACCCATGCTTGCTTTTTTTTAGAAACATGATTTATAATTTTCTTTATTTCATTATAATTATTTTTTCCTCGACCGGACATTCCGACTATAATATCTGATATTGCACTTTCATGGTTCATAAATTCAATACATTTAATTTTTTGGTCTATTGTTAATTTCACGGAATATGGAAATTGCAATCCGTCTCTTAATGTCTCGTCAACAATATGTAAATTTTCATTTTTTTCATTTCCAGTATCCCATATATTGTCAATTCTTTTTGTCATTTTTCCCATACCACTTTTCTTTTACAGGACATATTGCACCAGTAATATTTAACAATTCTCTTTTTTTCTTCAATAATTCACTTAAATTTACATCAGAAATATTTGAATAATCTTTATAAGGGTTGTTTTCCTCAGTCATACAAGTCATAAAATTCCCATTATAATTAACACAAATACACATTGTCCAAGCAATGCATGCAAGATTAAATATTTGTAAAGTTGCCTGCTTATCCGATAGATGTTTTAACTCTTCTTTTATTTTTTTTGCCGTTTCAACATCATACATCATATCAATATTTTCTTTTGCAGCTCCATGTAAACTTGGGACCTTTGCTATTAACAATCCATTTAAGGAATGAATAAAACCTAGTAACTCGTATCTATCTTCATAATTTATTGGCATTATTACTGAAGACAAAGCTAATCTACAAAGTTGTTTGTTTTGATATTCTTGATATTTAACAAAGTTTGTTTTTTTCAATCTTTCTATTCCTTTAATGAAATATTGATATGATTTACTACCAACAATTTGGTTATATTTTTCTTCTCGTATGCTCTCACAACTAATTATGAGGGATACATTTAAATTATCAATCTTTTGTAATAATGCTTTTCCATCAATGCCATGTATTTGAATGCATAAATCATCATTACCAAAAATGGACATATTAGTAAACATTACAGCTGTCATTTTTTTATTATTGATTAATTCAAGAATTTCCAAAAGACCCACAGTCATTGTTGGTTCACCATTTCCACCAAGAACTACGGTTTTGGCGCCTAAATTTGCTGCTTCGTTAATAATTCTTAAATATTCCTTTATTGGCATAATATTATCTTTACATCTATTTTCATAAGTGCCGCAATATATACAATTGTAGTTGCAAATATTTTCTAAACGCAGACAAAGTGCATATAACTTTTCTCCATTTGAAAATTCTTTTACTTCTTTTAATGTTATGTCATCAATTCCTTTAAGTAATTTATTAGGATATTTAGCATTTTTTATTAAATCTTTCATATTATTTATTCTCCTTTAAATGTCTAAAAGTTTTATATCATTGTAATTTAATAGTTTTCTATCATGGTTGATATTATAATATTCCTTTTTTCTGTATTTTTCTTCAAAATATGATTTTTGATTTTCAACACTATTGAAAACATATAAATCTTTGCGTCTTCGTTTTATCCATCCTTTGCCACATTTATTTTTTTCAATGTCACAAATTAGTACCTCTTCATTATAACTTTTTGCCATGCATAAAATATCACCGACTGGATCGACTACTTGTGAACGTGCCATCTGTTCAACATTTGCAACATTAGGACATATTACATATATACCATTATCTATTGCTCGTGTTCTTATAATAGAATTATATTTTTCTTGAACTTTTTTTGAATCCTTGGGGCTTCGTAAACCATACAACGGATTAATATAGATATCTGCTCCACTTACAGCCCCATACATAGCATGTTCAGCATATCTAATGTCATGGCAAACACCTAGGAAAACATTGAAACCTCCATACTCAAAAATCTCAGGAGCAATCCCTGGTGTTACGTGAAAACAATCTTCATCAACGAGATGATTCTTATCGAAATTTTCTATAATTTCACCATTTTTTGATATAAACATTAAATTGTTATACCATAAACCACATCTCTTTATGTATTGTCCTGTAACAATAGCAATATTATTGTGTTTAGCTAATAGACATATCTCATTTATATATTCTTCAATTTCTTTCATGTCCAAGATATCAAGATTTAAAATTGTTATTCCTAGATAACCTGTTAATGAACATTCCGGAAAAACGATAACGTCTATGTTTTGGTTTGAAGTGTTTTCTATAAATTTCTTCATTCTATTAAAATTTTCTTTTATAGAAGATGTTATTTTCATTTGAATTGTTGCAATTCTCATTATTAATCAACTCCCTTATTATTTAAATATGTTGTAAAATATTGTCTTTTTCCTCTTTTATTTTGTAGAATAGATTTAACTATATTTATTTTAATATTCATGTTAGGTAAAATGTTCTTTATAGAATTATACAATTTAGATGATATTTCAACAGAATAGTTATTGGAAATCACAAGATTTATATCCAATAGTTCTTTACTTACCTGATTAACCGCATAAGCGTGTATTGTATCAGGATGTTTTAAAATAAATGCATCAATTTTTCGTGTTATAGTAGCCCAATGAATTCTATCATTATTTGGTAATATCAAGTAATCATTTTTTCTACCAATTAATTCTGTAATTACTTGATGCAGTTTCCCATTACTTTTAGACCATTCAACATTTCCTATATCTCCTAACTTATACTTTATAAGCGGTTGTGTTTTTTTTATAAGAGAAGTTATTATTAATTCGTTTTCTGAATTAGTTTCAATAAATACCAAATCATTGCAAACATCAAAAGTATTGATTGAATCACCAAAAGCTATTGGCCACATTTCCCTACAGCCATAATTGTTTATTATATTACAATTAAACGAATCTTTAATTTTCTTAAGTTCATGTTGCAGAACCATCTCTCCATTCAATTCGATACATTTTATATTTGAAAAATTCACTCCAAATTTTTCTGATAGACAAGCAAACTCATATATAGTTGATGGAGAAGTATATATAAAGATATCTTTTTGAGCAATTATAAAATCACTATAAGTTCTAATAGCATTTTCATTAAATATTCTTTTGAAAACGTATGTGTTTTCAGCAGTCTTACTAATTAATGGCATATCTATATCCTGATAATTATCTGATACACCATTAAAAAATATCATCACTGTATTCTTTGTATATCCATTGTCTATTCTTTTTTTCAGTACAGATAACATGGCTTTGTTATATTCATAATTTGTCCATATGCATTGTGTTGGAATTCCAGTACTTCCTGTTGTATATACTTTAAACCCTTTTTCATCATCTAAAAGATTAGTGTATTTATTTAAATCAGTTTTATCAATTATAGGTAATGAATCCCATATCGTAAATAAATCTTTTGTAAAGTCTATTTTAGAATAATAAGCATTTTTTTTTGCTGCTGCAATAATTTCGGCTATTTTTATTAATATATTCTCAAAATCCTTATTATCTTTGTAAATTTTATAACTATCCTTTAAGTTCATTTTTTCACCTCTAAAGAATAATACATTTAATTACAATTACATTCAATGCAGCACACAATAATGTTAAATAAAAATGCATAAGCGTATTAGTTTTTCATTTTTTCATATGCTAAAAGCCCACTATGATGCAGTTTAATACATCATAGTGGGCTTTTTTAAATATAATTTTAAATCATAATACTTTTTTATAACATTCTATCTCAATTTCATGACATACAGTAATATAATCTGATTTGTAATATTTTGCTATTATATTTCGATGTTCATTATTAAATTTTTCAACTACTTCTGATGGTAAACATGCACCAAGTCCTCTACAAGTAGATACTCTGCCTATCCATGTTTCTATATCAAATTTTAAATTTTCATTGTATGTCATTCTATTTTGTAATGTGAATAATTTTATTAAATTAAAATCTGGTGTATATGATTTATTTGGCGTATATCCAAATCCTGTCCAATTCGGATTGTATTTTAATATCAAATCTTCCATTTCCATCAAATACTCACTAGTGTTTGGAATCCAGGTCATAAAAATTTTATAAAATTTACCATTTGGTTTTAATACTCTATATATTTCTGGCACTGCTTTTTCTTTATCAAAGTACTGATAACACTGACAAGCTGTTACATTATCAAAATGCATATCATCAAATGGCAATTGTTCTGCTGTAGCAACCATAAATGATAAGTTGTCTTCTTTCTCAGATAATCTTTTTGCTTGAATAATCTGATCATTAGATATATCAATTCCAGTAATTATACCATTAAATGGCAATAATCCTCTAGGTAAAACCCCCGTACCTGTACCAATATCAAGTAATCTTGAATTTTTCTTTGAATTAATTCCTTCTTTTTTTAAATTATCATATAAACTTTTAGGATATATGTCCCTAAACTTGGCATAATTGATGCTTGTGTTCCCAAAATCAAAATCTTGCCCATTGTCTATATATTCGAATCTCATAATAACATCCTTACTATATACTATATTATATAGTAGTATAACATATTAGTATATTATTATCAAGATAACAAATTGCATAGTATATTCAATATATTTCGTTCATTTTTCCACATATTAAATAATTTGTTTATTGATAATTTTTCCAAATTCTTTTTCCTTTTAAATTCTACAACCCGCTTATATCTAGTTGCTAATAATAATAATGATTGAGAATCTTTTACTAACTGTTCCAGTTGTTTTTGAACATCTTTTAAGTCTAAAATGTTTACTATTTTTTTTAATAATTGTATGTGCTCAAATAAGACTCTAAAATCTCTACTATCTAATAAACTTCTGTTTTTATATGAAATCCTAAAAAATGAATAAATTTGTATATGAGTAATCAAACATAAATATATATCAACATTATTAAAGATGTTTTTTTTCATATTGTATTCTAAAATGTTTTTTAATAAGTAATTTTTATCTAGTTTTTCATCAATAAAATTGTCGTATGAGAAAATATGATTACTCATAATGTCATTTTCAATTCCAGTTTTTTGACCTGATTTTGGAAGAGCCGAATTATACTCATCATACGTAATACTGAATTTTTCATAATATTTACAATTGTTTTTGTTTATATATCCTAATAAAAATAATTTTTGAGTATCATTATCATAACCATATATTAAATAGTTGTGAAAATCTGGAAACAAAAAACCACCATTTTTTTCTAGTTTTTTTAAATTTAGTACAACTTCAATATATTTTTTATTTTTAATATATTTTTTGATATGTTCAATTTTAAGTTTACTTATATCACTTATTACCTCATAATTCATTTTACTTTTTAAAGAAGATCTATACTTGAAATCTAATCTACCTTTTATTGGTTGGTATTTTATATTAAAATAGTTATAAATCATAAAAAGATCTAAATTATCATTAAAGTTATTTGCTACACTCAAATAGTCAGAACAATATGGATAAGATTTAAAAGTTTTTTCTTTGCAAATTGGTAATATCATATTAACGCTCCCACTGATTTTTATTTCGCCTAAATTATACTTATATATCGGAAAGAATGTATATATTAATGCAAATTTGTTAATAAAACATACAACAATGTACACATTATTGTATGTTTTCTCAACATTATCAAACTATTTCATTTAATTTTATTAAATCAAGTATATCTTAACTAGTAATAACAAAAGATGAGGTTGGAGAAAATATATATGTTAAAATTAAAAATCAAAAGTTTCAAAGAAATTATTAAATCATGGTTTAGAGAAGATTCAAGTTCACTATATTTATCTTTTTGTAAAATACCAATAAAAATATTATCAAAAATATTTTTAGCACTAACACCAACAATTATTATCAGTTCTATAGAAAATCGTTCTAATTTAACATCTGTATTATTAAAAATATTTATTGTTTGTTTAATATTAACTTTATTATTATTATTTGATCCAATTATAGATGAAAAAATCAATTTTGCATCAACAAAGTTAAAATATTTTTATAAAAAAAAGTTATTTAAAGAGGCTGTTAATAGAATTGATAATGAACCAGCAAACACTTCAATAAATCGTATATTAAACTTTGTTGATATGAATTATAAATATTGTGTTCAAAATTTCCCTAATAAAATGATTAATTTATTATCTAATTTAGTTGGATTATTATCATACATCGTTTTATTTAGAAAACTTAATAGCGTGTTAGTTATAATACTAGTATTAACTAGTTTTATTGATTTTTATGTGTTGCTTAATTTTCATGATATTTTAACTCGTAATGAAAATAAGATTTCTCCAATAAAGTCTCAATTGAATTATCTATATTTTTTATCAAAAGATTTTTCAGCTGGAAAGGAATTGCGGCTATATAATTTTAGAGATTGGTTTATGAATATACACAATACAAAATTGAATTCATATAAAACACTTTTACATGATCAAAATAATAAAGCTTACAAATTGTTTTTTATTATTACAACATCTAAATTTATCAGAGATTCTTTTATAATATTAATGTTATTATATAAATTATACAATAGAGATTTTTTAGTATCTGATTTCGTCTTTTTTGGAACTTTAGCAATTGGATTTTCAGATTGGATAAAAAATATTGCTCAAGATATAAATGAACTTTTATATATATGTAATGAGCACAAACAATTCTCATTATATTTTTCTAAAAAAAACACATCATTCTTTAGAAATAAAATACATATAAACAAGAATCAATTAATTGAAACAATTGAATTTAATCATGTATCATTTTCTTATCCCAATTCAACTAAGCCCATAATTAAAGACATTAGTTTTAAAATCACAAAAAATGAAAATGTAGCAATAGTCGGAAGAAATGGTTGTGGTAAATCGACGTGTATTAAATTATTATGTGGTCTATTAAAGCCAACTTCCGGTTCAATATCTCTTAATGGAATCGATATATATGATTTTTATGAAGAAGAATATATTGAACTATTTTCAACCATATTCCAACATTTTCATATACTGCCAACAAATATTGCTGAAAATATTTGTTTATGTGATAAGTTATATATTAATACAGATAAGCTAAAACAATCTATTAATTTAAGTGGATTTGATAAAACTTTGATTGGTTTGAAAGATGGAATTTATACAAATTTAGTAGAAGAAATAAATAAAGATGGAATTAGATTATCTGGTGGCGAACAACAGAAATTAGTCCTTGCTAGAGTTCTATATAAAGATTCTCCGATAATAATTCTTGATGAACCTACAGCAGCTTTAGATCCGTTATCTGAAAATGAAATATATCAAAAATATAGACAACTTTCTAAAAATAAAATAACATTATTCGTATCACATAGATTAGCTTCAGGTAAATTCTGTGATAAAATTCTTGTTATAGATAATGGTGTTGTTGCAGAAATAGGCACACATAATGATTTGATTAAATTGAAAGGGATTTACTATAATCTTTATAAAATTCAAAAAGATAGTTTTAATAGGGGAAAATAAAATGATTCATAAAAACGATTTTAAAACATTGCTAATTGGAATTAAAGAGATTTATCAAAGTAGTTATTATAATTTATTAACGACCATATTCTTTCCACTTTTAGAATCCACTCTACCGTTTCTAAATATTTTGATTATTACTTATTGTGTTTTTTCATATGAGCAACAAATCCCATTAAAAAAAACAATATTTAAAATTTTTGTTTTTATTATTCTTAATTTTTTTCTTACCTTTATATCGGATTGCTTATCACAAAAATTTATTTCTGACAGAAAAATAATATTTCAAAACGAAAGGAAAAATATAATTGACAAATTATTTTTTATCCCTTTTGAGAATTTAGACAATTATGAGACACAAAACTTATGTAATTTGCATTCAGCTTTATCCGAACAAGCAGGTAGTCCACTTTATAGATTATCAACACAAATATACATGTTTAATAAAGGAATATTTACACTTATTCTTTCAAGCATATACGTTATAATTGCTATTAAATCTGTAAAAATAAATTTTTCTCAAAGTGACACTATTTTTATATTATTAATGGGTTTATTTTTAGTTTTATCTATTATATTCATTCTAACATCTAGTAGTAGAACTAATAAGAAAAAATTTATTTTATCAAAAGAATTTTCTAGGTATGAGTCTATTTTTGATTATTATTTTAATATCATTTCAAATGTAAAAAATAAAATAGAAATCATTATGAACAAAGAGGAAACTTTCTTATACAATAAGGCAACAGAATTATTAGATAATATGGGCACAAAAACATTAAAAAACATTAGTAAAATATCTGGAATACATGGTGCTAAAATTTCAATAATTGGAATGCTTTTAACTTTTAGTATTTATTCGTTTTTTACAAGTAAAGCTTTATTGGGGAATTTTTCTACAAGTTCTATAGTTATACTTATATCAACTGTTATTCAAATAATATTTGGAATGACGTCGTTAGTTGATGGATTAGGAAAACTACACTTAACACTACCAGTTCTAGATTGTTATATAAAAATAAAAAATTTACCTAAAGAGAAATTACATTATAAAAAAGTTAGGCAATATTCTGATATACCAATTGAATTTAAAAATGTTTACTATAAATATCCTAATTCAAATGACTATATTATAAAGAACATAAGTTTTAAAATTAAAAATAATGATATTATAGGAATAGTTGGAACTAATGGTTCAGGGAAATCAACATTAATTAAGCTAATGTGCGGACTATATAAACCGACTAAAGGAGATGTCTACATAAATAGTATCAATACCAAAGAACTTTCAGCAAATGATTTAAAGCAAATATTCGGAGTAGTATTTCAAGACTTCAATATTTTCCCATATACGATTGCTGAAAATATAGCAACATCAAACAATTACAATAGCGATATGATTTTCAGTTCACTGAAAAATGTTGATTTATTTAAAAAGGTAATGTCTTTACCTATTAATATTTATTCAAAAATTTCAGATTCATTAGAAGATACTAATGTGATAAATTTATCAATTGGGGAATCACAAAAACTTGTTATTGCACGAACCCAATATTTTAACAAGCAAATAAATATTTATGATGAACCAACATCATCACTAGATCCATATGCTGAAATGGAAATATATTCTATGATTCAGAACTCTTTAAATTCAACTGCTATTTTTATATCGCATCGATTGTCAACGTGTAAATTTTGCAAAAAAATATTATTACTAGAAAAGGGTGAGCTTATAGGATATGATTCTCATGACAAATTAATAAATAATAATATATATAAAAATTTATGGGAAACTCAATCAAGTAATTATTAATAGGAGGATAATATGAAAAATAAAATAAAAAAAATAATAGAGGATATATGTGAAAAACAAGATTTTAATTTTAATACTAGCCTTAGTATGGATTTGTCATTGGATTCTTTAAGTTTTATTCGCGTTATAAGCGAAATTGAAAATGAATTTAATATTAATTTCGACGATGAAGATCTTGATATAGATAAAATTGATTCAATTAATAAAATTTCAATGATAATTGAAAAAAAATTATAAGATGAATTTGTTTTGCTGAACTGCTACAGATTTGTGCAGACAGCATAAAAAAGGCAAGCTGTTTACAACTTGCCTTTTTTATTTAGAATCTTATTTTTTATTGTTTCAGGCACATCTTTCCAATCTGCATTAGAAAGATCTGCTTCAATAAGCATTTCAACAATTTTGTTGTTTGATAAATCAAATTGTGACATTTTTACATTTTGTAACTTAGCATCTTTTAAAGAACAATTATTCCATTTAACATCCTTTATAATAACACCGTTTAAATCAGCTCTTTCCATATCTGCATCTGAAAAATCTGTCTCAATTAGTTTTGCAGCATCAAAATTACAAGCAACAAGACTGGCACCACAAAATTGTGTATCCTTAAGTAACGAATAACAAAAATAGGCACCATCTAATATGGCACTATCAAAAATAGATAATGTTAAATCTGCTTCGGACATGGATGCTGCTTCTAAATGAGCACTTGAAAAATTGCATTCTCTTAACCTTGAAGAATTCATAGAACAACTATTAAGCAAACATTTATGATATTCTGAATTACTCATATCGCAATTGTTTAATTCGCATCCACTTAACACAGCTTTACTAAAGTCTGAATCTGAAAAATTAGTATATGATAAGTTTTTCCACATCATATTAATTCCTTTAAAATCACCACATTCCAAATGAGAAAGGTTGTCCGTTTCTATATTTCCTCTTTGTCTTACATTAGAAATCATTTCCCCTAAACGAAGTATATTTTCTTCAACATAATTTATTGATTGAACTAATTCCTGATAACTCTTAATAGCTATTCTATTACCTGATGTTTCTTCTGAAAATGTAACAGGCCATTCCACATTGAAAATTCTAGGCAATATACTGTTAATTTTTTTGTCAAATTCATCAAATGGAAAACGTTCATCATATTCTAATAATCCTTCAATAAATTCTGTTGTTTCAACTCCAATAAGGCTTTTTGAAAAAACACAGAAAACTTTATAATAAAACTGATCATCTTTTAGCAAATTTATCTCACGAATTGATTCCAATATTTCAAGTGCCGACAAATATTCATAAAAAGATTTATGTATAAATTCGATTTCTGATTCGTTGGGATTATAATTGTTTGTTTTTTCCCTGAAAAAGAATAGTAATAATAATTGTGATGGATTGTTTACCTTGTGATAATCAATCCATTGATTAAACAAAAAAGAAAATCCAACCTTTTCACAGTATTTTTCTATTTCGGAAATGTAAATACTTCTGCTATCATTCTGCCATGCACACAATCCGGTTATTGATAACATTCTTCTATAATCACTTAGATTGTACAAATTATAATTTTGTTTATCTCTATTATATTTTCGTGTGTAAACGCATTCTAATATATTATTGTATAATTCAACAGAATGATGAATCTTTTGTATAGATTCGTTTGAGTATTTTATAGTCCAAGCAAGCAAAAAGAGCAGTAAAGGTGATGTGCTTAAATCTTTTAAATGTTCTTTTTGCGTTATTTCTTCTAAATCATAAGTAAAATTAAAAGCCTCTGATAATTTAGCCCAATGATCAATTCGCAAATCTCTTTCTATTAGACCTTTATCTTTTAATTTTGGATAATCATTTCTTTCATTTTCAGGAATAAATAGAGGCAAAACTTCAATTTGTAAAAATTGTTCAGTTTCTTGCAAGCAGTAAATTAATTATTTTCTTTCGCCCACTTACAATCACCTTATGTCTTTTGCTCCAAATACTATTCTTTATTTCACGTATTAATTCTATTGCATTATCCCAAACATTTACTTTAATTTCATCTAATCCATCTAAAATAAGAACGATTGGCAAATCGTTTTCTAAATCATAATCCTTCATCCACGAAAGGTTTTTTATATGTTTTTCCAATATAGTTAATGCTGGTACTTTATCTGAAAAATTTAATCTAAACAAATCAATAAAAATTACTCTTTCACCGTCATTTGCTAATGACTCTGCAAGCATTTTCATAGCTGTAGATTTACCACTACCCGGATCTCCAGATACCATACAAATATTACTTTTTCCTTTATAGATCCATGTTAACAATGATAATCTTATGTTGACAATATCTTTAGAATAGTTTTTTTCCAATCCATACAAATCAATATAAATATCTTTTAATAAAATATCTTCTTCAAAAATATTTTGATTTGAAAACTTCAGTTTATTATTTTTGTATTTTTCATATTCGTTGATCATCTTTAGATAATTTCTAGTAGGATAATCTAAATTCACAATTAAACTATTATAGTTTTCATCCTTAAACCATTCTTCATTAAATGCTTTTGTAAAATAAATTGGCCACTGTTTCCTAATTACATTTATTGTTTTATTAGAGAGAAACTCTGAAAGCCATTCACACAGTTTGTTAATGTAAAAATATGAAATTTCTGAAGTGGCAGGACTAGATAAAAA
>OLNF01000191.1_pt1 | contig 48712 bp, 41 predicted proteins | sample 1673061 | NCBI WGS metagenome assembly OLNF01 (sample SAMEA3136751, study PRJEB25190) | human gut metagenome
TTTGCGCAGAAAACAGGACAGCAGGATGAGAAAACTGATGAGCTGGGACAGGACGGTGGCGATGGCAGCGCCGGCAATGCCCAGATCGAAGCCATAAATGAAGATCGGATCCAGAAAGATGTTCAAAATGCCGCCAAAACTGATGCCGATCATGGAAAAGGTGGCTTTGCCCTCTGCCCGTAGGATATTGTTCAGCACATAGGAAGCACACATGATGGGCGCACCCATGAGGATATATCTGGCATAATCAATGGCATATGGCAGGATGGTGGGCGTGGCGCCAAGGGCGGTCATCAGGCCGGAAATGTAACGCAGGCCAAAGATGGTCAGCAGCAGGCCGAGAAACACAGAGGTATAGAAGGCGGTGGCGGAGAGTACCTGCGCCCGCTCTTCATTCTTCTGACCCAGCAGCCGGGAAATGTTGCTGCCCGCGCCCATGCCCAGGGCAAAGCCTACTGCCTGGATCAGGGCCATCAGGGAGAATACGATGCCCACGGCACCGGCGGCACTGGTGCCGATCTTCGCCATATGCCATCCCTCCGCTTCTTTACCCTCACCTCAGCCTTAGCTTACTTCGTGCCAACATACCACAAAGGCCCGCAAATGAAGGCATCCCACTGCCGCATGGGATCATCGCGGCACTCGCCCGATGACCTTGCAGTTGACACATATACGCAGCCGATGAGCGAACGCAGCTGCGGCATGTAACGGAAAGGCGAGCAGACGGATAGATACCGGACAATCGGTTCGAACGATCAGCACACGTGCGTTCGGGCCTTGTTGGAACAGCCCTACCGCTGGCGCAAATCCTCGAAACGAGATACGGCCCAGTCGAATGACTAGGCCGTATCTCGTTGGAGTTTTGCTTGTTTGTGAGAACGTGCGCTTTCGGTGCTAGCTAGCAGTTGCGACGCCTTACCGCGGCAACGCCAGCCGCGGCCGCTGCGGCTGCTGTGCCAGCGGCGCCCAGGGCAACCGCCATTGCGTCGCTATCGCCCGTTGCGGGCAAGGCGGTCTTGGCAGGCTCAACAACCGCAGCTGTCTTTGCGGAGACAGAGTCCGCTACCGGATTTTCCGCTTCAGACTGAAAAGCGAACTCGGTCTTAATTTCCAGGTCGGGCTTTACATCCGGGTCCGGCTTGGCGCCCGGGTCGGGCTCAGGATCGGTCGTGTCGGTTGCAATCAAATATACGTTGCTGCCAAAGACACAGCGGATGAAGTACTCGTGTCGTGTCTCGAGAATGGTCCCCTCCCCGTTGTTGTAGTTGCTGAAATCGAAGTCGGCGAGTGCGCCAATGCAGATCAAATGCAACAGATCCAGGCTGTAGGAAATCAGAGGATCGGCGCCGCCGCCCGTAAAGACCAAGGTCGCTCTTTCGTGATTGTCGATGGCAGCCAGGCTGATCGAAACGTTTGCCTCATTGGGGTTGTCTGTTTTGACTAAAGCCTCAGTATCGGGATCGATCTTGAAGAAGTAGACAGACTCGTTATGCCAAAGGGTGAAATCTTCAGGCGCATCGGGGAAGTCGTATACGTACGCTTCGTCCTGGATCAGTGTGAAAGCAGGTGGCAGCTCAAGGTCGTAGAAGTGGTTGACTACGGTGGTATTGATTTTGATTACGCCGCCTGGATTGGCTGTGCCGCGAGTGAGTGCTGCTGCGGGCGCAGATGGGACATCGACAGATTTAGGTGCTGGCGCAGCGGTCGAATCGCCTGCAGGCGCGACGGCTGCTTCGGTTTCAGCTGTATCCCGGGCCGCTGCAGGTGCAGATTCAGTCGCAGCTGCAGCGGGTGCTGCCAGCTCAGCATCCATTACGGAGGACGCAGCTACATCGGCGGTAGCAGCTGGGGCTACTGCCGCTTGCTTGGCAATGACAGGCGCAGCCGGATCTGCAACTGCAGTTGCAGCGGCGTCTTGCCCCGCAACGGTCTCGGGCATTTCGGCTGCCAAAGCCACACCGGGCAGCATAAGCTGCCCTACCACAAGGACGCTCAATCCAAAAGTAGCGATTCTGGCACCCGTACGACGCTTCGCGCCGCAGATGAGCGAGCTGGTGCGTTTGTTCTGGGTTTGCGGCGAAACAGGCTGTCTGTACATAAGGCGCTCCTTGTTCGTAGGTCGGTTTTCCGTGGATCTACTTTGCGCCCGCACGATTCGCTCAGGTTCGTGCACGGAAGCACTCACGCGAGCCGAGTGATGGCTTAAAATAATTTTCCCATAATCGACGCCTAGGGAGCAATGGTTTGCAATCCAATTTTTGGAGAGAGGATTCGCTAAGGAGCTGCCCCATTAGCCTCTCCATATACCCCTTGCGTCGCAGGCGTATAATCCAGAGCCATGATCACTCTCCTGCTTATAGAAAAAATCGCTTCGCTATTCCTAATCATGGCGGTCGGATTCGCGTTAGTCCGCCTTCATCTCCTGAAAACGGGAGACAGCAAAACGCTCTCCGTCCTGTCTGTATACGCCATCTGCCCGTGCGCTTTCATTTCTGCAACGCAGGTTGATTTAACTCCAGATGTACTGCAAGGTTTTCTATTCGCAGTTGTCTGCGCTATCGTGCTCCAGGTTGGGCAAATCATCCTGACGAAAATCCTGGCAAAGCCGCTTCACCTCTCCCCTATTGAGCGGGCGGCAAGCATCTACTCGAATTGCGGTAATCTGATCATCCCGCTTGTCGGCTTCATCTTGGGCGACGAGTGGGTGGTCTACTCGCTTGCCTACATGAGCGTGCAAACGATCCTGATTTGGACACATGGCAAGTCCCTTATCAGCGAGAATCATCACATTGATGTCCGCGCCGTTCTGTTCAATATCAACTTGCTTGCTGTCGCCGCTGGCATCGTGTTCATGGTACTCGGCATCAAGCTTGTTGAGCCTTTCGGCACCTTCACCTACGACGTAGGACAGATGATCGGCCCTGCTGCCATGCTGGTAACGGGCATGATCATCGGAGGCATGGACTTGCGTCAAATCGTAGCCAACAAGCGCGTTTGGCTGGTCGCCTTCATCAGACTAGTGCTGATCCCTGCCATAGTCACGCTTGTGCTCAAGTTCAGCGGCGTAGACACGTTGGTGACAAACGGCCAGTCGATCCTGCTCATTACGCTTCTTGCCACCATCACTCCATCCGCCTCAACAACGGTGCAAATGGCGCAAATTTACGAGAAGGACGCACCGTACGCCAGCGCTATTAATGTAATCACCACGGTCGGCTGTATCCTAACAATGCCGATTTGGGTAGCGCTGTTCATGGCTTAACGATAAGCCAGTTACGAAAACAATCTGCCTACCGCGAACTGCACCTTTTCGCCTCCGTGAAGGTCGTCGTTTGTCGCAAAACGGACGGCATTCCCCATCAAATACCCTCCAGCGGAAAACACCTAACGTAATGCGAAAATACACCGCGAAAGCGCTTGCTCGTCACGCAACGTAACGTCGTAGCGTATGTGACGAAAGGAGATGGATTCCAGGTCGGAAATCAACAGCGAAGCCGAGAAAACTTACTCGACAGGCGAACTCGCCGCACTCTGTGGCGTCAGCATAAGAACCGTGCAATATTACGATGAAAAAGGTCTTCTACCACCATCAGGGCTCACCGAAAGCGGTAGACGCATCTATGCCGAAGCCGATGCTGCTTGGCGGCAACAAGTTGCCAGGGAAGCTCCATATAGAAGGTTGTGTTCTCCTGAACGCCCGTGCCATCGCCATCAGCGTTGTTCGGCGTCACGGTAGCCATCCGAAAATGAACCGTCACGTTGTCACCCTTTGAAAGGCCAGCACCTTCCCCACCTTGCCCAACAGACTTATAAAGCCGGTCGATCGCGCGGTGGGGATCGTTCGTGCCTACAACCTTTCCGTCCTTGTCGAGCAACGTGGTATACATCTGCGAATGGGGGGTTTCCAGAAGTATCTGCCTCAATGATATCAACGAGGGGAGCCGCGGCATTTGCTGCGGGTGCAGGCGCATCAGCCCCCTCAACGTCAGAATCGTCAGAAGAAAAAACGCCAACATCGGCATTGGCGAGCATGGGCGTTCCAGCTTCACCATATGTGGAAAAATCCTCGTGAACGGATTCCTCAGATGCATTTATAGAAGCATCAGAAGAATTGCCCCCGTAAATTGCGCACTGCTGGAAGAGGCGGAATCGAGATTAGAACCCGTCATATCCGAAGGCTCAGCAAAGCCTTGAGCGGGAATAAACGAGACTATGAGCGTTGCGGAAAACAAAATGCTTATCGCTCGACGAATTAAGGTTGTATTCACAGGTTCCCCAAATGGAATCGGCGGTATAGCCATTCTTAACTTTCAGCTTATAGCTCTATTCATGCATATGATTAACTCATGTACTCTTTTATAGGTTCACTGAATTAACCCTATTGCCCACATCATTATGAGCAGGTTCACGGGTCATTACAGGCGTCACGAAGGTTAGCAGAAGCAGCTTAAGAGCAAAATCGCTACAGCGACAATGAAAACGGTCTCGTTTAACGTCATGCGCCACGCATTACTCTGCGGTGCTACCTGTTGGCAGAAGTCGGCTTTGCTTAACTCCAAAATCATGCTTTAGCTAGGAAATAACCCGCAATTGGAGGCTGCTCTAATTGCACTCAAAGCGAAGGGGCCGAGCCTGGACTACCTCCAAGCTCAGCCCCTTTCATCAAACAGCCCTATTCTGTATTACCGTGCAGCAAACGGAGATAAACAAGCATAATGGACTAGTTCATCTTCTTGCGACGCAGCGCAAATGCAGCAACACCAGCAGCCGCAACGGCAATCACAGCAATTGCACCACCGACAAGAGCGAGGTTGTCGCCCGTCTTCACGGTAGCCATCTTCGCTTCGCTTGACGCCTTGTCGCCGTTGTTGTTAACGGTGTTGACGTTTACGTTCGCATTGGCAGAGGAGCTATCGCCGTTGCCTCCGTTGTTTCCGTTGTCGCCAGTACCAGGCTCAACAGTAGCGGGGGCCGCCTTCCAGCCGGCATACAGAGTGAACTCAGGCTGCGTGCCGTCTACATCAGCATCGAAGTCATAGGCATTGGTGCAGCCCTCGTCAGTGAACCATCCGGAGAAGGTATAGCCTTCCTTAGTAGGATCTGCTGGCTTTGCCACTTTGTCACCAACGGGAACAAGTTGAGAGTCAACTGCTGTACCCTCGTTGGAATCGAAAGTAACAGTAACCGCCTGCTTGACACCGTACGTGCCGTCAGCATTAGCGGCAGGTGCATAGCCTGCAGCGCAGTAATCTGCAGGAACCTCATTGGTGAACGTGCCGCCAGAAACCGCGATAGTAGCATCTGCCGCAGCCGCTGCGTCGGTCACGCGCCATTTGGTAACATCCAGCTTACCGCCCTCGATCTTCAAGGTCGAAGGATTGGGGCTCGTGACGTCCATGTAAATCGTGCCGGTGAATTGGGCGTCGCCGCCAATGACGGTCTCGCCAACGGTACCCGCTTCGGTATAAGAATCCGTCCAGAGATAACCGCCCGTCAGGTTGCCGCCCAGAATCTGAGCCTTGTTCCAGTTCTGAACAACAGCCTGCTTGCTGGTCAGCGTGCCGCCGTTGATGGTGAGCTCACCATTGCCGTCGTTCTTGACCGCAATGAAGTTCTGCTGCTCGAACGTGCCGCCGTTGATGGTGAGCGACGATACAGTATCCACACCGCCATTGCGGATCAGAGAAGAGCCCTTGGACCCAGAATTGTTAATGACATTCGCCTGGTCGATGACCATCGTGCCATTGTTGTCAATGACGTAATAGCTGATCTCACCCTGTGCACCCTGGTCATCGCGCTTGATGGTGCCGGTCTTGCCGGCACTCGTGTCAGTGATGGTCACGTTGCCCTTGTTCAGGATGGCCGCCTTCGCAGTGCCCGTGCCACCGTTAAGGGTGTGGCCGTTCAGGTCGAGCGTGATTTGCTTCGTCGAAGCAATGGTAATATTTTCTGTGGCGTCAGTCAGCAGCTGGATGGTCTTGCCCTTTGCAGCCAGACGGATCGCATCGTTCAGCGTCTCGTACTTCTTGCTACCAACCTGGGCAATATAGCTGCCCTCCTTGACGCCATAGGTGCCATCCGCGTTCTTGGTGGGAATGAAGCCATCGGCGCAGTAGCCTTCGGAAATGCTCTTATTAAACGCACCGCCGGAGACCTCGAAGTTATCGCTGGTAGCTTTGCCAACACCATGGAATATGTTCTGGACCGTATCCTTGAACGTATTGGTAAATGAGCCGCCCATAATCTTCGTGGAGGACGAATAGCCATCTACCGCGCCAGTTACAACAACCTGCGGATGAGCCCATTTCTTATAAGGGGCATTGCATACAAACTCTCCACCAGTAATCGTCGCATTACCATAGTTGAAAATAACGCCAGTGTAGCCTTGTGACGATGCATAGCTCAGCTCAAACTTGCCACCGTTGATGGCGAGCGTCGAGCCTTCATCGCTCTTGACAACATTCAAACCACCCGAGTACGAACCGCTTTCGATGGTCAGCGTGCCCCAGTTGTCGATCATGGAGGAACCCGTATTGCCCGCCGTAGCGGTCACACCCGTCAGCGTCATGTTGGCATTGCTGCCTTTCGTGACCTCGATGTTGTAGTAGCTGGTGCCGCCCGCAACATTACCGTTCTTCACGGTAACGGTGCCACCCTGCACGGAGATTGTCGCCTTGCCGGCATTCGTGTTCGTCAGCGTATTGCCGCCAAGGTCAAGTGTGATGTTCTTGCCGGCAATGGTTACGTCCTCGGTCGCATCCGTCCGCAGCGTGACGGTTTCGCCGTCCTGGGCTGCATTGATGGCCTCCTGCAGGCTGGAATAGTTCTTACCACCGACTTCCGCAACCGCTGCCGTGGCGCCTTCCCCGCCAGTTTCGGCTGCAGGGGCTGCTGCTTCATTAGCTGCTTTGCCGGTCGTATTGGCCGCTTCGCCCGTCGATTCGGACTGCGCAGCAGGCGTATCGCCTGAGCGTGCACCCGTATCGGTGCCTTCCGACTCAGAAGACTGAATCAACTCGGTCGGGGATAAAGAATCCTCCGATGCTGCGCCATCATCAGCCGCGAATGCTGCGGTTGGCAACATCATGGGGCACATCGCAACACCCAGCAGGCCCGAAATGAATTTGTTTTTATTGCTCATTTTCATTTCTTGCGCAACTCCTTTTCTGTTTTCTATGCTCTCAAAATCCTTTACATTTTAATCCCCATCGTCGTAATTGCTGCCGAAAATGCTTTGCTGAATAAAAGATTTACAGGCTTCCGTACTGCGCATAAGCTGCACCAATATCAAAATGCTCAGACAGCAGGAACCGAGTCATAGCGCCAATTTTATAAAGCAACACACATAATTTTGCTAAGCGCGATCAGATTCGCTTGCCAATTCGCTTCATAAAAGAAAAAGGGTACCTTCACTGTATTGAAGGTACCCTGCTGTTAACACGGTCCAAGCAAATTGGAGGGTGCAATACGCTACTGGCAATATAGATAGCTTCACCATACTTTGAAACACCAAACTCTCCCATTTTCAATTCAGCCATGTTATCGCCCCCGCTTTGACAGCCCCAATGAGCAGATCACCTGCGCGCGAACAACGCACCATGGATCGAAGCCTTCTTTCCCAAGCTCCTTGACGCGATCGTCTATCCACGCGCAATGTGCCGTGGATACCACTTCTGAAACCATGCGGTGAACGCCCCCATCAACGCGGGAAGAACGGAATTGATTGCGCCAACATAGCTTGCTGCGTCCGTTTGCATGATGAAGTAAGTCCAAATGGGCGTAACCAGGTAAAGTGCTCCCCACGCCGCCGTAAGGATGCGGTTCGTTCTCATGAAGATCGGATTGCGCAATGCCGCTTCCCCGTTGTAACGGTTCTTGGAATAATGTGCAGTCAGTGGCACTTTCAGGAAGCACGAAACCGTCCACATTAGCCCGAACAACAAGTACGACACCGGAATAACAAGAATCGGCGATGCCCCCGCTAGCAGCGCAACAGAACACGCGCCTACCCCTAAACCGGAAACCTGGTCATACAACGTAGCCTTTGTCCGATGCATCAAAACCGGCAGCAACACGCATACCGCCACGCTGACCAAGCTGCCCCAGAACCCATCAATAGACGCAACAACCCAGAACACGATCCAAGGAATCAAGAGCAGCAGCATATTGGTCTTCGGCTCGCTGGCGCTTTTGCTGTTGCCCTCATCACCACTGTTCGCACCCTCAAGCGCACCCGAATTATTTGCGCCCGCACTTGATGCCGCGCCAAAAAAATCATCCCAGTGCATCATCAGGTCGAAATCGCCCTCCACGGAATACAGATGCTTCATGAGCGCTTCATCTCCAGCAATCTCGCCGCTTGCAATTGAGCGCCAAACATCAAAGGGCGTGTTGATACGTGTGGTGAAGCCATCAGCAAAGCCATCTTCAGGCTCTACTTCAACCCGGCTTCCCTTCTGCCCGAGAGTGATGCGATAGACCTTGCCGATATCGGTATAGTTCATGTCAAGCACAACATCGTGCTCCTGCCATGATTCCTTGCGATAAAGGGCTGCCATTTGACGGGTGAACACCAGGCTAGGATCTTCCTTTTCACCTGATTCGCCAACGCCCCAGCTAGCATCTGCCATCGCCTCAAAAACATCACGAGGGAATAGGTTCTGGTCAAGCTTGCCGCGAGTTTCTCCGGTAATGCCATCAGAAGCAAATTCCTGCCCCGCTTTCTTCACCCAAGAAAGATATTCGTCAGTGCGTTCTGAAAGCTCTTTCACCCTGAAAAGCTCACCTTGTCCGCAGAAAATCGCAGTGTAGCCGCCTTTTCCGCACAGTCGGTCATACAGGTTGGTAACGCAGTCGTAGTTCCCTTGGGCCGTGTAGAAGCCGCACGTGGAAATAACCACGGTTCGCTTGCCGCTCATATCGTAGCGAGAAGGATGCCCTCCGCTTTCCGTTTCCGTGCACATGAACGGGAGGGACATAGGAAGCTGACGGTCGATGAGGGTTTTCAGCTGACCGGGCAATCCAAAGTAATACAGGGGGAAACTCCAAACAACAACGTCAGCCCACAGAATTTTATCGATAACTCCCTGCATATCGTCGTGGATGCAGCACTCCCCTGGCGTCTTGCTCCAACACGAAAAGCAGCCCAAGCAGGGTTTGATGTTCAGCGAGCCAATATTGAGAGTTTCGATTTCCGCCGTCTGCGCACCGCCATTTTCTTCCTGGATGGTAATACCTTCAAGAAAAGCGCAGGTTAGGCGCCAAGTATTGCTTCGTTTGCCTTTAGGACTGCCGTTGATGGCAAGGATCTTCATTTCGCGTTCCTCAATTCGACGACACATTGTTCGGCCGATTCAATATGTGCTTCAGGGCTTTCTTCTGCCGAAATCGGCGGCATTACTCCAATGCGAGCTTTGCCTTGAGCGCTCGTATCGAGAATAGCCATTTCGCTTTCGTACTCTAAGAATATAAGACACGGCCAAAATTGGCTCGTTGGGCATGTTAGAAAAAGGTAAAGCCGAAACCAATTATGAGGCCAGGTTGGCAAGGTGGTCCACGTTCGGTTTGCCACGATATTGAGCCATTTGTCCACGAATAGGCCTAAAAGATGAGACATAAGGTGGCATGAATAATCAGACAGTCAAATAGAATGACAAATATTTACCTGGTCGCTAAACTAACAAGAGAGCAAATACTGCAACTATCACAACAAGTCGTCATATGCAGTTCCAGACAATGTCGCAAAAACAAATTTGTTCCTGCGCAAACCCTAAACAGAAGGAAATGTTATGAGCAAAGCACAGAAACTGATATCCGGCATCTTTGCGTTAGTATTCGCCCTAGCAATAGCGCCTACTGCGTCATTCGCCGCCACCAATTATGACCTATCCGTTAATGGCGAGCACTTCACCAGCGAAAAACTCACCATCCAATGCGGCGAAGGCACGGCAACATACGACCCCGACGCACAGAACCTCACGCTCAACAATGCCTCCATCACAAACGCGGTAGATTATGGCGGCATTGATTCGGAGCTAACAGGCGATTTAACCATCACACTCCAGGGAAGTAACCAAATCACCTTCAACGACAATATAGGCATCATGGCCACGGGGAACGTCATTTTCCATGGATCGGGAAGCCTTGCCATCTCGGTCGCGGGAGACACGATGGACGGCATAAGCGTAGCCGGCGACGTCACCATGCAGAACACAGCCGTCTCCATCCATTCCCCTGGCGGACTCGGCATTGCATGCGATGGCACAGTCTCCCTCGACAACACGCAACTCACTTCTAACGGACTGTATGCAGGCATCGATGCCGCAGACCTGGTTATCAAGAACGGCTGCACCGTAAACATCTCGGCAACCGAGCAAAATTGCAACGCTGCGTACATTAACTCCACCGACAGCTCTGCAGGCAATATCAACATTTCAAATTCAGCTGTTACCGCCAAAAGCTTATACCCAGGACTCTTCGCCACAGGCAATATGACTATCGATGGTGGTACCCTCCAGGCCACCTCTACCGTTGACTCTCCTCTGTGGGCAAAGGGCAACATCGCCATTAGGGGAAAAGCGAAAGTCACGCTTAGCGGCGAATACCCTTCAGGCTGCAATGGCAACTTTACGGTTTATGAGGCAGAGATCGACGCCAAAAACACCAGCCAGAACAATATTCCCGCACTTGCCGACTGTCCTACTATCAACGATGACTTCGCGCTGACGTATGCCATGGCTGTTGATAGCGAAGGCACGTCGATCGATCTTATTGAGCACGATGGAGCCGAACAGGCTAAAGGCTTCCTTCACCTTTACAAGAACATCCATTTCATCACTAGCGAAAAAACCGTGACCTATTCCCTTCCGTTCACGAAGGTAGTCAAAAAGGGCGGCGACATTGCTCCCGGTAAGCAGGAATTTGAGCTAGAGGTCTTTGATGTTGGCGTTGGCCAGATCGAGGATTACAGCGATGTGACCATAACGGCAACCGTAGCTACGAATGGCGAAGGAGAATACGAAAACGCCCTCACCATCCAAGGCCCGAAGAAGCAAGTGGACAACATAACGTGCGAAGGCTTTTGCGTACGTGAAAAGAACACCGGCATTGCAAACTGGACCTATTCGGATGCCGTATACCAAATCTTCTGCAACGACGGAGCAACCGACAATCAGGGCACGGCCCAGCCAAGCTTCGAAGTATTCCCCGTTGAACTGGTAGCAACAGACAGCGGCGAATTCTACGAAAAGACGCAGGATACCCCCGTTGATGTCATGACGTTCGAAAACGTCTATACAGAAAAGGCTGCACCCGCTGAAGACACCAAGCCAACAGAGGGCAGCGATCCCAACGCGAACAATAAGTCTGACGCCGGCGATAAACCAGCAGTAGCCACCCCTCATACGGGTGACGGCAATGCACCAATCATTGCAATCGTCGCATTGGTAATAGTGGCAAGCGCCCTGTTTGCATCCGCATTGAGAATGAAGAAGTACTAAAAACAAGAAGCATGCCTTTTGCGAGCGCCCATCGATGGTTACCGATGGGCGCTTCTCTTCGCTGTTCGCATGCTTAACGTGGAAGTGTAGGCCGATGGAACGCTTACTGGCAACCCCATTGCAGGCCGCCCAGGATGGCCCGCAACACTTACCGCAAATGCGCTGTACATGCTGGAATCGGGCACCAACGCTTCCAAACCCGCCGCAGGCGATGTTATCAAAGTGGAGCTTCGATAAGAGGGCGGGTGCGGCTGCCAAGAGCGCGAACCGTCTAACAGACTCCGAAACCATCTCAGGTTGTTGGCGAATTTGCTACACAAGCTCGTCAACAACCTGCTTCATTTCTAGAGCCCAGTTCAACTGCTGTTTTATGAAACCTTCCCAGGCTTTTTCGTTGCCTTTGATTTTGCAGCCATCCTTATAAAAACGCACGCCAGATGCCTTTTTTGCATCGAAGGGCTTCGCCTCCAAACAAAGCCGCTTTTCGAACTCGGATGCATTCCCGATAGCCTTATGGCCGATTACCTTGTCGTTCGGCACGTAGAATTCAATACCGATGCGCCCGCGCTGAGTGTCAATAAGCAGCGCGATGTGATAGGCAGATGTGCCGCAGCGCAACGTGGTCCAGTGATCTTTCGAGGGCTTCTGCGGGTTAAACACCCTTAGGAACTCTGGCGTCGCCTGGGCCACCTCGCGATATTTGGTCCAGTACGATAGCTTGACGCGCTCGGTCTCGGAGAGTCCCTCGCTGAGCTTGATGGCTTTCGTCCACTCGTTAGGCTGCTCGACTACGTTGAAACGCGGAGCAGGCAGGGAATCTCCGATGGACCACAGCTCTATCTCCACTAGGAAGAACCCGAAATCGCTGTCGGTGTGCTGGTTGAGCCACTCGATGGCCTGACGGTGCTCGTCGCGTGCGCGTGCCACCACCCACACGACAACCTCGGCGCCCTTGCCGGCGGCGTAAGTGATTACTTTGCCTAGGTGATCGTGGTTGGTGTCCTCGAGCTGATTCTCGATGATCACCTTGCGTCCGGTGCCGGCTTCCTGCGCATAGATGTCGACGTTGAACGAGCCCACCGACGACTCGGTCTCTATAAGCTCAAGCTCAATACCGACTGCCGAGCTCAGTATGGCAAGGTTGGGCTCCTCGGAGAGCCACTTAGTGAAGTCAAGCGCCTCATGCGGCCATACATCGCGCAAATCGACTTTCTTCAGTTTGTCGAGGTTGTATTTCATTTCAGTCCTATCAAATCGTTGGCGCGCAGAGCGCTTCGTTCGCATCAATCGAAAGCTGAGCTATACGCTATCGGCAGGCCAGCGCTTTCGCCAATTCTCCATCCGCGCGCTCATCTCTGATGGATTCATTCTGCCAATCGCCTTAAGGACATCCTGCGGCTCAACATTCCCGTTTCTGTGCTTCAAGGAGTCTTTTGCTATTTCGTAGGCAAGCTGAACGGACGTTGTTGCAGCAAAGGGTTTTCCCTTCCGCGCCAGATTTAATGCTTCGGTGGCTCCGCTTATCGCGTTGTTGAACAACTCGATGGCGTCCATCTGCTCGGACGTGTTTTCGACCAGATAGTCAACACCGTCGTCTCCGACGCCGAACTCAACCTCTCCTTGTCTATTCTGCTTGCCGAAAGGCGTTTCTTTTCCAAGGCCTAAATATTGTGTCTGGATCATGCCTTGTCGAGCAGCGCTTGTTTCGAACATGCCGTTGTGGCATCTGATAATCGCAGCGTCCCTTACCTCGTCGCCGTAAAGCGGGCAAAACGCAAGCAAGATCCAATCAACGTGAGCCGATGCTTTCTTGAGGAGCTCATAGACCTCGCAACTTATCGGGAACTGACCTTGAGATACCCTAGTCTCCCTATATCCATCATTAAGGAACCATTGACGCAAATCCGTATGGAACTCAATCAAGAATCCAAGCCGAATATCGGCACTGGTGTCAATCCGCATCATATTTTCGCGATACGTATCGAGTTTGGGCACATGCCCGCGACCGTCCTCCCCAAATAGCCCAGCATTAAGCGAAATACTGATGCCGTCAACACAAGCATTCGATTTCTCTCGTATCGCTCGACTGAGGAGATTGCCAAACCCCTCGTAGACCTCTTCGGTTAGAGCACCAGCACGAGCAGCATCTTCGTGCTGCCTGCGAAACTTCTCTGCATCTGAAAAAAACCTGGCGGCTTTCGATTCAGTCTTCTTACCAACGCCGATATGATGGTCGACTCGAAAATGCTCAATGCCCACCAACCTCTTTCCGTCACCGGCGGTAATGAGAATATCAGGCCTGTCGAAGGAATGGGCGCTCCCTGATAATCGATTCACATTACGCGTTGCTTCGCCACCTTTCGCATGCGCGATCCTCAATGACTGTTTGAAAATCGAAAGCTCCGCCTTCTCCTGATTCTCTTTATGGCCCATCGGCACCACTAGTCCATCTTCCCCATCACCTCGAGCAAGTCCTCATACGTCGCAACGTTGTGATAGCGCACATCGCCTGCGCTCATCTCGTTAAAGAGCTTCTTGGCGCACGCGATCTTAGCATTTTCCACACCGGAAAGCTCCATCGTATCCATAGTGCCCTTAGTTTCGGCGATAAAGAAGATATGACGCACACTACCTTCTTTGAAGGCAATTGCCCAGTCAGGCGCATAATTTCCCACAGGCGTAGGAATTTGGAATGTGCGTGGCAACTTGGCGTACACTGCAACCTCCGCTGCAGCGTCCATATCCTCGGCGAACTTGCGCTCTCCACCCTCGAAGGAGCGAAAGCGCGCCTTGCGACGTATCCAGTCGGCGCACTCAAGGGCAACAGCTTTCTGTGTGAGCTCGTTACGTAATTTAATTTCGAATTCAGTACCGCATAGTCCCTGCTCACGAGCAAGTCGAGGAATGTAAAACTCCCGTTTCTCACGAGGAGGGCGCTGCTTTGTGAACGCTTGCGAAGTGAAAATGAAACGCAGCTCTTCAATGCCTTCAAGCTGTTCAGCAAGTTCCTGATAGGCATACATCGAGAAAACGGAAGACGCTATCGCCACACGATCGCCATTAGCTATGCTGGCAACGAGGTCATCTTTAACTATGCAAGCACGGTTGTCGAAATACCCAGGTTCCATAGACCCTATGCCCCTTTCTTTGCAAGATCTTTAATCATGCAGGTGCGCACAAAGTCAGAGAAGCCGATGCCGCAAAAAGCCACTTCCCCCTTGATTGCTTCGCACAGAGTGCAGAGGAAGGGCAAAGTTGAGTAAACCCGGTTTCCCCCTACCGAGAAACTACGAGCCCCCGATTTGCAAGGGTTGCGCCTTGTTGGTTCCCCGTAACTCTTAGCCATACATGCTCCCACCACTTAAAATGCAATGCAAATACGTTGTAGCATTATAATGTGACAGCGCAGCTCAACAGCAAAACCCAGCAACGGCAAAGGCCCGAATCCCACGCCAGGACAAACGGCAGAGCAAGCAATGAAGCAGCTTTCACCACCCGCCCACCGACACTCAAAAATGGGAAACAAGAGCTCATACCTGCGGCAATAATGGGACATAGGTTCATTCCCTCGCACATGCGACTGTGGCACTCTTGTATAAGGAACACTTTCCCCAGCAAACGCACGCGAGAAAGGGCACGAACATGAACAGCGACGTACAAAAAAGCGTTGATGCGAAAACGCATTACTTCGATGAATACCTCATCGTGCCTGATAGCTTGCGGCCCGAAGTGGATGCATTCTGCGCCGAAGTAGCCGCGCTTGGCGAACAGTGCGCAGACTTCAATACCTTCGAGAATCGCTTCGCGTCTGAAGGGCTTTCGGAAAAGTTTGTGGCACTCATCTGCCAATGCGCCCAGAAAAAATCCCCGCAAACAAAAGAACAGCGGCGGGAATCGCTCAAAGCCGCCAAGAGCATGATGCGCGAAAACCGAAAAGAAACCGCGGAATACTTTGCCGACTCCGTACTTGCATCCGCCAGAGTCGAAGCCGAGGGGCGCATCCTGAAGGAAAATCGAGAGCGCATGATCGAAAACGACACCATGGGCGACTACACAAGAACAAAGAACGCTATAGAAGACGGCATCGGCCTTTTCGGGTTCCTATTGAATAAGTTCAGGAAGTAAAGGCTCAGCGTTATCCTCTAAGCACCAACCAAAAGGACGATGATACAAGGAACCCCGATATGGTGCTTATTCTCATAATGCTATTCATTGCCACAGCTAACGTTGTAGGCTGCGTCCTTATCAAAAAACGGGGAATCCAAATCTTCCTGGGAATCGCAGCGTGGAGCTGGGTTCTTATTGCGCTGGCGAGCGGCCTACTTCTTTACAACATCAATTACAAAACAACCGATATCGACGTATCGGAATCTCCCGATGGTGCCTACGAACTGCACTTCCAGCAAATCGGAGAACCAGATTGGCCCTTCGGTTCAACCCACGCCCGTCTTGTTCTCGAAAGCAATGGGAAAACCGTCACAACGTGCAGCTTCGACATTGCCAACGACGGCAAAAACCTTAGTCCTGAAAACTGGGAAACTACATGGGGCAGCGACCACGCATCAGCCACCATATTCGGCGAAGAGCAAAGCGACTATCGCTACAACCTCAGCTTGGATGGGGAAATTGAAGAGCTCCAGCTAGACACCTATAACGGCAAAACAATTCCTGATGCACAGAACGAAGCCCCAAAGATCGACGAAGATGGCTACCCTACCGCCCAGGACTACCAAGCATACAAACGAGAAATGGCAGCGGTTGCCAGCTACATTGGGGTCGACGGATTCGAGATGGAATACAAAATTACGGCTAAGGGCTACCCCTATGCCGTAATCTCCAGGGAACCAAACGAAAAAACTGGCCAAGTTACCGAGCTACACATTATCCTGAACGAACAGCACGAAAGATTATCGAACCGGGAATACGTTCTGCAAAAGCACCGCTTCGCAGCAGATGGAGCAGAATCCGCTTCTGCTGAAATCGTCGATTTCTATTTGGTGGACTGTGCAACGCTTGAAGTCACCGACGAGCATACAACCCAATGGCATAAAGCAAACCGCAGTTAAAGTTTCATATCGAATTGGGATTCAAACCTATTTCAGAAAAGTATCAATAGGAACAGATAGTACTGTTTACCTGGTGGAACGACACTATTTTTAAATAAGCAAGCAACAGAAAAGTTAGAAGAGGTGCTTCTAACGAATGCCCAAAAAGCTTAATCCGTCCGTCTAGATGAACACGTTCATTGATTTCTAACAATTCTTAATCTATTGTAAAAAAATCAATAGCTCTCGAAGCTATTGGGATCTATTTTTTGGGGAGGCATACATGAAAACTGTTGCTATTATTGGCACTTTTGACACCAAAGGCGAAGAATTCGCCTACGTTAAAACCCGCTTCGAAGAGCTGGGCATCAACACCATTACCATCCACTGCGGCGTATTCGATCCGCAAACCATGCCTGACGTTACCAACACGGAAGTAGCAGCAGCAGTTGATATCGAAATGTCCACCATCGCCGAAAAGAAAGACCGAGCCTTCGCCACGGAAACCATGACGCGTGGCGTCGAAAAGCTTTTGCCTACGCTGTATGCCAACGGTCGCTTTGACGGCGTCTTTTCCATGGGCGGCTCGGGCGGAACCGCTATCGCAACCGCAGGCATGCGCAAGCTGCCGGTAGGCGTTCCCAAGGTTATGGTATCCACCATGGCATCAGGCGATACTTCGCCGTACGTCGGCGCATCCGACATTGCCATGTTCCCCTCCATCGTTGACGTTGCGGGCATCAATTCCTTCTCTGCAACGATCTTCAACAACGCGGTTGCCGCTATGACAGGCATGCTCGAGCACACTGCTCCCAAGCACGAAGATTCCAAACCACTTGTGGCCGCAACCATGTTCGGCGTTACCACGCCCGCTATCCAGAAAGCACAGGCATACCTGGAATCAAACGGCTATGAAGTACTTGTATTCCATGCAACTGGCACGGGCGGAAAATGCATGGAATCACTGATCAACGGCGGCTTCATCAAAGGCGTACTCGATCTGACTACCACCGAATGGTGCGATGAAATTGCTGGCGGCGTTCTTAACGCTGGCCCCGATCGCTGCAGTGCTGCTGCCCTTAACGGTATTCCCGCTGTGGTGTCCGTAGGCGCTGACGACATGGTGAATTTCGGCCCGTGGGATACCGTCCCCGAGCATTACCAGTCTCGCAACCTGTACAAGCACAACCCAACCGTTACGCTTATGCGCACCACGGTTGAAGAAAACGAGCAAATTGGGCGTGCTATTGCAAGCAAGGTGAACATGTCTATCGGCCCGTGCGCCGTCATGTTGCCTTTGAAGGGCGTTTCGATGATCGACGCAGAAGGCCAGCCGTTCTACGGTCCCGAAGAAGATGCGGCACTGTTCCAGGTGCTTCGCGATGAGATCGACCCGACAAAGGCTGAGCTCATCGAAATGGATGCTCATGTGAACGACGACGAATTCGCCATCGCCGCAGCACAAAAGCTGATCGACCTCATGAATCAATAACGATACAAAAAGACGAGAACACCTAGTTCTCGTCTTTTTATTACAGAGGGTGCCCCAAGCGGCACCGCAACCCTAGCTTCATTGGGCCTTTTTCCATAAGGGCAGTATCTCTTATTGGAAAACGCTCATTAAAGTAACAGTTCCTCAAGGAAAAAGGAGAAAACCATGCTTGAATTGTCCCGCGCAGAAATCCTCGACCGCTTCCGCAAGTCCCTCGACGAAGGCAACATCCTGCTCGGTGTAGGCGCTGGTACGGGCATCACGGCTAAATCCGCTGAGGCCGGCGGTGCCGACATCTTCGTTATCTACAACTCTGGTCGATTCCGCATGGCTGGCCGCGGCTCTCTTGCTGGCCTGCTTTCCTACGGCGATGCAAATCAGATCGTTGTTGAAATGGGTGCCGAGGTTCTGCCTGTTGTGAAGGACACCCCCGTGCTCGCTGGCGTATGTGGCACCGATCCCTTCCGCGTTATGAAGAAGTACCTGGCCGAACTTAAAGAACAGGGCTTCAACGGCGTTCAGAACTTCCCCACTGTAGGTCTTATCGACGGCACATTCCGCAAGAACCTCGAAGAAACCGGTATGGGCTACGGCCTTGAGGTAGATATGATTGCCGAGGCTCACAAGCTCGACATGCTTACCTGCCCGTATGTCTTCGATGAAGAGCAGGCAGCAGCAATGACCAAGGCCGGCGCAGACATCATCGTTGCCCACATGGGCCTTACCACAGGTGGCACCATCGGCGCAGAAACCGCACGCACTCTCGAGGATTGCGCAAAGATCATCGAAGGCATCGTAAAGGTTGTAAAGGATATCAACCCCGATGCACTCGTTATCTGCCATGGCGGCCCCATCTCCGAGCCCAAGGATGCGGCTTACATCATCGAAAACGTTCCTGGTATCGATGGCTTCTTCGGCGCAACTTCCATCGAGCGCCTGGCGGCCGAACGTGGCATTAAGGCTCAGACCGAAGCATTCAAGTCTATCAAAAAGTAGCTTTTACCAGCTTGTTTGTTTGCAAAAAACAAGGCGTTCGCCATTCGGCGGGCGCCTTGTTTCATTCAACAGCAAAAAGAAACAAGTCCAAACCTTGGTAATTGCCCAATCTCCCTAATCGTTCTCTTTCGGTATGCACTATGCATCTGTGCTAAAGTTAGCTTAACCTAACTTAACCACGGCTAACTCTGCTCTCACACCGATCGCTCCGTTGGCCTTCCGCACAGATTGGAGCGCTTATGAAAGGCAACACCCCCTACCTGGTGGTCAACGGACTCATGAAGCATTACGGCAATGGCGAAGCGCGCGTCCAAGTGCTTGATGGAATTACCACAACCATAAACAAAGGCGAAATTTGCGTTATGCTCGGCCCCTCCGGTTCAGGAAAATCAACGTTTCTGAACCTCATCGGCGGACTCGAAGGAGCCGACGGCGGCACGATCCACGTCGGAGAAAGCAAGATCACCGCGCTTTCCGCAAAAACCTTGGGCGAATACCGCCGCCGTGAACTTGGCTTCGTTTTCCAGTTCTACAACCTGGTCCCCGACCTTACCATTCGCGAAAACATCGAGGTCACAGCGTACCTTTCCAAGAAACCCCTCCCCATAGACGAACTGTTGCATTCGCTTGGCCTGTGGGAGCACCGCAACAAATTTCCCCGCCAGGTTTCAGGCGGCCAGCAACAGCGCTGCGCCATCGGACGAGCGTTGGTGAAGAACCCTGGCCTCATCTTGTGCGACGAACCCACAGGCGCCCTCGACTACAAAACCTCGAAAGAGGTTCTTGAGCTTATGGAAAGCGTGAACCGCACGTATGGCTGCACGATCGTTATCGTCACACACAACGCCGCCATAGCACGCATGGCAAACCGCGTGCTTCGTTTGCGCGACGGACGCCTGGCGGAAGACGCAGCAAATGGAGCGCCTGTGCCCGCTTGCGAGCTTGAATGGTAGGCGAACGATGACACCACTTGCCAAACGACTCCCCCGCGAACTCAAGAACAACATCGGCAAATACCTTGGCATCTTTCTGCTTATGTGCGGAGCCATTGCTCTGACCTCAGGCTTTCTACTTGCCGCGCATTCGATCAGCCAGATCATCGATGGCATGCACAGCGAATACACCATCGAAGACGGCCGTTTAGCCACTTCGTTCGAAGCCACCGACAACCAGCTTCAAGCCGCACGCGATGCAGCCGAAGACGTGGGCGGCGTTACGCTCTTTGATAACTATTCCATCGATGCCGCCATCACGCTCCCCAATGACGATGGGACCAAACGCACACTGCGTACTTACAAGCATCGCACCCAAGTAGACATCGCAGCCTACTGCGAGGGTTCAGAACCTGCAACCGAAAAAGAAGTTGCCATCGACCGCGTGTTTGCAAAAAACAACGATATCCATGTGGGCGATACCGTCGATCTTGAAGGCAGCGCCTACACCGTCTGCGGCATCATGACCCAACCGGACAGCCAAGCGCTTTTCCTCAATAACTCCGACTTTACCGTGAACACCATCACCTATGGCGTTGCCGAAGTTTCCCCCGCGGGCTTTGAAGCGCTTAAAGATGCTGGCGGCGCACCAACATATACCTACTCGTTTACCTTCGCCAACCGCAACCTTTCCGTTGCAGACCGCACCGATGCCGAAAAAGATATGGCAGAGGCAATGGCGGATGCCGATGCAAATATCGACGACCTCACCGATGCAAGCGCCAACCAAGGCATTGGCTATGCGGCAGATGACGTTAAGGGCGATTCTGCCATGTGGACCACTCTGCTCTACATCATCATCGTTATCATGGCATTCGTATTTGTGGTGCTTACCAACGCCACCATCGAACAGGAAAGCGCAATCATCGGCACCCTTCTGGCAAGTGGATATCGCCGAAGCGAGATTGTCCTGCACTATCTAGCGCTGCCGGCAATTGTAGGCATCTTGGCAGCTGGTCTAGGTACCGCACTCGGAGTGGCATTCTTTACCGAGCCCATGCGCCAGCTTTACTACGGCTCCTACAGCCTGCCTCCGTTCCAGGTGTTCTGGGACTGGGGTATTTTCCTCAAGTGCGCCGTGGTGCCCGCTGCCGCACTTATCATCATTACGCTCGTGGGCCTTCTGCGCAAAATGGGAAAAACGCCACTGCAGTTCCTGCGTCACGAAGCTGCCGGGAAATCGGGCACCAAGCGCGGCGTGCGCTTACCTGAACGTCTGAGCTTCGTAGCGCGCTTCCGCCTTCGTATTTTCCTGCGAAACCTTGGCAACTTCGCCACACTCTTCGTAGGAATTGCATTTGCCAGCCTGCTTTTGCTCTTCGGCCTGGCCATCTTGCCCACTATGACACATTACGCCGACAACTTAGAAACAAGCCTCGTTGCCGAACATACCTACACCTTGAAGGCGCCGCTCGAACTTGAGGGAACACCCGAAGAACGAGAAGCGTGGGCTGCGCTCGAACGCTTGCAATCCATCAACGGCACGCTGCTTTCCGCCACAGAAGATGCGCAAGACGAGCTGGAAGATGCAGCAGATGCCGCACAAGATGCATACAACGCTGCACTGACATCGCCTTCCGCAGAAACGGCACAAGCGGCAACCAACGCCCTTTCGAAAGCACAACGAAAAAAGGACGCCTTCTATGCATCTATCGATGACATTGCCGACGCTCTTGGATGCAACCGCGACGACGCTATCGACCTAATGGAAAAAGCCGCCGATATCGATACAGACGATGACAATATTCATCCCGTAAACACCACCGACAACGGCGCTGATGTCATTAACCAAGCAGAAAAGTACGCCGTCTACCAGCTTGAATACGACCGAGGAAACAACAACGGCACCGAAACCGTTGCCGTCTACGGCATTCAGCCAAATTCCCGTTACTGGAAGGATCTTGATATAGGCGATGGCAAAGCCGTATTCGGTGCGGGTCTTGCAGACAAGTTCGGCTGGAATGAAAACCAACAGGTAAACCTCTACGACAAGTACGAAGACAAAACCCACAGCCTTACCTTCTCGGGCCAGGAAGACACCTGGGGTTCGAACTCGAATATGAACGTATACATGAGCATCAACGACTTCAACACGATGTTCAGCAGCAACAAGTCGTACTTCAACGGATACGTTAGCAACGAAGCACTCACCTTGGACGCACGCTACTACGCAAACGACACAACCCCCGATGACATGCGTGCGGTGGGCAACCAATTCGTAGACATGATGGACTCCATGATTGGAATGATGGTGGGCTTGGCCGTATTCATCTTCTTGCTGTTCATGTACCTGCTCACCAAAGCCGTCATCGATCGCAGCGCACGTTCCATCAGCTACATGAAGGTTTTCGGCTACCGCGACAAAGAGGTTTCTCGTCTCTACATTCGCTCAGTTACGCTGTGCGTGGTCGCATCGCTTGCGCTGTGCCAACCTCTCATCATTGGCTCGCTTACCGCAATCTTCCGCTCAATGCTGCTCGCCTACAACGGCAACATCGAGATCTACGTGCCCTGGTGGTGCATGGCCGTGTGCATCGGCATTGGCTTTGCCACCTACCTCCTAGTAGCGTTCATGCATACGCGCTCGATTAAACGGGTTAGCCTATCCGAGGCATTGAAAGTGCAGGAATAGGCGAGTTTTCGAAGCTTTAAATAGCAAGACCCCATTGGCGCCCCCCCCCGAAAGCTTTTTCCGAGGGGTCGCCAATTCGATTGCCAAACGCGCAAACCACCCGCACCAATTAGTCGCTTCCATCCCCGCGAAGCGGGGGGTGCGCCATCATGGCCGACGCGAACGCGTACCGCGTTGTTCCATCCACGCAAATCAAAGAGGCTGCGCCAAAGGCAAGAAAATCAACCGAAAGAAGGAGAAACCAATAGAAACTATCCTTGGAATCCTGATTCCCTTTTTAGGCACGACGATGGGCGCTGCCTGCGTGCTTTTCATGAAAAACAATCTGGGAAACCTGAGGCAACGTTGCCTAGCTGGATTTGCCGCAGGGGTAATGGTTGCCGCGTCGGTTTGGAGCCTGCTCATTCCTGCTATAGAGCAATCGGCTTCGATGGGAGCGCTTTCGTTCGTTCCCGCTTTTGCGGGATTCTGGTTCGGCGTGCTCTTCTTGCTTGCCTTAGACCACCTAATCCCCCATCTGCATGTAAGCAGCGAACAGTCCGAGGGCCCAAAAAGCAAACTTAGCCGTACTACAATGATGGTATTGGCAGTGACGCTACATAACATCCCGGAAGGCATGGCAGTTGGCGTAATGTACGCAGGCTTCCTTTCGGGAAATGCGCAGATCACAGCAGCAAGCGCTTTGGCATTGTCCCTCGGCATCGCTATCCAAAATTTCCCAGAAGGAGCAATCATCTCGATGCCGCTTCGAGCAGAAGGGATGAGCAGAAGAAAGGCATTCGCAGGTGGCGTTGTTTCCGGCATCGTAGAGCCCATTGGTGCAGTGCTGACGATCATTGCCTCACAGCTCATCATTGCGGCACTGCCTTATCTTTTAAGCTTTGCAGCAGGAGCCATGCTGTATGTGGTGGTCGAAGAACTGATGCCGGAACTATCTCAAGGCAAGCATTCTAACCTTGGCACGGTGTTCTTTGCCATCGGGTTCAGCCTGATGATGGTTCTCGACGTTGCGCTGGGATAAAAGCACTAGTCGTGCTCACGCACTCTGGCAACAGCATCAAGCTCAAGGCCGTCACCATGGTCAAGTTCCCTGTCCTTAGAAATGGTGGGGATAACAGCCAACATTAAAACCGCCAGGAAAACCGCAACAGCAGCTAGCACAACCCACACAACGGGTTTTTGAACCAGAAATGCGCTAAGTCCCATCACTGAATAGGAGATGGCCAGGATCCTCATCTTCCTAGGCAGAGAAATACCACCGCTTTGCTTGAAGGGCTCAACGTATGCTCGGTAAATTGGAGTTTGAGCAATCCAGGAACTAAGGCGCTCCGAGCTACGTGAAAACAGAAACGCTGCAAGAAGCACAAGCGGCGTTGTTGGCAGAACCGGTACAAACATTCCAATGAAGCCAAGCGCAAGGCACACACTGCCTGCAATAATAAATAGAATCTTCTTCGCAAAACGCATGGTAGTGTCCTTTCAGGATCGGCATGCTCGCAAAAGAATGCGTGCGGCCATTTTCTCATAGAGGTTCCAATCGCTCATGCAGCAAGCAGGACACATGGTAGGTATTTCCAAATTAACGGCTTAAACTTCGCTACCTACATAGGCGGAATCTCAAAGCCGAAGTTGCATGGATCGGACGCACCGACCAGTTTCACCCATCAACCCAACCGGGCCAATACCAATTACCGCAACATCATCACCGAACTGGATATCTACTTGCTGGATTAGCCAATCAGCTCGTACCCCTTGAAAAGCGCCGCCCGCCGGTGTCGCGCCAATGCGACTGCCAATTGCGACTTCGCCGCCATTCAATGCAAACGGGGCCGCTCTTGCGAACGACCCCGTGACGGCGATGACGGCAGTGAAGGCAGATTCCTATACAGCCAGTTTCCCTTCATTACCTTCACCGCTTTCATCCTCTACAGCAAGGAGATCACCCAGGCCGAATACGACGAGCGGAAACAGACCTGGGACGATGGTGAAGATGCCCTCGAAGTGCTGGAACAAGCCAGGCGGATGGATGTCGCGGGGATCCGCGAGTAAACAAAGCAATCAGCCGTCCGAGTTCGCAGAAATTGCATGCCCTATAGGGAGTGAGGCTGCGTAGAAAGGATTCAAAAATGGCAGCTGGTAATATATTGGTAATCGGCAACTCAGGCGTTGGAAAATCGACCCTCATCAACGCCTTTCTCGACGAAGACGAAATTGCTGCGAGGGTAGGTTGGGGCATTTCGGGAATGACCAGCGCTTTGGAGATTTATCCCGCAAAGAAGGTGCCTTTCCAGCTCATCGACACCATCGGGTTTGAGCCGTCCTTCCTCAAAAGGGCGAAAGCTATCAAGGCCGTCAAAAAATGGTCGAAAGAGAGTGCCAAGGAAGGCAATGAGGATAGGCAAATAAATGCCATCTGGTTCTGCATCGATGGAACTTCCAGAAAACTGTTTCCCGAAGCCATCAAGAACCTATCTAAGGCTACGAAGATGTGGGAATCGGTACCTGTGATCATTGTAATCACGAAATCCTATTCCATCCCTGAACGAGCCGAGAACGTCCAGATGGTTCATAACGCATTCGCCCAGCAAAAGCGCTATGCGAAGAACCTTAAAGCGGTTATTCCCGTCGTGGCCCAAACCTACACGCTCAACGACACGGCCTTTGCGCCGCCTGAGGGAATCATGGAACTCATCGATGCCACCAATGCCGTCCTCCCGGAAGGCATGAAAGCCGCCGAGAAAGACATCGCATCCTTCAAGCTGAAGCGTAAGCGAGCGATGGCGCAAAGCGTCATAACCGCATCGACCGCAGCAGGCGGAGCCGTCGGCGCGATTCCTCTGCCTTTTGCCGATGCCGCCATACTCGTTCCCGTCGAGAGCGGACTCGTCACAGCGCTGCGAAAGATCTACGGAATTCCCGATGGCGACGATGCCCAAAAGATAATGGACACGATTCTAGAGGTCGGCACGGCAAGCATAGCGGCCAAGGCCGCAATCAGCGCACTGAAAGCGATACCAGGCGTCAACCTTGCAGGAGAAGTTATAAACGCCATCGTCGCGGCAGCCATCGTCGCGGCCATTGGCGAAGGCTCGGCGTTTGTCTTCGAGAAGGTATATCTTGGCGAAATGAGCGCGAAGGACGTTGATGCGATTCGCAACTTAATAGAGCAAAAACTAGACAACGAATTCGTCAGGAAAGTGACGGAGGTCATTGAAGATTTCGCCGGCAGCGATCAAGGTAAGAATTCGCTCAAAGATTTAGCTGGCAACCTGGTTAAAACCCTAGGTCCAAGCGCTGGCAAAGCTTCCTCTTAGGGACATCAGGAGTAATCTTGCTTGCGAGTACGGAATGAGTGCAAACAGATTGGATATCCCGGAGACGACAAAACATGAGAGTGCAAATTGAAACACAACGAACTACGACAACGCTCGAATTCTCAGTCGAGTGGGAGTAGCAGGAACTGGCTTCTGAACTCGCATTTTGGTGCTGCCGAGTACCGCCTGATACTGTTTCGGCATCGCCGCAGAGCAAAGCCACCAGCGAAATAACGGGAATAACAGCCTCCGGACCCTCTGTGAACTGTATTTACCCAGGTCAGCAAACGGGAATATATAGAAGCGAAAATCGGTTTCCGCAGGTTCGGTAACCTCGAATACCACCGAATAGCGCCGCGTATCTTGCCGTATTTGGGCATTTCGAGCAATTGCCTGAATGATTGATTATTCACGCAATTTTACTTTGAGACACGGGGGGCATGCGGGACTTTTGAGCCACATGTCCTCGTAGGAGAACGACCCTGTCCCGCCTTATATACCGTGTAGCGAACAACGAGCTTCGCTTCAGTATCATCGAGCCCCAGGCCCCGCGTAGGCGCCAAATTAAGTCGGCACCATCGGGTTCCCCACATGGGCACTTGACGGTGACGTAACGTCGCGCGCGATAATAGATTGCTAAACAACTTTGCGATTCCGCGTGCGAGAGGAGCACGGCATGCCTGCATACAAAGATGATCTGATGACAGTTGGCGAACTCGCACGTCGCGTGGGCGTGACCGTGCGCACCATCCAGTACTACGATCAAAAGGGCCTGCTGCACCCCAGCTCCAAAAGCGAGCAAAACCAGCGCCTCTATTCGACCGACGACGAGGAGCGCCTCTATCGCATCCTCACCCTCAAGTTCCTCGGCTTCTCGCTCACGCAGATCAAGGAAGCAGAGGGCATCGACGACTGTCAGAAGCTCTCCGGCGCGCTTGACCATCGCATGTGCGAACTGGAACGCGAGAGCATGGAGATCCTGCGTAACATCAACACCATCAGCAACCTCAAAGAGCACCTGGCTGCGAGCGAGAGCGTGCGGTGGAGCGACTTCGCCCAAGCCATCAGCGATATGCAGAACCGTGAGGACGTGCTGTGGATGGCAATCAACGGGGAGGGCTGCGACGAAAGCAGCGTCCCAGAGCTCACCCACGAGGTGATCAACCGCTGGCACGAGCTCATGGGCGACACCATCGAGGCCATGCACGACGGCGTGCAGCCCCGAGACGAGCGCGGCCGCGAGCTGGCAGCGCGCTTCGAGCGCCTCGGCGGCATGCCCAGCGCCCTGACCGGCCTCAAGCGCCTTGCCAACCAACGCACACAAGGCCCCAAGAAGTACGGTCGAGACTTCTACGCGGGCATCCAACGCAGAACGCTCAGCTTCCTCAAAGACGCGCTCGAAGCGCTGCACGAGCAGGCCTGACGCACGACCCACTCATACTTGCAGAAGTACAAGTTATTTCTGTCAATGAAAAACCAGGCCCCAAACAGGGTGCCCGACCAGATCACAGCCTCGATCGGCATGCCGCGCCGCTCGCCAACTTTTTCTCGTGCAGCACTTGACCATGACGTAGCGTCGCCCGTTAACATCCTCACTCGGTTTCGAGAGAGGAAAGACGATGATCGTTTCATGGATGACGACCAACAAGTGCAACCTCAAGTGCGAGCACTGCTATCAGGACGCAGCGGACTGCGACAGCCGCGAGCTAACAACGGTCGAGGGCAAGGCGATGATCGAGCAGATCGCGCGCGCCGGCTTCAAAATCATGATTTTCAGCGGCGGTGAGCCGCTCATGCGCGATGACATCTTCGAGCTCGTGGCGCACGCCGCGGCCCAGGGTCTGCGCCCTGTGTTTGGCAGCAACGGCACGCTGATCACCGACGAGGTCGCGCGAAAGCTCAAGGAAGCCGGCGCGTGCTCCATGGGCATCAGCATCGACAGCCTCGACGCGGCAAAGCACGACGCCTTCCGCGGCGTTGCGGGCGCCCACGCAGACACCCTCGCGGGCATCGAGGCATGCAAGCGCGCGGGCCTCGACTTCCAGATCCACACCACCGTGGTCAACTGGAACCGCAACGAGATATGCGACATCACGGACTTTGCGCAAAGCATCGGCGCGGTCAACCACTCGATTTTCTTTCTCATCCCCGTGGGGCGCGGCAAGTACATCGAGGAGACGAGCCTCAAGGTACTCGAGAACGAAGCGCTGCTCCAAGACATCATGCGCAAGGCTGCAGACGTCGACATCGACGTCAAACCCACCTGCGCGCCGCAGTTCACGCGCGTCGCCGACCAGCTCGGCATCCCAACCCGCTACACACGCGGCTGCCTGGCCGGCCTCACCTACTGCGTTATCGGCAGCGAGGGCATCGTGCGCCCATGTGCGTACATGACCGAGAACGCCGGCGATGTGCGCGAACAACCCTTCGATGAGATCTGGGCAACGAGCCCCGTGTTCGAGCGCCTGCGCACGCAGGCTTACGGCGGCAACTGCGGCGAGTGCGAGCACAACAAGCATTGCGGCGGCTGCAGGGCGCGCGCGGCGTACTACCACGACGGCGACTACATGGCACAAGACGACTACTGCGCCTACGGGCAGAAGCTCGGCTGCATGGGCGCCTAAGCTCTGACGACAAGAGCCCGCTGCTCGACAGCGACACGAGACCGGCGAGCAATCAACCGACGAAAACCAGCGGCGCCACGATCGGCAGCCGCACCAACGAAACAAGGAGAATCGCATGAAGAGAATCGCAACAAAGACCTGCGCATGGATGTGTGCACTGGTCCTGGCGACAAGCGGGAGCGCGATGGTCGGATGCTCTGGCAATAGCTCCGGTAACGACGGCGCGCAGCAGGGCGCGACAAGCCAGGAGGCCGGCTACACCTTCACGGACGATCTGGGCAACCAGGTAACCGTAAGCTCCCACGACCGCGTCGTCGCGGGCATGGGAAGCTTTGCGAACATCTGGGAGCTTGCCGGCGGCACGCTCGTCGGCGCGTCCAGCGATGCATTTTCCGATTACCACATCGAATCCAAGGCGGAAAAGGTCGGCGATTTTTCTTCTCTCAACGCGGAGTCCATCATCGCTCTCGACCCTGACTTCGTCATCCTGACTGGTGCAAACTCCGGCCGCGGCGGCGGCGTCGCACAGACCGACCTCAAGGACACCCTGCAGGCGGCGGGCATCGCCGTGGCGTACTTCAACGTGACCACCTTCGACGACTACCTGCGCATGCTCAAGACCTGCTGCGATATCACCGGTGACACCAAGGCATACGAAGAAAACGGCACTAACGTCGCCGAGAACATTGCCGCCATAAAGAAGAAGGCCGAGGGCAAGAGCGCTGGCAGCGTCGCGGTGCTGACCACGTACTCCGGCGGCACGCGCGTCCAGGCGTCCTCGACCCAGACCGGCACCATGCTCGCCGAGCTGGGCGCAAGCAACATCACCGACGCCGACAAGAGCCTGCTGTCCGACTACAGCCTGGAGTCCCTGGTCAAGGCCGACCCCGATTTCATCTTCCTACTGCCGATGGGCGACTCCGACGAGGCAGCGCAAAAGGCCCTCAAGGACCAGACCACGGCTAACCCGGCTTGGAAGGAGCTCACCGCCGTTAAGAAGGGTCACGTCATCACGCTCGACCCCAAGCTGTTCCTCTACAAACCCAACAACAACTGGGATGACGCGTACGAGGAGCTGTACAAGGCCCTCTACGAGGACCAACACGAGCAGAAGTAGCACCTGATCTTGAAGGAAATACAGACAACAAGCTTACACGGGGAGCGCAGGCATGCCTTGCAAGCAAACAGACGATTCGTGGTGGCAATGGTTGCCGCAGCGGTGCTGCTGGGATGCACCGCGGTGCTCGGCATCGTTATCGGCTCGACCTCCGTTGGCATAGATGACGTGCTCGCGCTCGCCTTTGGCACGGATGCTGATCAGACAGCGGCAAACGTCATCTGGAACATCCGCCTGCCGCGCGTGCTCGCCGCGCTTCTTGCCGGCGCCGCGCTCGCGCAGGCAGGTGCGCTCATCCAAGCTGCGCTCGACAACCCCCTCGCCAGCCCGAACATAATCGGTGTGAACGCGGGCTCGGGTTTCTTCGTGCTGCTGGCGGCGTGCACGTTCCCCAACGCCTTTGGGCTCGCTCCCGTAGCGGCCTTCCTCGGCGCGCTGTGCGTGGCGGGACTCATCTTTGCTGTAGCGGGCCTTGGGGGCTCGTCACGCCTCACCGTCGTGCTCGCCGGCATGGCGTTCACGTCGATCTTCACTGCAGGCATGAACACGATCCTCATCGTGAATCCGGACGCCTACGTGGGAGCCTCCGGATTCTTGATCGGCGGCCTGTCCGGCGTCAAACTGGACGAGCTCATCGTCCCCAGCTGCGCGATCTGCGCGGTGCTGGTGCTCGGCCTGTTGCAGGGCACGCAGCTCAACCTGCTCTCGCTGGGCGAGCATCAGGCGCACTCCCTGGGCCTCAACGTCCGACGCACACGACTTGTCGCGCTGGTGTCTGCCGCCGCGCTCGCGGGTTGCGCAGTGAGCTTTGCAGGTCTCATCGGATTCGTGGGGCTCATCGTCCCGCACGCGGTCCGCACGCTGGTGGGCCACGACAACCGCCGCGTCCTTGCGATGGCGCCGCTGTTGGGCGGGCTGCTGGTGTGCCTGTGCGATTTGCTCGCCCGAACGATGTTCTCCCCATATGAGATTCCCGTCGGCATTGTCTTGTCGCTACTAGGCGGGCCATTCTTCGTCTACCTGATCTTGCGCCGCGGGAAGAGAGGCCTCAATGGCTAGCGTACAGCTGAGCGACGTGTCCTTTGGCTACGGCGAGCGTGCCTTGTTCAGCAAGCTGACCCTCGAGCTCGCTGAAGGCAAGGTAACGAGCATCATCGGCCCCAACGGCTGCGGCAAATCATCGCTGCTTAAGCTTGCAAGCGGCATCTGCAAGCCCTGGAAAGGCAGCATCAGCGTGATGGGGCGCGATGTCAGCGCGCTTTCCTCCAAAGAGCGCGCGCTTCTGTTAAGTTTGTTGACGCAGGAGCACGCCGCACCGCCCATGAGCGTGCGGCGATTGGTGGCCTGTGGTAGGTACCCACATCACGGGATACTCACGACGATAGATGCTGCCGATTACGAAGCAGTGGAGCGGGCGCTTGAGGCGTGCAGGCTGGCAGACCTTGCCGAGCGCCCGGTAGCCGAGCTTTCCGGCGGCCAGCGGCAACGCGCCTTCATCGCCATGGTCCTGGCGCAAGACACGCCCGTTGTGCTCTTCGACGAGCCGACCTCGTTTCTCGACGTGTCCGCGTGCTACGAGGTAATGGAGCTGATGCGCTCGCTCAAAGAGGAACATGGCAAAACCGTCGTCGCGGTGATCCATGACATCGATTTGGCGCTCAGGTACTCCGACGAGGTATGCGTCATGCGTGATGGCAAGCTACTAGCCCAAGGAGCGCCGCAAGAGGCCAAAGTGCTAGCGGCGGTCGAAGACGCCTTCGACGTACGCATTGAGCTGCTTCACGGCGAGCTGGGAAGCTTTTACGCGCTGTGGCGGCGCTAGCAGCGCTGAGGATCGCAAGCCGAAGGCAGGCGCCAGGGCGCGCGTGGACACGGTAACGACGCCTCTCATGTACCGGGACCCGCCTGTCTGGTGCCTCGGCGAAGTCCACAGCGGCCGAAGCCTCGGAGAATACGTGCTGCTAACACCACTGCCCCTCGACCTCCATGAGACTCGCTCGCGACAGGCGCAGCATCAATTCCCTCGAGCGGAAAGATTGCACAACCCTGTAGCGGCGCTTGATCTCGCGTTTGGCACTCTGCTGGACTTTGTCGGAACGGAGCTTGGCAATGTGCCTTTGGGAATGTCGTAGGCGCCTGCGCAGGGTCTTCCCTTTCAGAGCCAACCACGTTGCAGTCCAGAACGTTTTTGCGCCTTTCTTTTGATGGACGCATTTTCTCGAATCGCGCATCTTTGCCCTCGTATTTTGATTCCAACCAAGGCATGAAGGGCGCCATTGCGGTGAATTAGGCTAACTAGCGAGCTCATTAGCCAGAGCGGCAATCTGGACACGCGCAGCATCATCTACTGAACCACGCACGGTAACAACCGTTTCCGCAAACTCGATACCGGCCATCTGTTCCATCTGCGCACGCATTGCCTTGGCGGCTACCGGAGCCCAGGTGCCAGATTCGATGAAGGCCACCTTGCGGTTTTGATACGCGTGCTCGGCAAGCGTATGGATGAACGTGGTCATAAACGGGAAGATATCCCCCGCATACGTGATGCTTGCAAGCACCAAACGATCGTAGCGAAATGCATCCTCCACTGCTTCGGCCATATCATCACGCGCCAGATCAAAGAGCGAAACGGTTTGTCCTCTTTCCTCAAGGGCACGTGCCAGCTCTTCTGCAGCCTGCTTGGTGTGGCCGTATACGCTGGCATAGGCAATGGCTACGCCGCTGTTTTCGGGCTCGTAATGCGCCCATGTGGTGTACGTTTCCACGTAATACGCCAGATTTTCAGAGAGCACAGGGCCATGAAGCGGACAGATGCATTCGACATCAAACGCAGCAACCTTCTGCAGAACAGCCTGTACGTTCTTGCCGAACTTGCCTACGATTCCAAAATAATAGCGGCGCGCTTCGCAAGCCCAGCCTTCGGGATCTTCGATATCGTTTGCGCCGAACTTGCCAAAGGCATCCGCGGAAAACAGCACTTTGTCTTGCGAATCGTAGGAAAACATGACTTCGGGCCAATGCACGTTGGCAGCGCCGATAAAACGAAGCGCGCGACCGCCAAGATCAAGCTCAAAGCCTTCCTTGCACACAATCTGGCGATCGGAGAAATCGGTGCCAAAATAGGCAGCCATCATCTTGAAGGCCATCTTCGAAGCCACAATCTGCGCGTCAGGATAGCGATCCATGAACGCAACGATGCCAGCCGAATGGTCGGGCTCCATATGATGCACCACAAGGTAATCAGGCGTGCGCCCATCAAGAGCGGTTTCAACGTTACCCAGCCATTCGTCAACGAAACGAGCATCAACTGTGTCAGCTACCGCCACCTTTTCGCCGATAACAACGTAGCTGTTGTACGCCATGCCGTTTTCGCGAACATCGTACTGCCCTTCAAACAAATCGATATCGTGATCGTTTACGCCTACATACTTGATAGTTCCGGTTACCTGCATGGATATCTCCGATCCCCGATGATTGTGATCGCTCTGCTTATAGCAAACGACTTAGCTGCGATGCTTGCCCTGCCAATGAAGTCATTTTAAAACGCCGAATGCGTTAGCTTTGAAATGTTAATAACACGATACGCGAATAGGGCATTCTACCCTATTCGCTAAAGGGGAACGCGTCATTTCGACCAGTCGAAGCACCAAAACCCCAAAAGAAAAGGAAGCTGATTAACCCGCTCCCTGAACCGAAAGGCTGTATTTGTTTTTCATTGCAAGTTGCTGTTGCTGCAAAATGCAAAACCAGCAAGACTAGGCTTCACGTTCGATTTCGGTGACGCATTCGTTTTTAATGGCGCCCACCAAGGCTTGCAGCGCATCAACTACGCGTGGACGAATATCGCCACCAATAAGGACGTACATAATGTCGTCACCTACCGCAAGTTCACCATTTGCAAGCCAGACGCGCACATAGCCGATGCCAGGCATAGCAAGGGCGTTTTCGATAGCAGCCTGAACCTTAGCGGCATCGTAGCTGAACAGCATGCCACCCACCTTTCGGCCAGGAGCCACCCCATCGGTTTCAACACCGCGCGCTTCCGCTTTCGGCGTAGTACGCACTACGCCATTATGCGTTAAGTACATACCACATTCCGCGGCGGCAGGGTCGGCCTTCGCCTGACGCAGCCAAGCATCAACAGAGGGAGCCGTTTTACTAGTATCGAGCATTGGTTTCTCCTTAAGCTTTCACAAAGCAATATGCCGCCAAAAGCCTTAATCCAAGTTTTTCGCCTTAGCTTTCTTCGACTTCTTCATGCCAGGCTTAAACACCGAAAGGGCAAATAGCGCAACAATGCACACGAGCATTGCGCCCACCGTTGCCGTCGAAAACGGCAGCAATGCAAAGCCAACAATAACAACAATGCTCAGAACCCACTTCGCCACCAGCCAACTATGCTTGGCGAACCCCCATGAAGTCAGGACGCCATATAGCACTGCCGTTGCCATAAGAAACGGAATACATGGCACGATGAATTGCGAATGAAACGCATCAATGGCCACAGGCGCATCAAGGCTTGTCAATCCTAGCGCCGCGCCGTCGCTGAGGGTCAGAACAAATAGAACGGCAAACCCACCGAGCCAGACAGATGCAGCAAAAAGATGAACAAGATCAATGGTTCGTTTTACCGTTCGACTTGCTTTAGGAAGTTCCATGATCACCGATCGTCCCCCACCTACTCGTTTGAGCTCAGTAGCCCCTGTTCAGCGCCACAGCCATCCATAAAAGGATGCTACGCTCTTTCGCGTGACAAGGTTTCGATTATTCTAGCATCCACCAATCATGAAACCAGGATGCTTGCACTGAAGGCGTTTTTCGTACGCAAAGCCTTACTATTTTTCCGAAACCCTGTTTGAAGCCCCAGGGCAAAGAACAACACTGAAACAGCTAGATTTCCCCGATGCGTTTCCTAGAAACCGATGATGAGGCCGCCACGTTCGGCATAGTAACTGCAAAGGCCCCTGGTAGGAATAATCTCAATCTCGGAATTACCCCACAGCCGCAAGATGTTTCCTTCAATGTTTGCGCGACGGCGAGATTATCGCAATGGCTAATGGCAACTCGCCCACCGGCAAATCCCCGTTCCTTCATGCGGTTAATAAGTTCGCGAACGGCCTTTTTCGTTCCTCGGGCTTTGCCCTCGACGACAATCGTGCCCTCTTCGCTTGCAGTGCCAATTCCCCACATGCCTAATGCCCTTGCAAGGAAACCGGTCATTTTGCCCATGCGGCCATTTTTAATAAGGTTGTCGAAGGAGGAAAGCGCAAAAAGGATCTTGGTTCTTTCAAGAAAGGTATTGGCGCAGGCAACCGCCTCGTCAAAATCAACGCCCTCTCGAGCGAGTCTTTCAAGTTCATGCACACAAAGAACAAGCGATCCACTCGCTATCTGCACCATAGGATCTCGCCAACACTGAAATCAGCAAAATCGCCTCTTAAGCTAAGGCAAATACCGCGCTGGGGCGCTGGAATTCCCACAAAGGGCACTTAGGCTTACATTCCCTAATGAGTCGCACGATGCAAGATGCATTCCGCTGCAACACTAACAGCGATTTCCTCAGGCGTTTCCGCCTTAATATCCAAGCCAATGGGCATATGGACCGCGTCCAGTAGTTCCTCGGACACACCTGCATCCAGCAAATGCTGACGCGCTACGGCAATCTTTCGGCGCGAACCCATGAAGCCTACGTATGCCAAAGGCTGGCGAAGCGCCTGCTCCAGGATGGCGTAATCGTACGCATGGCTGTACGTCATAATGAGAACGTAATCGCGCTCATCGAATGACAAAGACGAAGCAATATCCTCGTAATCACCCAAGATAATCTGTTCCGCGTCAGGGAAATCTTCGGATTGGGCAAACTCAGGGCGACACTCAAAAAGAGTGCAAGCGAAGCCCACCTGTGCAAGGGCTGCAATGGTGGCATGACCCACATGACCTCCCCCAAACACAATGGCACGCACGGGAATAGAAACGGGCATTGCAAAAAACCCATCGATAACACGTTTCTGCTTCAAGCCGACAAGCTTCTTGCCCGACAAGCTGCACTCCCCCGCCACAAGTTCGCCCCGCTCATCGAACAAAGCAACGGTACCCTTAAATGGCGAGCCACCCTCACGGCACTCCAATGCAAGATACGCAGGGGTGCGCCGCTCGAAGCACTTCAGCAACTGGCTTGCCACCTGGGTCCAAGCGTCATCTTCCGCACATATAGAAACATACAGAAGTACGGCATCACCACCGCAAACCATACCTATGCTGTTTTCGGCTTGAGGTCTAAGAGCAAGATCTTCCACGCGACAAACGTCCTTGCCAACCATGGTGCGCGCTTCGGCAATGGCATGGCCTTCAATAGCGCCACCGCCAATAGTGCCGCAAACAAGCCCCGCTTTAGAAACAAGCATTTGAGACCCAGCATTGCGCGGCGTGGAACCCCTGCTCCCTACTACGGTAACCAATACAACGTCATGCCCTGCGCCCAAAGCCTCTACAATATGTTCTGCGATATCGCGCATGATTCACCTTGCCGTTATTGTCGATTGCCGAATATGCCACTTAAACACAAAATAGCTTCCAATACGCCACCTGCTACCGACAAACCTTTGTCGGAAACCAGCCGGCAATAGCAAGCGTCACCGCGGGGATCCACATCACCGCACTTCAAGCCTTTAGAAACACGCACGCCATCGGCTATCAATCCTCGAAGCACACCCGTAAGCATAGCCACTACAGGAGTATCTCCCACATAAGCAACGACTTGCCCCTCTTCGACATGATCGCCAATAGCACAAACACCGCGAAACAAGCCATCCACCGGAGCGCGCAAAACGCGTTCGCCCGCAAAGCCGCCCACAAGACCAGGCACAGCAGTATTCGGAAGCGCTGAACCTTCGTAATACGTTCGCCCGAGAGTGTGACCGCGCATGGTTTCCACTACCGCATGGCAGTCTTTCCCTGCGGTGAAGCCAGGGCCCACGCCCACTACAACAGAAGCCATGTCCATGGAAGTACCTAAATTACGTTTTGCCAAAATGGCATCAACAACCACATCGGGCTTAAGCTCAATACAGCGGCAATCAGGATCGATCAAAACAGGAATGGCATTTTTTCGTTCAAGAACTTCCTTTGCCTGGACGACATCCCGGACGCGTATTGCCAAAACACCCTCCACCTGCATTTGCCCTAAACGCACCGCTTCACTAAAAGCGACGGTACGACGTACGGTAAGCGGCTGCTCAATTTCCGTCATAACAACCGAAATGCCGCACTTCCACAGCCGAAGGGCGATAGCGGTAGCGATATCACCAGCTCCACGGATTATCGCAAGCACCGGAACTCACCGTTCTTAAGACTTCCTGCAACTACAGGCGTTTTACACCGCAAGGCAATACGCTCGGCCAACTGCCATTGGGCAGGATCTTCCACCTTGTTGATAAGCAGCATGTCATGAAGGCTCTCGGCATTCAAAACCGCTGCAACCGCTTCAGGCGTTACCTGGCTTTCTACCGAAATTCCAGCTAGTTCCGCATAGCGGTCAGGGCGATGGCATATTTCCGAAGCAGGCAAACCCACACCGTCAACACCTGCTACACATACCACTGAGCTTGCGCACTCGGGAATAACCGGCTCATATTCAGCGTGCGCCTTCAAGGGAAGCATTTTCGCGCCATCGGCTTCCACCAGCACATAGTCGGTCAAGCTTAGCAGCTCGGGAAAAGCCAAGGAAGATTGAGTCATCTTTCCTGTTTCCTCTTGGATAGACCCAACACATACCACAGGGCTGTCTGAAAGAGCCTCTTGTACTTCACCGAGAGAAGGATCGATCAAAGCCGGACACCACTCCGGCGTCATCATCTTTGTGCTGGTAGCAACGATTACACGGGCTTGCGCAGACAGCTCATTAGCAAGCACGCGCAAAAGCGTTGTTTTACCACCGCCACCGATTATGGCTGTAAGGCCAGGTTGGATATGCAAATAGTCGCAAAGGATGATTATTCCTCCGGTTTCGCAAGCAGGATATGTTCCGGCAAAATCGGTAACTCGCGATGCCAAACGCCTGTTGCTCGATAAATCGCTTGAGTGATCGCAGGTGCGGGGGTATTGATGACGATTTCACCAATAGATTTCGCGCCGAATGGCCCGGTAGGCTCATACGAATTCTCAAATTCCACGTTGATGCGCCCCGTATCTAAACGGGTAGGCAAACGATACGTGAACAAACTCGATTCGCGAATTCTACCTGTTGCGGTCCGGGTTACGTCTTCCATAAGCGTATGGCCGATACCCTGGACGATGCCACCTTCAACCTGGACACGCGCCAAGGCAGGGTTGATGGGAATACCACAATCAACCACAGCGGCATAGTTAAGCACTTCTACCACGCCGGTTTCCCGATCCAGCTCGATTTCTGCCATGCCCACCATAAACGGCGGCGGGGAAACGGGCGAAGAGTGCATAGCGGTAGCCTCGGGAGCCTCGCGGTTGCTGCACTGGCTCTTAACAGCAATCTCTTGCAAGGAAACCTTCTTGCCTGTGCCTTCCTGCAATACGCACCCGCCTTCAAACCGCAGCTCCTCGGGCTCGCATTCGAGAATGTCGGCGGCAATCGTGCACAGCTTTTCCTTTAGCTGAGTGCATGCCTTTTCAACGGCCATACCCGTAACGTAGGTGGTAGAAGAAGCATACGAACCGGAATCGTACGGGGAAGCATCGGTATCGGCACCGAATACGGAAACATTTTCAACGGAGCACTCCATATGCTCAGCGACCATCTGGGCAAGAATGGTGTCACAGCCCGTGCCCATATCGGCAGCACCAATAAGCATCATGAACGAACCGTCATCGTTCAGCTTGACGGTAACAGAACCAACATCGATGCCGGAAATGCCAGAACCCTGCATGGACATGCCTACGCCAGCAGCGCGCACTTTGCCATTACCCATTTCACGTACTGGGTACTTTGCTTTCCAGTCAAACAGTTCAGCGCAACGCTCCATGCAGCGATCGAGCGCGCAGGAATTAGTAACCTCGCCATAGTAAGCAGGCATGGCCATGCCCTCACGCACCATGTTCTGCTCGCGAATGGCGATAGAATCTATGCCCAGCTTTTCAGCAAGTTCGTTCACCGTGGTTTCAACAGCGAACTGACCCTGCGTCGCGCCAAAGCCACGATATGCACCAGAAGGCTGCATATTCGTGTACACCACATCAGCGGTGAACTTGAAGGCTTCGAGCGACCCCGTATACAGCGGAATGGATTTGTGACCGGTTAAGCCAACCGTGGCCCAGCCATGTTCGCCATACGCACCTGAATTAGAAAGCGTGTTAACAGCCAGAGCGCGAATGCGCCCATCGTTGTTGGCGCCCAAACGCACAGAGATTTCCATTTCGTGGCGCGGAGAGCCACAGGTCTGCGCTTCCTTGCGCGAAAAAATACACATTGCAGGGCGTCCGGTTTTCATGGTGACAAACGCAGGATACACCTCACAAACCGCAGTCTGCTTTGCGCCAAAGCCGCCACCGATACGCGGCTTTTCTACGCGAATGCGGCTTTTTGGAATGCCCAATGCATTGGACAAAATGCGACGTACATGAAATACGATCTGTGTAGAGGAAATAACATGCAAGCGGCCATAGCGGTCAAGCTGAGTAAAGGTACGGAACGTTTCCATCATGGCCTGGTTGTAGGCTTTCGTATGGTAAGTACGCTCCAGCACAATATCGCAATCTGCAAGCACTGCCTCCACGTTGCCATCGCCATCGGCGGTGCCACCTACCAAGTTGCGAGTATTGTCTCCGCCCAGGTCGCACAGCATATGCCAGTTGTCTTCGGGGTGCACCAATACTGGGTTGTCTTTGGCGGCGCGGAAATCCAACACCGGTTCCAGCACGTTATACGTAACCTTAATGCGCCCAAGGGCCTTTTCGGCGGCTTCTTCAGTTTCGGCGGCAACGATAGCAACCACGTCACCCACAAACCGCACATGACGGTCGATAATCAGACGGTCATACGGGCTGGTTTCAGGGTACGTTTGACCCGCGTTTGAAAAACGCTCGTTAGGCACATCTTCCCACGTGTACACATCCACAACACCAGGAAGCTTCTTGGCCTTTGAGACATCGATGGTTTCAACAATGGCATTGGCGTGAGGGCTTCGAAGCAGTTTCACCACCAACGCATCGGGGGCAATATCGTCGGTGTAAACAGGCTTGCCCAGCAACAACTGCAGCGAGTCCTTTTTTCGAACGGACTTGCCCACAGATTGGTATTCGGGTCTATTCACGTTCAGCCTCCTGCGATTTCCTGCTGTTCAAGAAGTTGCGAATACCGCGTTGCTGGCCCACGTAACCCGAGCAACGACACAGATTTCCGCTAAGGTATGCCAGGATTTCCTCATCCGTGGGATCGGGGTTTTCGCGAAGCAAAGCAATGGTGTTCATCACAAAGCCAGGGTTGCAAAAGCCACACTGCTCGGCGCCTTGGTCGGCAATGTAACCCACAAACTCAGAAGCCTCTTCCTGCAATCCCTCCAAGGTATACACACTATGGCCATCCGCACGAGCGGCCAGCATTGAGCAAGACAAAACAGGCTGGTCGTCAAGCAGCACTGTGCACAAACCGCAGCTCGACGTTTCGCACCCACGCTTAACGCTGAAACAGTTATGAGCGCGGACGAAATCAATCAAAAGCATATCAGCTGGGATATCGTCGGAAACCATCTTTCCATTCAGTTTGATTTTGATTTCCATTACAACACCTCCCCCAAAGCCATTAGGGTGCGGCGTGTAAGCACTGGGACCAACGCCTTACGATACTCGGCGCTACCCCACATGTTTCCCGACACAGGAACGGTGTTCGCAGCATACTCAGCAAAAGAGGCAGCACTTTCTTCCGTAATACCGTTAGCCAAGATGCACTGATCGTCGCGAAGAATCATGGCGCGCGCAGGACGCGACCCCACTACCACGCGATATTCATCGCCCAACTTCGCCGCAGCACAGTTGAGCGAAGGCAAATCAGTGCGCTGTTTACGTACCGCCTGATAGGCAAATGCGCCAGGCTGCTTTTTCACAATGAGCCGCACCAGAAGATCCTTGTCGTACTTCATGCCCACGAATTCTTCCAGGGGGACTATGCCGCCCTCGAAAAGCTCAACGTAGCTGTCCATGGCCATAAAAAGTGCAACGATGTCAGAGAAGCCCATGCGGCGCCATAAGCTTCCGCCCAATGTGGCGCCATTGCGGAACTGCACGCCCACAATATCCTTGAACGCAGCTTCAACCGCACCGCAAGAATAAGCGGCTAGACCAGGGTGCTTTTCCATTTGCCGCAAAGTAACCATAGCGCCAATGCGGAACTCGTTTTCGGTTTCCTCTATTTCGTCCAAGCCCAAATCGCACAAGTCGATAGCAGTACCAAAGGAATGCTTGCCCATTTTCAACCACATCATGCCAGCAACGATGCGATGGCGCTTTTTCTGGTTCAATTCCCAGGCCTCTTCCAGGCTCTGTGGACGTACGTATTTCTGAAAGGTGATGATGATACTCACCCCATCACTAGAACTTTACATAGATATTCTTATTATACTTTGAACCGATAGCTATCCGCTTAGAGGGCAAATCCAACCACCGAATTCGCAAAGGGAACTATCGCCATGCCATACCTTGCCAAGCAAACAACAATGAAGCACGGATGCATCATCATGGCATCGGGTATGGGCACTCGATTTGGGGGCAATAAGCTTATGGCCAAGCTAAACGGCATACCGCTTATTCAATACGTAATTCAGGCAACTGAAAGCCGCTTCGAACAACGTGTGGTGGTTACTCGCCATAACGATGTGACCAAGCTGTGCCACGAACTAGATGTTGCAGTGGCACTGCACAACAAGCCGCATCGGAATGATACGGTCCGTTTGGGCATGGACGCCATAGGCAAATGCGACACCGTTACCTTTTTCCAGGCAGACCAACCGCTTATCAGCCCAAGCTCTATTACCGCCCTTCTATGCGCCGCAGAAAACACCCCTGAATACATATGGCGCGCTAGTTTCGAAGGCGCGCCAGGCGCCCCCATGCTATTCCCCTCCTGGACATTCGACGAACTGCGAACGCTCCCATCCGGCAAAGGCGGCGGCTATGTCGCCAAACAGCACAAAGAGTTAGTGAGATGTATCAAGGTTTCAAGCAGATGGGAACTCTTCGATGTTGATACGCCTGCAGATCTGATCCTTTTGAAGAAGCACCTAGGCCTCTAACGGGCGCAAAATTGCACCAGGACAATAACCCCGTCTTACTTAGTTGCGCTCGCTAATCGGACACGACCAAAGACAGGTCTCAACCGAGGGCCGCACACTCTAAGGATCACCCACCTAACAACAAGCAGGCACGCGCTCAGAACGGCATCCACGAACACCCGTGCAGAGACTTCTCCGCCAAACCAAACGTGCTATTCGCGAAAAAACGCCCAGATGGATGAATTATCCACCTGGGCGCAAAGTAAACCAGAACAGCTAATACCTAGTTGTCCGAATCTTTCTTAAGAAGAGCCGAATCCTTCGGGAGCACGATATTCAAAAGGATGGCCACCGCAGCTGCGGCAACAATGCCGGAACCACCAAAGATAAGGCTTACCATCTCGGGCGCACCAGCCAGAACGGCAGGATTAGCGCCAATGCCGTAGCCCAATCCAAGAGCAACCGAAACGATGCTTAGATTACGAGAGGTGAGCGGATCACGCGTAATAAGCTGAATACCACTTACCACAATAGAGGCAAACATGATAACAGCAGCACCGCCAAGAACCGACTGAGGCATGATGGAAATCACTGCAGCCAGCTTCGGGCACAAGCCGCACAGAATCAAGAAAAGGGCGCCGCACGCCAAAGCTTTGCGATTAACCATCTTAGTCATGGCAACCAAGCCGACATTCTGGCTGAAAGACGTATTGGGCAAAACGCCGAACAAAGCGGCGAACGTTGAGCCGATACCGTCGCAAACAACGCCACCGGAAAGCTCCTTGTCGGTTGCTTCGCGATCCATGCCACCCTGGGTTACACCCGAGATGTCGCCAACCGTTTCAACAGCCGTGACAATGAACATAACCAGCACAGGAGCAATAGCTCGCATATCAAACACAGGAGCAACGGGCATCAAAGCCGGAACGGCAAACCAGGACGCTTCAGCCACTTTATCCCAATTCAGAACCCATGCTTTGGTGTACTCAACACCTTCGGCGGTAACACCCGTAGTTGGCAGAACCAAGCCCATAATGCCCGCAACGATATAACCCACGATAATGCCGGCCAAAATCGAAGAAGCGCTCACAAAACCCGTGGTGGCGTGCTTAACCGCCAAGATGACGATCAAAACAACCAGCGCCAAACACAGGTTTTCAAGAGAACCAAAGTCAACCGCGCTGTTACCGCCGCCAAAAGCATTAACGCCAACACTAATAAGGCTCAAGCCGATGGAAAGCACAACGGTACCCGTGACGATAGACGGGAAGAATCTGCGAAGCGGCTTTAAAAAGAAGCCCAGAACGGCTTCGAACAAACCACCGATGAGCGAAGCACCCATGATGGCGCCATATGCAACAAGACCGCCGCCCATAGATGCGGCAACGGAATTGAACACGCCGATGAAGCCGGACGACGTGCCCATAATAATAGGTACTCTGCCGCCCACAGGGCCGATGCCGAACAGCTGAACCAACGTTACCACGCCAGCAATCAGCATGGCGTTCTGCAGCAGCGCCAACTGAATTTCCGCGAATTCGGCGGTGGCCAAACCGCAAACGCCCGTCACGATGAGCAGCGGTGTTAAGTTACCCACAAACATGGCCAGCACATGCTGCAGGCCCAATGGAACCGCCTGCGTAAGTGGAATATCGCCCTCGAACGAGAAAACTCCCAACGACCTGCCATTACCAGTGGTTTCTTCCGAAGAACCTTCTGCACGCCCTTCTTCCTTTGCGTGCAGCGGATTCTCCTGTTTTTCTTCGACCACTCACATCCCCCTTCCAAAAGGATAGTAATGGAAAAAAAATATCACCCAATTGTTACGTTTAAAAGCTTGATCGTAGAATTCCTACACCGCTGTTCAATCTTTACGACCATAGAACAGAGCCATCATTTTGGAATGTTCACCGATCTCACCTGCCAAGACCAGCACTTGCACCCGCCAAACAAACGCGTTCGTTGCACGCCTTGATGGTTTTAAATCTGTTCAACCGACCAAAACTACTTTTGAAGCAGCTATCGATTCCCACCTTCATTCCATCTAAATGAACTTCCCCGTAACGCTTTCAGAGCACTTTCGTACAGCCTCTTGTGTGCCGCAGACAACAATTCTGCCACCCTCTTCACCGCCGCCAGGACCCATGTCAATAATGCAATCAGCGGAACGAATGACATCAAGGTCATGCTCAATCACGACAACCGTTGCCCCCTTGGCAATCAGCGCATCGAACACCTGCAGCAACGTTTCGACATCCCTAGGGTGAAGGCCAATAGTAGGCTCATCGAATACGAAAACCGAATCGGCCTGTTCCCTGCCCATTTCACTTGCCAGTTTTAGCCGCTGTGCTTCACCACCAGATAGCGAGGGAGTCTCTTCGCCAAGCGTAAGATATCCCAGCCCCAAATCTCGAAGAGTTTCAAGTTTCGGCCGTACGGAATTGAGGTTCTGGCAAAAGACTACCGCCTCGTTTACATCCATATTCATAAGCTCGGGCAAAGAACGCTCCTCGCCCTGCTTGTTTTTGTAACGAACTTGATTTGCCTGTTTTCGATATCTTGACCCACGACATTCCGGACAAGGAATATCAACATCTGGAAGAAATTGAACATCAAGCGATATGGTTCCAGTGCCATCGCAAACGGGACACCTGAGGCTTCCCGTGTTGTAGGAAAAATCGCCCGCTTTGAGGCCAAGCTCCTTAGCATCTGCCGTTCTTGCATACGTCCTTCGCAACGCATCATGCACATTGGCATAGGTGGCAACGGTTGAACGCACGTTAGCACCGATGGGCGTTGCGTCGATCAGCTTCACATGATTGATGCCTTCCGCATGGATGGAAGAAACATGGCTTGGCATGGGTTTACCGTAACAAAGCGCCTCCAGGCCAGGAATAAGGCTCTCCAGCACCATGGTGGTTTTACCCGAGCCAGAAACCCCCGTAATTACCGTTAGCTGATGCTTGGGTATGCGCACCGAAAGCGGCTTTACGGTATGGATCGAACCAGTTTCCATGCGAATAAGGTCTTCTGAATCAGCGGCAGTCCGTTTTAAGCATTCATCAACCGCTGCCGCACCAGATAGGTAGGGTCCTATCACAGAATTCGGGTTGCCTTCGATACCCCTCACGGTGCCTTGGGCAATAACCGTTCCGCCTTCGGCGCCTGCACCCGGACCCATTTCGATAAGCCAGTCCGATTCCTTGAGAATCTGAGTGTCATGGTCTACGAGCAAAACGGAGTTTCCGTCCCGCACAAGATCGTGCATTACGCCGTTCAATCCGACAATATTCGCAGGATGTAATCCGATAGAGGGCTCGTCAAGAACATACAGCACGCCCGTCGTACGATTGCGCACTGCTCGTGCCAACTGCATGCGCTGACGTTCGCCTGTAGAAAGCGTGGACGAAGCCCTATCGAGCGTTAGGTATCCAAGACCTAGCTCCATTAGCCGAGCAGCAACTTCCTCATACGACTCGCAGATACTCTGAGCCATAGCGCGCATTTCGTTCGGCAGGGCATCAGGCACGCGCTTGACCCACGCTATGGAATCCTTCAATGTCATTCGGCAGGCATCCGCTAACGATATGCCCATCAATCGTGGTGCTCGAGCTTCTTCGGAAAGCCTTGTACCGCGGCATTCTGGACATATCTCTTCTTTCAAAAACTTCTCAACGCGCTTCATGCCCTTGTCGTCCTTGACCTTATTGAGGGCGTTGAGCACTGTTGCAGTTGCGCTGTAGTAAGTCATGTTCAACTCACCGGCCGAAGCGCTGTCTTTGTTTTTCGGGACGTAAAAGATATGACGTTTTTCCATCGGGCCGTCATAAACGATTTCCTTTTCCCTATCGGAAAGCTCGCAAAAAGGAATATCGGTACGTACGCCCATTTCCCGACAGACATCAGTCATCAGCGACCACATAAGGGAATTCCAAGGCGCAACAGCGCCTTCGTCTATGGTTTTGCTCTTATCGGGGATAAGCGTCGATCGATCGACGGTTCGAACCATTCCCGTTCCTCCACAATGCTTGCAAGCTCCCGCGGAATTGAAGGCAAGGTCCTCTGCCCCAGGCGCAAAAAAATGCTCGCCGCATTCTGGACAAACCAGTTCACCATCCATTGCCGCAACATTAATACTGGGCTCTACATAGTGACCGTTGGGACAACGATGGCTGGAAAGGCGCGAGAACATCAGCCTCAAACTGTTCAACAGTTCCGTTCCTGTGCCGAAGGTGGAACGAATACCGGGAACTGAAGGCCTTTGATGCAAAGCCAACGCCGCCGGCACATAGAGAACCTCATCAACATCAGCTCGAGCTGCCTGCGTCATCCTTCTTCTGGTGTACGTGGAAAGCGATTCGAGATAACGCCGTGAACCTTCAGCGTACAGAACCCCCAGCGCCAACGAGCTCTTTCCCGATCCGGATACACCCGCAATGCCAACGATGCCGCCCAAAGGAATATCGACATCAACATTTTTCAGGTTATGAACCCGAGCTCCCCTAACTTTTATGCTGGTTGGCGTCTGTTCAGCATCCATTTGACTGTCCCCATCCATAGTCTTTCGCCTTTATCCGATATATCGCAGCGTTTTCGCCGTATGGCTCCTATTCAAGTTCGGCAGTGCGAATCCACTATTGCGCTCCTGCTCAAACGCAACATCGCTTATACCCGCTGAGTCGAAACGCACAGGCCTGCACTACCTGAACTCTGTTTCCTCGCATAAGCTTACCAACTTCCCAACCAGGTGGACGATCAGCTTATCTATGCTGGAAACAAATAAGGCTGGCGACGTTTCCGTCAGCCAGCCCCACATTCCTTAGAGCAAGAGCATTAATTGCTGTGGCCGCCATGGCAACATGCACCATGTTCGTGGCCATGCCCCTGGCACTCATCATGAGCCTGTGCGTGACCCTGACATTTCCCATGCGCATGTTGGTGACCATGATGGCATTCCCCGTGGCTATGCCCATGATGATCGCAAGCTGGCATGGTGCTCTTTTCAAGAATACCAGCCAGCAGGCACGATACGGCATCGTCTGCCAATCCAGACAGTCCACCATACAGTTCGATGCCTTGAGCTGCAAGCGCACTTTGGGCGCCGCCACCAATACCGCCGCACAGAAGAACATCGACATCATTTCCCTTAAGGAAGCCCGCCAAAGCCCCATGGCCAGAACCTTGAGTATCGACTACCTGCATTGCCACGACCCGGCCGTTGTCAATGTCGTACAGTTTGAATGCCTGAGTCCTTCCAAAATGTTGGAAAATTTCGCCATTTTCATACGCTACTGCAACCCGCATAAGAGCCTCCTTCTTCTTGGGATTGCTTGCAAATTTAAAATCGGCGCTACCACATGGAGGAAACGCAACGTTACCGCCCTCAATGCACAGTCTCTTACCGTTCACCAAACTGTCAGCAACTTTCGAACGAGCCCGTTCGTATATACCCGTTACCGTGGTTCGCGAAACACCCATATGAGCCGCCGCTTCTTCCTGGCTCATTTTCTCTAAATCGAGAAGTCGTATTACCTCAAGTTCGTCATAGGCAAGCTCCACGGTATCCCCTGTAGGAATATCATCAGGCACGAATCCAACGAATTCGGGCACGATGCCCACGAACCGAGTTCTTCCTTTTCGTCCCGCCATAGCACTTCCTTTTCTAACATATGTCACTATTTAGTCTAGATAGGCAGTCGTACCTGCCAATCCTATTTTCGACATATGTCGGTTTTAATCCACAAACGGCGGGTTGGGCAAATTTGTACCGAGTTATAAGGAATGCTGTAGTCGCGCCTTCGACGAAACAATCACGGGATTACAATGTTCGCCAAACATTATCTGCAGAAAGCAGGACACTATGACCCAATCACGCTATTCAATTCTATTCAGCAGCAACACCGGAAACACCAAGCTGCTTGCTGAAGCTATCCGCAAAGCATTGCCCGCAGCGTACTGCGACTATTTTGGCGATTGTGCGGCAAACGAGCCCGAGTCGGACACGGTCTACGTAGGCTTCTGGACCAACAAAGGCATTGCCGACGACAACGCCTTAAGTCTCTTGAAAACGCTACGAAACAAGAAAATATTCCTGTTCGGAACCGCAGGATTCGGAGGCAGCGAAGCCTATTTCAAGCGCATCCTGGATAAAACCAAGGAATCCCTCGATGCAAGTAATACCGTTGTCGGGGAATTCATGTGCCAAGGCAAGATGCCCCAATCCGTACGGGAGCGCTACGAGAAGATGAAAGAGCAGCCCGATCACATGCCCAACATTGATGCAATGATCGAAAATTTCGACAAAGCGCTAGCCCATCCCGACGATAACGATCTGAATACGCTCAAGCAACTTGTGGCAAACAACGCGCAATAAGCAGCAAATTGACCAGACAAGCAAGATCATCGGCGGCGGCTAAAGGATTCCCTTAGCCGCCGTTTTATACGATTCGCCAATTAGGACGACCCCAATCTCGACCATCACGCGCTAGGGGCTATAGCTGAACAACAATCGTTAAATTAAAGCGTTATCCAAATGCATAACACGTATCAAACCCAACAGACGTTGGATTTCCGCTCCTCTACCCAGCACCCATTACGATATCTATCCGTTGGGGCAATCCACCCATCGTGAAAACAAAAATTGAAGCGTTTTTGCAACTTTTTTGCGATTAGGGGCTCACTTCCATCCCCACAAAGCGAAAACAGGCCGCAATGAAACCGATTTACCTGCGCTTTTGCACCTCAATCCCTGGTTGGAAAGCTCGGA